>Ga0209541_10005857_pt1 | contig 21278 bp, 14 predicted proteins | sample RifCSPlowO2_01_FD_184027 | JGI IMG/M metagenome (GOLD analysis project Ga0209541, IMG submission 184027) | Groundwater microbial communities from Rifle, Colorado - Rifle CSP2_plank lowO2_0.1 (SPAdes) (version 2) | ecosystem: Environmental > Aquatic > Deep subsurface > Groundwater | place...
GATCTAAATCTCTAACAATATCGGCAACTCTTTTAGCATTTTTGCCATCGGCTCGATAATGTTCATCCATCTTATGTTTTAAATTTTTATTTAAAGGACTATCAGTATCCAACAATTGAGGCATTAAAGCTGTTAATTCTGAAGCTTGGTTTATCCCCACACTAGCACCAAGTTTAACTTGAGGTAAAGGTAATTCTAAATCTTCCGATACTCGAAAAGTAGGATCAACTAAGTGCACAGTCGGCTTGCCACGATAAACACCTTCTAAACCAGCAGTTGACCATGTCGTCAACACTACATCAGAGGCTGCCCCAATTTCATCAGTGGTAAATGTATCGGCGTCGATTACCCTTATTCCAGCCTCGACTAACAATTTTTTGAAGGTTTCATAGCTGGTATTATCTCGAGGATGACGACGAAATACAAAATAAAAATTTTTTGCTAAGCCAGACAAAGCATGGGCAACTTGTTGTATTTTCTCCGGTTCATCTAGCGTAGACATGTAACTGACTAATTTATCCGCTGGTCCAAGCCCCAATCTTGCTTTTACTTCAACTGCCCTTTTTTCGGTGTCCTCCATGAAGTACTTATCATAGATTGGCTGACCAGTAACTTCTACTATTCCTTCTAAATCAGGGAATCTTCTAACAACAATTTCTTTAGCACATTCATCCATAACACAAATTTTTCTCGGTAATGGTATTTTTCTATCTTTCATTTTTTGCAATAAATCATTTGCTGTTCCATAATAATCCTCAACCAATACTTGCGGCACATCTAAAAAAGTTGCGGCTACATAGGTATTAATACCCGCCTCACTTGAACTTTTATCCGATAATATTACTTTGGGCAACGAAACTATTTCATCGGATACGAAAGCCGTGTATTTGGGAGTGACATCTACCACAGAAAAATTACTTTGAATAATTTCTTGAGCCCGGCCATCAGTGACGATATCCATTTCAACCGATTGATCTGTTAGCAATTCTCGCATAACAGGCAAAAGAGCATTGGCACCACCAGGATCACGAGTGGCAACCAAAACGTGCTTCGCTTCAACACCTTTTTCCGGAGCTATAGTTTTAAAAACTTTTGTTTCGAATAGATCTGGCCGACCCTCTATAAACGCTAATCTTTTTCTCTTTTCTGGCGACAAGCCAAGTGTATTTGTTTCATTCATATATTAAAATTAATAATTTCGGCTTATTCCTCAAGCCACCTTTTCACTTTACTAAAATAAAAATCTTTTTCTTTATCCAAAAATTTTACTGTCTGTAAATATTTTAGTCTAATTTTATTTTTTGACTTAATAGTCTTAAATAATTTATTTCTCAATTCTGAAATAAAATTAATATTATCTAATTTGACGCATCTCTCAGGCATGTATAATTCTCGATAAAGAGCAGACACTTGTTCGTGCCCCGCTAAACCAATTGAAGGTGTGCCCATACCAACAGAACAAACATTAGTGTGAAATCGCATGCCAACAACACACAAACACAATCTATACAAATCAAATACTTGATCAATTGAATTTTCCTGAGTCACAAATGGTGCTACCATTATTTTTTCTCTTTTATACTTATCGTCAAGTTTGTTCAAAATAATGCTAATGGTGATCAAATCCTGATGGGCATGCGGAAAAAAAATAATCTTATAATTTTTATTTTCTTTCAAAACTTGACTGATAAATTGGCCAAAAAGATTATTAAAGGTATCAACATCTAAATCTTTATTAAAATTTTTATTAAACAAGTCATTAGTTATGTTCAAACCAATCCAAATAGTATTTTTATCTTTCAAATTCAACTGACAATGCCTTTTTGGTGAATAGAAAAAACCACTATCAGGTACTTTTAAAACTTTATTTACTAATTTTCCGTATCGGCTAAACATGCGTTCAAAAGAACCATCATTTCTTACTGATACAAACCAATTATCTTTATTTAAAATAATATTAAGAAAATTTTTAAATTTTTTAACGTTTTTTTCTTTTACCTCCTCATATTCATGATATCCCATGGCGTTGACTAAAACTGGAATTTTAATACCATTAATAAATTCTTCAGTAAAATCCACGGTCGTCCCGGTATTTGAATAATCCCATTGTAAATCAAAAAAACCACCACCACCAAGAACTAACAAATCATGATTATTAATTTGTTTCAGAAAATTATTATCAAATTTTAATTCACTCCTATTTTTATAAAATTTTCTAATTTCAACTTGTGTGAATTCCGCTACTGGCGCCACTTTTCTAAACATCTTATAAAACCCTCGGTGGTTGGCATAATCGCCAATATTACCCAAAAAAGAGGCCAGATGTAAAACTTTTAACTTTTTCTTAGTATTAATTTTATATTTTATAGACATACGATTCTTGAGGGCAGAGAAAAACTACCACTTGCTTTTTCTCCTTCATTGTGTGATTTGACGATTAGCGGCCCAATCACATCATCAACCACATCATAATTAATTGGTCCACTCTGGACGGCGGCACCCTTATCACCAAGCCAAAAATACAAGGCGTATTCCCCCGGCCTAATTGTTGTAAGATCAACTTCTATTATGACCTCACCTTTCTCACCCTTCTCCAAAATACCATCTTTTATCTCATATCGCATGTCTGTTAAAAGCAGATCTCTAGCTTTACTTGAAAAAAAACAAACATTTACATGTAGACCTTCCATTTTTTGATATGCCTCATATGCCATCTTAAATTTTACCGTTTCGCCAACATCAAAAACATTCCTTTCTTTATTATTAGCATCTAATATCTCAATGTTAGTAAAACTTAGGGTTCCAGAACCTCGACGATTTTTATTATAAACCCCATTATTCACTCTTAATTTTCCGCTATTTTGTATATTACCATAAGCCAATAGGGCTTCCTTGGTATCGCCCTCAAAAACTTTTTCACCTTTATCTAAAACTACACAGCGATTACACAAATTTTTTATTGCCTCCATATTATGACTAACAAATAAAACCGTCCTACCTGCTTGCGAAGTAATTTCGTTCATTTTACCTAAACACTTTTTCTGAAATTCAGCATCCCCGACTGCCAAAACTTCATCTACAATCAAAATTTCTGGTTCCAAATGCGCGGCCACAGCAAAAGCCAAACGAACATACATACCGGATGAATATCTCTTCACCGGAGTGTCTAAAAATTTTTCTATGCCAGCAAATTCAACTATCTCAACAAAATTTTTTTCAATTTCTTTTTTCCTCATCCCCAGAATAGCGCCATTTAAATAAATATTTTCTCGTCCCGTAAGCTCGGGATGAAAACCTGTGCCCACTTCAAGTAAACTTCCTACTCGCCCTCTTAATATGACCTCGCCGATGGTGGGTGGCGTGATTTGTGATAATATTTTTAATAAGGTACTTTTTCCAGCCCCATTACAACCAATAATTCCCAACACCTCACCCTGTTTAACTTCAAAATTAACATTTTCGAGGGCCCAGAAATCATCGGGGGATGCTTCACTGACCACGGATTTAACTTTTCCCGCAAACCATCTCGCCGGTGATTTTACTATGTTTACCAAAACATCACGCAAAGCAACATAACCCTGGCGCTCGCCAATAGTATATTTTTTGCCTAAATTTTTCACTTCGATGATTGAATTCATAAAATCTACAAAATCACAATTTTCTAAAGTTCTTAAAGTTCGTTTAGTCAGCAATGTTTAAAAAGTCATAACTTTTTATTTTATGGATTTTCAACTTTAAATCACATCAGCGAAATACCTCTCAACTTTTTTAAAATAAAAATAACCGAGCACACAATAAACAGACATACTTACAACGGACACTCCCAATAAGGGCCAATCTACGGACCCAGTCCCCAAAAGACCGGCTCGGGCCGCCTCAATCACTCCGGCCATTGGGTTCAAACCCAATATCCAACGGAATCGGTCACTGACAATACTTACTGGATAAATTACTGGGGTTAAAAAGATAAGTAGTTGAATAAAAAAAGGCAATATGAAACGAACATCACGATACTTTACATTTAATGAGCCAAATAAAAGCCCGATGCCCAATGTTGAAAAAACAGTCAGAACTAATAATAAAGGAAAAATTAAAATTCCGGTAAGAGTTGGTGTGTAGTTATAATAAATCATCATACCAATTAAAATGATGCCCGCTATCAAAAAATCTACTATATTCGTAATAATTGATGAAACGGGTAAAATAATCCGGGGAAAATATACTTTGGTGACGATGCGCTCGTTTTCCATAAACGTGTTACTGGCATGAGATAGCCCAGAAGAAAACAGTGTCCAAAATATTAAACCGGTGTAAACAAAAATTGGATACGGGATCCCATCGGAAGGCATTTTTGCAAAATTACCAAAAAAAATCGTAAACACTACCATGGTTACAAATGGTTGAAAAATCGCCCAGGCGGCACCTACTACCGTTTGTTTATACTTTACTTTTACATCCCGCCAGGTAAGAAAATAAAACAGATCACGAAATAACCAGATCTCCTTTAGATCTAGACGCCACCACTTATTCTTGGGTCTAATAACTATTTCCATAATTTACCAGTTCTTAGTTACCTCAATGGTCTTTTTCTTGACTTTTTGATAAAAATTAGTGGCTTTTTCATCGACTGTTGGTGACACTAAACGCAACAACTCATGACCTAATATCCTATACTGTTTGCCGATTTTATTAGCCTTAATTAAGCCCTTTTTCAACAAGCGCTTCATAGTGCTATTACTTACCTTAAGTAATTTTTCTGCTTCGGCAGTTGTATATACCTCGTTAGGGTTAATTTGCATGTCTTCATTATACCATTAAGGGTCACTAGGTGTCAAAAGGTATCAAAATTATCCACAGTCCTCAAATTATCTGTTTTTATACCAATTTAAGACCAACTGAACCCCCTCCTCAAGTTCAATATTATGACGCCAACCTAAAGAGTGAATTTTTGCCACATCTTGCAACTTTTGTGGTGTACCATCTGGCTTTAGTTTGTCCCAAACGATCTTCCCTTTATAATCAACGACTTTCTTAAATAAATCTGCCAGCTCTTGAATACTAACATCTTTCCCTGTCCCCAGATTAAAAAAAATCTCTCCTCTTTCGTTTTGTTCCCGGGTTGGGTTAAAATTATTCATTAAAAAAATACAACCGTCGGCCATATCATCAACATGTAAAAATTCGCGACGTGGCCGACCAGTGCCCCACACCACCACTTCCTTTGTGCCCACCTCTTTGGCCTCATAAAATTTACGAAGCAAGGCTGGAAAAACATGAGAATTTTCTAGATCGAAATTGTCGTTCGGACCATACAAGTTGGTCGGCATCACGGCTATAAAATTGGTTCCATACTGTCGATCATAATTCTGACACAATTTTATCCCGGCAATTTTAGCTATGGCATAGGGCTCGTTAGTAGTTTCCAGCGGGCCGGTTAACAAATATTCTTCTTTCATTGGCTGCGGGCAACTGCGCGGGTATATACAAGAGCTACCTAAAAAAAGTAGTTTTTTAACACCGTTTAAATAACTTTGATGGATAATATTGTTTTGAATTTGCAAATTTTCGTAAATAAAAACAGCGGGATAACGTTGGTTAGCGGCGATGCCACCTACTCGTGCCGCGGCTAAAAATACATAATCTGGCTTTTCCAAGGCAAAAAAACTCGCAACGGCACCCTGATCCAACAAGTCTAATTCTTTATGGGTACGTAACAAAAGATTATTATATCCTTCAGATTGTAATCTGCGCACGATGGCGGATCCCACTAACCCTCGATGACCAGCCACATAAATTTTGGCTTCTTTTTCCATATACACCTTTAGACTGTTTAACTTAGGACACAAAAATCCCTTATTTATTTGCCAACTCGTTGTCCACCATGATTTTAATAAGATCTTTAAATTTGACTTTGGCTTGCCAACCTAGTTTCTCTTTAGCCTTTGAGGCATCACCAAGCAACACGTCTACCTCAGATGGCCGATAGTATTTTTCATCAATTTCGATAAAAGTTTTACCGGTTTTTTTATCTACACCTTTCTCCTTTAACCCAGAACCTACCCATTGTAAATCAAAATCTAATAATTGAGCTGCTACTTCGACTAATTCCCTTACAGTATGATTTTCGCCAGTAGCGATTACGTAATCATCTGCTTTATCTTGTTGCAACATAAGCCACATGGCTTCTACGTACTCTTTGGCGAAGCCCCAGTCGCGTTTAGACTCAAGATTACCTAGATACAATCTTTCTTGTTGGCCTAATTTAATCTTTACAAGTCCTTCAACAACTTTTTTGGTCACAAATGTTCCACCGCGACGTGGACTCTCGTGATTAAACAAAATACCATTGCAAATAAACATGTTATATGCCTCACGGTAGTTTATCCCGATCCAATGAGCAAAAACTTTAGCACAAGCATAGGGACTACGGGGATAAAAGGGCGTAGTTTCTTTTTGCGGAATTTCTTGAACCTTACCATACATTTCCGAAGATCCCGCCTGATAAAACTTAACATTTATTCCTCGGTCTTTCACCGCATCTAACAGGCGCAACGTACCAAGCGCATCAACATTACCGGTATAAACTGGCATTTCAAAACTAACTTTAACATGACTTTGCGCGCCCAAATTATATATTTCATCTGGCTCAACCCGATCTAAAATACGACTAATATTACTACCATCACTTAAATCTCCATAGTGCAAAAATAATCTTACATCCTTTTCGTGCGGATCGTGGTACAAGTGGTCAATTCGTTCAGTATTGAAAGAACTAGAACGTCGAATTATACCATGCACCTCGTAACCCTTGCTTAAAAGAAATTCTGTGAGGTATGAACCGTCTTGGCCGGTGATACCGGTAATGAGGGCCTTTTTCATAGTTTTTTATAAAATTATTGTTTCTTTACAGATTGAACCGGAGATGAATTAAGTATGTTAAGTTCTTCTATAGTAAACTCAACCCCCCTTGTTTCCGCGCGTTGGATGAGACTCTTAAAATCTTTTTCTTTGCCACTTATCTTATACACATATGCCAAGCGCCAATATCCTTCCTTTATTCGATCATTCTCACTGATAGTCTTCTCTAACAACTGTATGGCCTCATCATTTTTTCTTAGTTGTATTTTTACGCCGGCTAAAGCATAAATAACTTGCTGGCGGTGGGGTGAAAAAGTAAGTGCAGTTTCTAAAATCTTCTCAGATTGGTAAATATAATTTGGGTCGTTGGTAAACGAAGCCCCCAGCTGTGCCATCTGAGTTAACACTATGTGGTTACGTATATCTAAAGGATGAAGAAAAACATTTTTATTTAATTCTTCGTAAACTAATTTATATAGTTCCATCGTTCTTGCCTCCCCCATTTTTTCTTTAGCATTTGGTAATACTTGGAGCGCGTATTTAGCCACATCACTTCTTATATCATCTATGTGTGGCGATCGGCTATCTAAGACTTTCTTTACTGCTTCCACTGAACCTGGGGCGTAATTATGTAAAAGTATTAGAGAGGTATTGGTCGTTTTGTTGGCACGAGCTGGCTGAACATTAAAAATATAGACTATTATAAAACAAATAATCGCCACAGTCGAAATTAAACCCCAGCCAATTTTTTCCCTTCCAACAATAGAATGACCAACAACTTTCGAATCTTGTATTAAATTACCTTTTTCAGCAGTTAAACTGTTAATCATGGCTAACCAAAAAATAAAATAAAGATAGGAAGTTATGTTTTCAAATACTGTAATATTTTGTACTAAATGAGCAACCAAAAAAGAACTAACGATAACTAAAACATGCTTGTCGACAATCCCCAGCTTATACTTTACCAATAAAAAGTAGAACGATGACCCAAATAAAAATAAATAAATTATCAAACCTAACGCCCCCTGGGTAGCTAGGGTGTTAAGAAGAATGTTGTGAGCATTATCGAACCAAGTTTCTCCATAACCATAATCTAAAGACCGTGGATTGTAGTGTTTATTAAAAGCATAAAAATAATTATTGGGACCCCAACCGAAAACTGGCTTTTCTTTCCATGATTCTATAGCGATTTCCCAGGCAATCCATCTCGGACTATTTTTTAAATCAGTAAAAGAAGTATTAAGGGTGCGGCCAATAGCGGGCAAAGAACTAACAAAATTTGTCTTTCTAAAGGCGTACATCAGGCTACCGCTTAGTACTATTAATAAAAGCAAGGCACCGAGGACATAACTAACCTTTTTATGGCCGCGAAGTACTATAAGATAACCTAAAATACAGACAAACACGCCGGCGCCCAATCCCAATATCGAGCCTCGCGTACCACTAAAGAAAAGACCGGCCACCGCCAAAGCGCCCAAGAATATTTCTACCCATTTCCATACCGTCTGCTTCTCTTTGATTATCAATAAAAAGGCGGCAAAACTAAGAAACAGGCCATAACCGCCCATGTAGATAAAATTTCCCAAAGTGCTGGCTACCCGATCGGCCCCATTGTTAAACAAAAGATAAGGGTTAGAGACCTGCAAAAGACCTATAAACATAACTACAGACCCGGCTAGTAAAAAAACTCTAAGCGCCCATTTCCAATCCACCCACCCGGTAAATACTGCGGTCACAATAAAATAATATATTACGTAATGAATAATGGTAAATAAGCCAAGCATTCTTTCGTGGTTATCCCAAAAACTATGGTAAGCGTCAACTCCAAAAAAACTAGAAAGAGCAAAGCTTAAAAAAAACAAACCGAGGGCAAGATTAAGGATCGTAAATTTTGGCTTATACCTTTGCCAATTAAGCGCTAAAAGTAGGATATATAATCCCAATAAAATAGTAACTAGGGAACGAAACCAAACAATTTTAGGTACGATAAATGGAAAAATATAAGAAGACGGAATAACAATTAAAGGGACAAAAAAAGTTAGGTAAATAATTAACTTTGTGGCTTTTTCAAGATACTTTTGCATATCTGGGGGCTTGATAATTACCTAAATTAATATATCCATTATAGAGTAATTATCTCCTTAAGTCAATTGCTTTGTAGCAATAAAATACGAATTTTACAACAAAACCCCGCCCCCTTTAGTGGGGGGCGGGGCCTGTTTTTTCTCAAATGAAATTACAGTTCAAAAGAGAAAAACTTACCCAGACTTAGGATTTAGACAAGGTCAAAGACCGAGTATCCCAGTTAGGCAATAAGAAGCTGTTCATCCACTGAGTTGAGGTGAATGCATCTGTGTCAGCCGAATTGTCTGACCAGATAAAATTATTATTGGTGTCGCTTACAGTAGCGCCATCGCCAGTTCTAACTGTGTCGGTTAAGGCAGCGCTATCCTGAACGAATTTAACGCTAATGCTGTCGTTCTGCTCTACACCTGTAAAGTCAGCACGGATCTCAAAGGTCTTGGTTTGACCCTTTCCAACTGTCGGATAAGAACTTGACGTCAAGTTGAACGTAAAGGCACCGGTGGTTGAAGATTGAGAGTTGCTGGCTGTGTTCAGGGCGGTAGAAGGAGCAGCCATATCGTAAACCAATAAAGTATTAGCAGTCATCAATAACTCGTTGCCGCCATCAGAATCACTAAATGTGACGTAAGGGGTAACACGAGCTAAAGAAATATCTTCATTAGCATCGGCAGCAACAGAGAATTTGAAGATAGTTGCGGTACCATTGGTCAATACTGAACTAGGCAAAGTCTGTACTGTAAATGTCGGCTTAGACTTTACAACTTGGTACGTATTGCTAGCAGCAGCATCGGCAGCAGTATCGCTGGTTCCAGATACACCAACAGCATGGAATTCATCGGTTACAGTGCTTACGGCAAATGTTAGGGCGTCACCAGTATCTGCACCCTCACCAGCTGTCGCTACAGTTGCTGTAGAGCGTTCTCCGATAGCATTCAACATCGCTTTCACAACTACAGTAGTCCCCCCAACTGGAACAGAGATGTTCAAATTGGTGAAGGTAGAGGTGCCGCTTGAATTTAATGTCACAGCATCTGACAGAGCGTTGCCACTTGTGTCATAAAGCTTCAAGTAGTTAACGTTATCATAAGTTGTGCTAGCACTGCTAAGACCTACTGATAATTTGTCAACAGTGAAAGTTTCCTTGGTGGTGGATAATTTAATACGGTGAACTTCTTGTTCAGAAGCGACTCCAGCCAAAAGTACCTGTGCTAATGGCCTGCCGTTGTCAGCAGCCACAGTAATGGTACCACCGCTAGTAATCTTAGTCGCTACGCTTGGAGAAGTTGTACCGTTTAAGTTGGTACCAGTAACTGTTGGGGTAAAGGTAGTACCATTAGCCTCAACCGTTACGTCGCCAGCAGCAAAAGTAAAGGCAATAGCATCATCGGTGTCGTCATATGGGGCATTACCAGATACAGTAGCCTTAACAATTAAAGTCTTAGTTTGACCGGCTGGAATGGTGTAATATCCACCAACAAATTTGTTGGAGTTGAACACTACGTTACCAGAACTGTCTACTGAAGACTCGGCAACTTTAGTCGTGCCATCGTATAACTGTACGATGCTTACCAACTCGTTAGCATCAACTGTGCCATCTGTGGTGTCGACATAAGCGCCATCGGAAGTGTCATCATCTACATAAGCATTCAATGTCAAACCAGTTAACTTAACATCATTCCCTGCACCAGAACCAGCGGCCAAGATGATACCTAAAGCGTCAGTCACAGAACCCTTAACTACAGTTTTGGTTTCTGGAGTAGAAGCGCGAGAGATGGTCAAAGCGCTAGAACGTGTTGTAACCTCGTAACTAGCTATAGTAGTAGCTGGTACGATGTCAGTAACTGTCTGATCCTTTGAATCTTTTACGGTCACACTGCCGGAAGAAAAGTTAAAGGTGGCGGTGTACTTAACACCAGAGATCTGCGCACTATTAACATCTGCCACAACAGCAATGTTGCGGGTAGTTCCTTTGTTTACAGTGAAGTAATCAGTAAAAGCAAAGGATAATGTAGTATCCACGTCGTTAGTAGTAGCCCAAGCCGTGGCATCAGTAATAGCCTTAGCGGAACCAACTGTTCTGCCGGTATCTACATCTTTTAATTTAATGTTGCGCAACAGCAATGTGTCAGTGGCAGAATCATAATCACCATCATCAGCTACATCCCTAAATGTACCCCAATCACCGGTGTTAGAGGTTGAGGAAGCTACTTTGGTTGTAGCAATAGAAACAGTCACTAACTGGAATTCAACGGTGTCGGCTGAAGCGGTTATACCAACTTTGCCGAGTTCGTTCTCAGTAGTGTCTACTTTCACATCATGGGCAGACTGACTTTTGTTAGCAATAGTCACAGCGCCACCTTGTAAGTTCAAAGTAGTATCGAGGCTATTGTCGTCAGCGGCGTTATAAAGTGTTCTAGTTACAGACACACCTTGGCCATAAGATAGACCAACCGCCTTCATGTCGTTATCATCATACATGAAGAAAACGACCGTCTTGGCTGTCTCAGCAGCGCTTGATATATTACCCTTTACGCTGAAGATTTTGTTGTTGCCATTAACCATTCTAAAAGGAGTGTTTAAGGCAAAGGTAACATAACGACCATTAACTGTCGCTACTGTGTTGATCTTTTCAGTACCCTGGTAGAGATTAAAGTTACTCAAATAATCGTTGGTTAAGGTACCGTCTTGCTTTAATGTCAAGCTATAAAGATCGATATCTTCAGTACCAGCGGTTAATTTGAACTGGGCTAAAGTAGCATTTTCATCACCGATTGATGGATTTGACAATGTTCCGTTGGCTTCAATGGTAATTGTGCCAGCGCTAATGCCGCTATTAACACCAAATACATTACCGGTTACTGGCAACCCTGTAACAGTTCCGGAAACAAGTTTAACACTGTTTACAGAAAAAGAATGATTACCGGTTGTAGCAGTTGAACCAAGTTTCAAACGTACCACCAAAGGTACGGTCTTGCCGGCTGGTACAACTTTATTCAAGGCGCTAAATACAGCCTCGTTAGTATCAGAAGTAAAGGTCTTTCCTGTGCCAACGCGGGTTTCCCCATCGTACAAGTAAGCAGTCAAACCTGTTACTTGACCTGTACTACCTCTCTTCAAAATAACCTCATCAACGGTTGTGTCAGAAGAGCCGGTGTTAACCAAGTTGAACTTCAAGACATCGATGTTAGTGGAACTAATTGGCAAACCAGATTGTCCGGCTGGAGTGTCACTAGCTAAAGCAACATTTAAATTGCCGCCAGTAACTACTGGACCAGTCATACCACCAGTCTGAGTGGAATCAGAAATGACAACATCTTTCGCAGTCAAAGCTACACCAGTAGTGAAACCGGTAGTAGCAGAGGCTGGCAAAGTGCGAGCATAAGCCGCGTTGAAGCGGTTGCCGGTCATGCCGGTGGCGGTAACTTCGCGAAGAACATTACCAGCATCAACATACCAGGTCTTGCTGTCTTTCTTGACAAGCATACCTTCATGTGCCAATGGAGCTGCGCCTTCGATCTTTGTACCAGCAGCGGTCAAAGCAGCGAAAGCTTGTAAGCTCAAAGTTTTAGCACCGGTCACTGTAGCAGCACCATAAAGGGCGGTAGCAGCCTGAGAAGTGATCTCAGTTACTCGGTTGCCAGGCAAGATGACATACAAAGCGTCAGCTGATTGGCGTTTTACCAAGTAAGAACCTGGGCGGTAGTTCACAAACATTGGTTGTGAATCTGGACCAGGTAAGGTTGCGTAGCAAGCATCAGAAATAGAGATGTATTTTGACTTGTAGTCAAAACCACCAGTTAAACTGTCAGCATACCAACTCCTCATGCTAAAAGACTCATAGAAACCCATGAGCTCTAAGCGAGATTTGTTAGCATTGTACTTTACAGCGAAGATGTCAGGACGACCAACAACTTTTACATTGTCGCCAGCAGCTAAGGTAGGACAAGTAGTAGCGTTAGCTACACCTGGTACCAAAGCGGCCACGCCCAATGACCAAACGATGGTCGTGACAACTACACCGACTGTAAAGACTTTCTTTACCATTTTTAATACGTCGGACATAATAATTAAATTATCCTTACCCCACTGCGCGATTCCCGAAGGAACGTCAGAGGAGATAAGGTTCTGGACTAATTGCGAACCCGGTTTACCGGATTCACGATTTGTCCAGTGCACAATGATCTTGCGAGCCCAGATGGACCCTCGACTTTTGGCAAAGATCGTAATTAACCACAAATTTATTCTCTCTCCACGTTTGCGTCCGTAGGGCGCAAACGTGGGAAGAAAATTATTTCTTCACCGGTGTAGTAGTAACAATCACTTTTACTTCTGGAGTGGTTGTAACAACAATATTAATCGCTGGAGTACCAGTCGCTGTTGTGGCCGGATTTTGAATTTCTTTCACTACGCTCACAATCGGCAATACTTCTTGGACTTTGTTTAGGGCCTCATCTGAAACCCTTTCTGCTTCTTTGGTGACGGTTGAAACTTCTCTTACTTTGTTCATCGCTTCGTTTAAATTTCCTGTTGACAACATGGCCTGTACTTCGGTGACAGTCTTGCCTAGCTCGGTGGTGGTTTTCTCGGCTTTTACAACTGCCTCCTTGGTTTCTTTCACGGCATCGGTAATCTTTTCAGAAAGCTCTTTGGTGGTAGGAGTAGTTTTGGCCGCTTCTTTTACTTCGCTATTTACAGCATCCACAACGACTTTCGCCCCCTGAACATCGGTGGTGGTTTTAGCCACTTCATTGACCGCAGTGTTTAAGTTAGTATTAATGGCTTTTTTAACATCTTCTTCGGTAATATTCTTGTCCCCTTGTAAATGCTTCTCCACCATTATCTCGACAGCCTGAACCGCCGTATCTTTAACCAAATTTTTAACATCACTCACCTCTTTGGATAAATCTTTTCCTGGGGTACTGGTCGTGGTTGAGAGGTCGGTTTTTACTTCTTGCAGTACTGCTTTAATAGTCTCGGTATTTTTCGCGACATTTTTAATGACCGTGGCCGTAGCGGCATTCGACGGATTTTCTTTGATTTCGCCTAGTTTATCTGAAGCATTCTGGATCTCGGTTTTTAAATCTTTAACCGACTGAGAAACTTTCTCGGTTTTCTTAGGATCATTGCTTTTGGCAACGATTTTAATCTCCACGGCTCGGCGTTTAGCAAACTCCACGTGGAGCTTGGCTTCTTTTTCTTTGGCGCCAGAGATACCAGCCACCGCTAGTTGAGTTTTTTCTACCGCGCGCTTGGCCGGATAAAGGATGTCGCCAGGGATAGATTCATAGGCCGCGTCAACAGTTGCGATCCAACCAGAGGTACCGACCATAGCCACAACTAAAAGGACGGCGATTGGGCGCATGACATTATATACAAAAGTGCGAGGTAAAAATAACGACAAAGCCGACCAAAGATTTCCCATCCAGACCTTGACTTTAGATTCCTTATTAACAGTGTTACCAACCTGACGTAACAAAAGATCGCGGTTGGCTTTAACCCAAGCCTCCCGCGGATTGGCTTTGCTAGTTTGAAGAGTTTTGAGTTGTCGGATTAAATCTCGCGACATAAATGCCTTAGAGGCAAATTATTTTTCCACAATCTCTTTTAATTTTTTTAAAGCGCGATGGAGAGTTACTCGAACCGCTACACTCCCCTTGCCAGTGATTTCGGCAATCTCTTTCACGTCCAGTTCTTCTACATAGCGGAGAGTAATGATTTCGCGATATTCGTGTTTCAATTTTTTTAAAGCTTCCAGCAAATCATTGGACTCCAGTTTTGTTGTTGTGTCCAAGAACCACTTCCCCTGGTCGCCATAGTCACTGCCTTCCGCCATCGTCACTTCAGTAGAGTTTGACTTCGCTCGGTAAAGATCGATGACAGCGTTTCGGGCCATGCGATACAGGAGACCGCTGAAACTTTTTACTTCTTTATTAGCATTCAGATAGTTCCAAGCTTTTAGGAAGACGTCCGAGGTAATGTCCTCGGCCTCGACTTCGGAAGAAACTTTAAAGAACACGAACCGGTATATTCGTTTGACGTACAGATCGTAGAGCTTAGCGTAGGCTTCCGGATCCTTCTTGGTCTGTACTTTATATAGCAGTATTTTTTCTGATATTTTACCGGTCATTTATGTAGACGTGAAGATTAGTAAACTGTTACACCTTGTACCTAAGGCCCTAACTCCGGCGAACACAACAAACCAAAAGTTCAGAGAGCAAACAACATATGCACCCCATTTGGGGGTGCCTTGTAGAATGGGAATATATTACCAAAATACCGCTTTTTCGTCAAACCGGAGAGTGGTTATATGGTGGGCAAAAATTTAAGTGGCTGTTAATGATTTTATAACTCTTATAAATGTCTAAAACATAATCACAGACTACTTGTGTAAACAGGTTTAGTTTTGTTGGGTTAAAAGAGGAAAATTGTTACGTTTGTATAGACTAGTCTAATCAAACGTGGGTTTTTAAAAAAAATGAAGAAATAATGAGAAAAAATGGTCTTTTACTCCCCTGTTTGTATAGACTAGTCTATACAAACTTTGATTTTTACCTAAATGAGGTTTTGTGTCAATCACTTGACTTACACCGTCCTTTGTGCTATATTTGTATACACTATTCTATACAAACTTTCTTTTATGGTTTTTCCGGCCGCCCATAATCCGCAGGATCCCAAAGAAATGATCAGGGTTTCGGTTTCCGAAGCCGCCCGGCTCTTTGGGGTTAACTCCCAAACAATCCGCCGCGCCATTGCTTCCCAAGAAGTCACCTACGTGGTCGTGAGCGGACGGTATAAACTGAACTTTGAAAGCTTGGTTAAATGGTCGCAAAAACATACCACCGCCAAAAATAAGTTAGCCACTCGGGGCATTGGCCAATATGTAGAAAAATGGAAGATTAAAAACCCTCTCTACTCCCCTAACCCCAAGTCTTTAAAAGATAAGAAAAAAGATAAACCAGAAGCTAATAACGAAACCAGCACCCTGAAATAATTGGGGTGTTTTTTAAACCCTTAAAGAACAAACTCACCGGATTAAGGTGAATTTAGTGACTTAACTCACCAAATTCAGATGATTCTGGTGATTACAGTCTAAAATCAAAAACTGTTCAACAGCCATGCTTATTTATTTTTCGAAGGTGCCCTTTATATAATTGACGCTCGGAGGAAGTCTGGTGTACAATTAGAGGGTAAAAATATGAACAAACTTTACCATTTTTTCCACAAACATTACCACCTGAAATATCACGGGGTATATAGTCATGCCAAAAAACTTTTTGTCTTCGACATCTTCTTACTCGTCGGATCCCTGCTTATGCTCGGTAGTGCCATCTTTTTCTTTTTCTGGCAACCCGATCTTACTGGCTTTATTGATCTAAACTTTACTCTCGGTAACGAACGAATCCGGAGTGGCGAAGAGGTCGCCTTCAAAGTCGATTACCTGAACCGGAGTAAATATAAACTGCTGGAACCAAAGTTGGCTTTGCATTTACCGAGGGGTTTTATCCCCGACCGAAACAAGACTTCAGAAGACTACTTCAACCAAGATTCCATTATCTATCTTAGAGATCTAGAGCCCGGTGCCAAAGGAACAGCGACAGTCTACGGAACACTCTGGGCGGAACCAGGTAAAGAAGAGAGGTTGAACGCTATCCTGTCTTACCGATCGGAGAAGAACAACGCTCTGGAACAAAAAATTACACCACTTTACCTTAAACTTGCGGAGAGTGTTATAACCGCCAAACTTGATCTACCAGATACTACCTTCCCAAACGCGGAACTCCCAGCCACTTTGACAATTCAAAACAATTCAGCGGATAAGGAGGTAAAAATATTTTTAAAATATGAGTGGCCGTTAAAAATTGAGGTATTTAATCTTGCCGGAGGCCTGACCCTAAAACCGGGTGAAACAAAAACTATTACTGGTAAAATACCGACCCCCAACACTTCGGGCGACCTAAATTTAAAAATAAACATAAATATTGAAACTGCCCAAGGAGAAGTGACACAAAACGCCCTCACTAACAAAGTTACGGTATTCCGGCCGAATCTCGTATCTAAAGTAGAACTGAATGGAGATAATAAATTTGCTAGCCCGGGAGACAAGGTGCCGGTAAGGGTAAGTTGGAAAAACGCTAGTGGTTCTACACTGAAATCTCTACAATTAATTTTAAAGTCTGACCCAGCGATCGTGGATATAACCAAAACTGCTCGGGAGAATAATTTACGTACCAGAGACGGGTATTTAGTCATTAACGGTAGCCGGCGGACAGCCCTTTCTTTGGCTGAACCAAGTAGAGAAGACAATTTCGACCTAGAGATCTATCTTAAACCAAGTTTCGGATTATACGGAACAAGTGTAAAAAACTGGATTTTACAACCAAGTCTAGAACTAACAACGGATCAATCTGGGCAAGGTTTTTCTACCACTGGGACGAGTTTAAGCCTACCACTAGCGACCGAGGTTAACATGACCGCTACTAGCCGCTATTACACTAGTGAAGGCGACCAACTGGGGCGAGGACCCTTGCCACCAAAGGTTGGGGAAACCACGCGCTATTGGATTTTTGTTCAGTTTACCAACTCGACCAACCCGATTGAAGACGTAACTTTCCGTGCCGAACTAGCTCAAGGAGTAATATATTCTGGCAATCAAAGCGTAACAATTGGACGACCAATATCTGCTTCAGGCAATTTACTTTCCTGGTCGCATTCGGATATTCCAGCGCAAACCCAGTCAGGATTATACTTTGGCGTAGAAGTAACACCGAGTTTAGAAAATGTTGGACAAAATTTAAATTTGGTTAAAAATATAACCCTAACTGGCACTGACACTATTACCGGACGAAAGATTAATGTTAGCCGAGGAATTATTACTAATGTTCTACCAAGTAATGATCGTGGGGCTAGTTTGGGCAGTGCGGTGACAGAGTAATAAGAGATAAAAAAACCATGCAGTCGTTTGTTGCATGGTTTTTATATATTATTTAAGCCGCACCAAGAAGTGGTTTCATCTGTTTAACATCGGATTCCAAAGTGTCTACCCGCTTATCGGTACGCTCCATCCAATCTTGTGTGACGGTTAATTCTTGGCCTCTTTTTTCTACAAGTTTTACAATCTTATCTAAAGTACCAGTAATCTCACGTATGTCGGCTTTGGTGGCCATGTTTTCTTCAATCCGGTCTAAACGATCTTCGTGTTTTAACATCTGTATGGCCAAAAGATCAATACTGGATTCAGCTTTGTCGAAACGCTTATCTACAGCATCAAATCTTCTATCTATATCATCAAAACGTTTGTCTACAGACGCAAATTTATTATCATGTTCAATCAATTTGTTGTTTAACGCAACAAACTCGCGGTCGTGTTCAACTAATTTAGCGTTGATTTGTTTTAATATTTCTTCCATAGTACTAATTACTATATACTGCTGGATAAGGGCTGTCAAACTGGCCAATTATCTACTTCGGAGATGAAATTACACGGATTACTTAACCAAATTTTTTAAGATTTACTCAAAATCCACTTTAGGGTTTCTTTATAAGTTTTAAACGCGAACCAATACCACTTTCTGGGTCTTGCCTCATCAGCTTGGCTCAAAGCGTTAAAATAGGCAAGACGATTTTTGGTCCTGATCAAAATCGGAGGATAACCAACCCCCAACAATATCCAGTTTAAAAGTAGTCTACCAACACGACCGTTACCATCCGCAAAAGGATGGATGGACTCAAAACTCTGATGAAAATCCAAAGCCAACAAAAACGGATGACGACCGCTCTTAATTTGTTTCTTCCATAAACGTATAAGCTCTGAGACGCGAATACGTATTTCGCCTACAGGCGCAGTAGTTTTATTATTAACCACTATATTATTTTTCTTAAACCCTGTTTTTACCCCCAAATCACGAACGATGATTTTATGTAACCCGATCAAGCTTCTTTCGTTTAAAATAAATTTTTTGTTACGAACTAAATTTAACGCCTCAATTGAATTATTAACTTCGATTATCTCCTTACTCTCTATACTTTTTTTAATATATTGTGCTCTTAAAATCGCCTGTACATCATTTGATGAAAGGCGGCTACCCTCTATTGCGTTTGACTCATAGATAAACTGAATCGCAAATTTACGCCAGAATATTTCTGCTTCGTAAGTAGAGAGGTTGGCCAAATAATATTTCCAACTCAATCTTAACTTTTCTAATTCTAGAAGCTGTTCCGAGGAAAAGTGTTTCTCGGTTTTAAATATACTTCCAATATTTTTAGATACCAAGCTGATCTCTTTAGACTGTAACTCACGATAAACATTTGCAAGATCGTTAGGGATAGCTTTACCTATATATACTTGAATTTTTTTGAATTTATTTTTTATCTTCGTCTGTTCAGTAAGGTAAAAAAATGGCTTACCTTTCAATATTTTCCGCTCTATTTTGAACATATCAGTTAGGTATAATTTTTACCACTTTATTCTACCACAAAACTCAACGGAAAGCAACACTCCCTACAACTTGCTATATCCCTAAGTCCACTTCACCCCAACCAACCGGGAAACTCCAGATGTCCACGTTCTTAAAATTAAACGGGGTCGTGTTTTTCCAGAATATGGTGCCGAGCTCGTGGTTTATGCTATGTCCGTTTACGGCGATATTTAGATTTTCAAAGGTGGTATTATCTAATGTTAGGTCACCCTCCCATTGTAATATTCCTGGCATCTGTTGCCAAATGTTGTCATATTTCGTTGGTACACCAATGTAGCTATCTTTAAAGAATACACTGCTTTGGTACATGTGCATAACCGGCGGACGCAGTTCGGTATTCCAGAGAGTAACGTTATCAAAAAACAGATTAGAATTGTCACTGCGAATCATGCCTTCTAAACTAGGCGAACCGCTGGGATTGGGGCATCCGCCGCCCTCAATACGGGTATAAGACAGAGAGGAAGTGGAATTAACGAAATTTAAGAAACACCACCGACTGGCATCATAGGGTTTGAAAGTAACCGGATTACCAGGCAAACCAAGGCTCATTAGACTGCCCTTGGTGGTAATTGATCCCTGACCACGCAGTAAAATGGTGGTCCCTGGTTTGATCGTTAATTTTGCGCCCGCCTGGATTTCTAAGTTACTGACCACATAGTAATTGTTTTCTCCACCAACAGTTACATCTTTATTAACGTAAGATATATCAAGTAATACTCGTGCCGAAGAAGTGGCAAAACTTAAATCTTCTAACACCGGCCAGCCACTTTGGTTATACACCCAGAACTGGTTAATATAGTCGCTGAAGCTGCTATTTTTGACCTCCAAACTACTGTTCCAACTCTCAATGGCTTGGTCCCCGTTTTTAAAACTTGAACTACTGATTACAGCGGTTGCATCTTTAAGATAGATGGTCGTACCAAGCGAATCGTGGAAATTTGCTCCGACTAGATTTAAGCTACTTCTTTCAGCACGGATTATTTGTCTCACAGCTGGTGCAAATTGGTAATTGTCTGAAATAAAAGATTTACCAGCATACTTAAATTCGGCGTGATTAATTTCAGCGACTGAATTATTGCGGAACCGAAGTCCTTGCCAATCACCCGGATTGGGAGCGGAATCCCCCAAATTACCAACCAGGACCTGCAAATAATCTTCCGCGTAGTTTCGATCACGACCAGAAGTGAAAATAACCGGCTCATTTTCTGTACCCATAATTTCCAAACGACCATAGACATCAATTATTGCTGTATTGTAATATGATTTTATCACCACTCCCGGTCCGATCCGTAAAGTCTTGCCAACCGGAATAACATAGGCTTGCAAAAGATACGGACTATTTTCTTTAGTAAGAGTAACGAGATTATCTGTTTGGGTTTCTTTTAAAGTAATAAACCGAAAATTGGCTCGGCGGGGAGAGCCGTAGACATCATAACTGCGACTCTTACCGGTTTCACGTGGCCCTTGGTTATTTTGCCAATTACCAGGGTCGCTACCGTTTCCACGCGGGTTAATTCTTTCCATCGAGGGGTAATGGCCTGAATTCGAACCAGCAAACCAACCTTTAGAGGCATCGACGACATCACTCGCGGTGCCATCTGGTTTGATCAGTTGTACTAGCTCGCCATCGTTTTTAAAACGACAATACCCATACCAATACATGACGTCGCCATCAACTTCATCAATAGTTCGGTCGCGGTCATGTTCAAACAACAAATAACTATTGGGTTGAATTATTGTATTCCTCACATATCTGGGTAAAACTGTGCAAGCGCTAACCTTAATTTTCCAGTCTTTGATATCTATTGGCTGATCAGTATTATTATACAGTTCGAACCATTCATCGGCTGGGCCATCAGG
>Ga0209541_10005858_pt1 | contig 21276 bp, 27 predicted proteins | sample RifCSPlowO2_01_FD_184027 | JGI IMG/M metagenome (GOLD analysis project Ga0209541, IMG submission 184027) | Groundwater microbial communities from Rifle, Colorado - Rifle CSP2_plank lowO2_0.1 (SPAdes) (version 2) | ecosystem: Environmental > Aquatic > Deep subsurface > Groundwater | place...
CGGCTGCAGCACTCCGCGGAGCGGAGCACCCGCGACCGCAGCCGCGCGAAGGTGCGATAGCACCACGGCCTGCCTGCCGGTTTACCCGCCCCAGGAGGGCAGGCAGGCCGGAAGGCCGTGGGTATCTATAACCAATAACTACAAAATCCCGCTTTGGGCGGGATTTTGGTTATCGCCCGAGATCTCCGAGGAAACGCCCGCTTGAGTTTTGCAAAGCAAAATGTGGGCGGGGAGGAGAGAGTGTTCCTCGGAGGTCTCCGGCGGCATGTTTCTGGCAAAGCATCCCTAGTTCCTTATTCTCAAATTCTTAAGAATTTGAGAATGATTAATTCCTCGTCTGAACCAATCTCGTTAACAAAGTGCTAAATAAGGTTTTGGAGATTGGTTCGGAAGAAGAGAGAACTGATTCGCCGTGCCCGACGATGTTCTCCCCTGATCGTTAAGGTACTGTGCTAGCGGTGCCGTCTGACCATAACAAGCTGCGGTCGCTTCGACTGCGGGTCGCGGTAGAATACCTTCAACCCGTTTCGGTCCTCGCGGAAAGAGTAGTACTGGAGGTACTTGGGGTGTATAACCCCGCCCGCGACGGCGACTCGCTCATTATCTATGGAGACGATTCTCGCGTCCCCACAGGGACCAGTCGCAACCTTCGCCAGCGATACTGCGAGTGCGTCCGCGGCGCCTGCTTTCTCCCGCCACATCGGCAGGACAAAGAGCGCTCCAACCGTTGCAACCACCGAGAGGGCAAACGCCACGCCGTAGAGGAATCCTCTCAGGTCTCGACCCACGGTTAATTTCCTCCTTTTGGTTTTTGGTTTGCGGAAAGAACCCACTTCTCGCCCGTTGGCCGGCGGCGCTAGCCGTTGAAAACGAAAAGTCCCACGAGGAATCCGAGTAACCCCGTCTCAAACCCACCGAACAGGCGGTACGGAACAGGGACGTTGGTGCCAAGAAACAGCACCACCGTCATCACGCCGAGGATGACGCCGACGATAGTCGGCATCACGAGGTCGAACCCGTTCTGCTGCGTCTGCATTTGAAGTTCCTCTCTCCGCCCGTTGGCTGGCGGCGCCGTTTGAGTTTGGTTAATGAACTTGCCGTTGCTCCCTCCAAAATCTGCTTTCTTAACGAAAACGGACTTTGGAAGGAGGGAGACGATGATGGCTATGTATGATAACGTCTCCCTAAGATTTCTTCGTTGCCGGACGGCGGGGCTTACTCCAGGTCGCGCCAATCGCGGCCGCGGAGATCCTTGATCTCCTTGGACGTGGCGTTGTTCGCGCCAGCGACCACGCGCTGTGGAGGCGGAGGAGTGAAAATCTTCACTGTTTCTTTTCCCGCCACCTGCTTCATCGCAATCACCTCCTCTCGTTTTGGTTTTCCGCCCGTTTTATCCCCGGCGTCGGGATTGTTGTTTTTAAGAACTGACTACTTCCCTATCTCTGAACCCATCACGCTCCTGAATCATGAATCTTGAATCAAGGACGTGCTGGACTCGGATTAGGGAGGGAAGGGACGAATTGATGATGACATCAATCCAACTTCCCCTTCCCTCGGCGTTTTTGCTCCGCCACGAGCACCGCTCGTATTCGCAGGAGATTTTCGGGCACTCCTGCCGGTCCAGCGGAAGAAACCGTTCTGGCGCCCCTGGATTGTCACCCCGGCTTACTCTTTATATTTCGGCCGGAGTTTACCGCATTCAGTACTCTGGCTTCATGGATCAGGCTCACCTCCTTTCTCGCCGTCTTGTCCACGACCGCGGGTTAGTGCTTCCAGGGCCAATACCCACTCCGGAGACGAACCAGCACGCAACCGGCGAAGAACGCCGCCACCACAAGTATATAGATGGCGAAGTAACTCGCCACGAAGGCTGGTAGTCCATTCCCCATCCCCCCGAAGAAAAACACAACAAGAGGAACCGTGAGAATGGCACCGACCCATACGAGGATGGAGACAACGGGAAGAATTACGAGTAGCAGTAACGCGAGTATCCTAGCGTTCATCTCTTTGCCCTCCTTTCCCGAAGAACTTTCCTTCCGCCTCTCAGCGCACTCAAACCCAGTGCTTGAGAACGCAGTTGAAGGGGCTACCTTTTTGTGATAGTATCGAAGCGTATGCCTCGAACCGCCACCAAAACCCGAGTAGAACCAAACGTGCTGAAGGCGATCCTGGACGAGCTCCGTCTTCTCCGGCAGGAAATTTCGCTCGTACTCCCCCGCGAAGACCTCAAAGGATACGCGCACCCCAGCCGCATCAAGCGCTCCTACAAGCAAGCGCTCAAGCGCTATCCACCCGCTGTGGCATGGAGATAATCCAGACGGCTGACTTTCGGCGTGCCCTTCGAAATCTTCCGCAAGACATCCGGCGGCTCTACGAGCGCCAGGAGGAACGGTTTCGGTCCGACTGGCACGACCCGCGCCTCCATGTGAAGAAGGTCAAGGAACTTCCCTACGCCCTCTCGTTCCGTATCACCCGGCGCTACCGGGTGTTCTTTTATTTTCAGAATCCGGAAACGGCGGTCTTTTTCGACGTTGATCACCGCAAGGACGCCTACCGGTGAATTTTCAGCTTTCCCTTCTCTGAACTTTCCATCTTGAACTTGTCGAACGGATGGAAAGCTCGGATAAGGGTGGGAGGGAGAGTGGTTTAACTTCAACCATCTCCCTCCCAGAAATTTATGAGTGCGTGCCCACCTCGTGGGCTTGCGATATTTTTCGGACCTTCCCTCTGGAGTAGGATGTGAGGGTTGGTCGCGGAGTTTCGCGTCTCCGCCGATAGCGCCACCGCAACCGGTCACGCGCGCTATCTTCTGGATTTATCTGCCTTACGCCGTGTCTTTGCCTCCAGTTTGGCTGTACACGTCGCGCCGACCTTGCTGGTTTGAAGGAGACCCCAACCCCTTCGCGCCTCCCCGCACTCGGTCGGTTGTTTTCCCCGGCTTACACACCCGATGGCTATCCAGTTGCCCAGATAGCTGTGGCCACACAGCGGCCGGTTTGGGAGTGATCCACGACATTGCGTCGGGATGCGCGGCTCCCCTGGAAAGAGACTAGGACTGCGGCGGGATAACCTCATCCCAGGTGCCGGTCATGAATGGACCGGCTCCCCGGAAGATCACGAGTGCTCCGCGCTCGTTGATCTCTTGGTCATCAAGCCGGCGGCTCTGCACCGTCGGCCCTCCAGCGAGAAACTCCTCGACGCCGTTGTACACGGCGCCGGCCTCGCGGAGGATTCGTGGCCCCCCGAAGGTGACCCCTCGGTGGCCGCGGATGTAACCGGCGACGGGCGACCCGTCGTCGCGGTCCCCCTGAACCCTGCGCCAGCCGGCCGCGAGGAGTAAATCCTCGCCCGGCCAGGCATATCCTCGGCTGCGGCCGTTCTTGTCGTAGCCGAGGAACCGACCCTCGAACGCAACGAGAACGCGTCGAGGGGCCGGATCGGGGTGCCCCCGCTCCCTGCACGCGGCCACCAACCGATCGCTAGGCGACCGCAAAGAGAAATAAATTCTTTCCATCATCAGCCTCCTCGCCCCTCTCGCGTTTGACGCGATGGGGCTCAAGAATTTCTGCAAGCGGCGTCGGACCATCCGCGCCGCAATCCCCTCTAAACGGGGCGGTCTCGATCTCAAGGTACTCACCTCTCAGCGCTCTCAAACCTGATTGCTTGAGAACGCAGTTGAAGCGATAGATCTGCCGTGGTATGCTCAAAGAACTATCTATGAAATCTCTTCGCTATAACATCATTCTCCGACCAGAACCAGAAGGCGGATTTACTGTTTTCGTGCCTGCCCTGACCGGCTGTATTACCTATGGTCGAACGCTGGCTAAAGCTCAGCGGATGGCCCAAGACGCGATCCGCGCCTATCTCGGTAGCCTCAAAAAACACGGCGAGCCGATCCCCACTGACGACGAAACCTTCATCGGCTCTGTTGAGCTGAAGCGTGGGGCAACCAAGCGGGCGGCGGTCTATGCCTAAGCTTCCGCGCTTCACCCCGCGCAAGGCCATCGCAATCCTGAAGCGGTATGGCTTCCAGCTCGATCACACGACTGGAGGCCATTATGTTTTCTATCATCCGGGCACCAAACGGCGCGTCACGGTTGCCTATCACCGAAGGATCTCCCACCCGGCACGCTCCTTGCAATCCTGAAGCAGGCCGGCATTTCGGAAGCTGACTTATAGATTTTCAAACTGCGTTCCACACTCTCGGGCCATCAGAACCTCTGACGAACCGGGAAATGGAGGGGAGAAACTGCTTGTCCCGCTCCCCTTGCCCTCCGTAGCTTTCCAGCGTAGGAGGGCCGTCCGCGCCGATGGCATCCTGGATGAGAACCCGGTACTGCGGGTCATCCATGGCGCCCAAGGTGTGTCGGCTACACCACACCTGCCGTTTTCCCTCGACTAGCTCGGGACAAAAACCCTGAGCCGAGTCGAAGGGTTATCCCACGGCCACGGGGAAAGGGTTAGCCCCTATCGCACACGGGGGCATCCGTTGGATGCCCACACCCCACGCGGGTCATACACCCGCCCTGCGTGCGAGGCTCTCAACATCCCAACCGTATACGGCTGGGATGTTTGTTCCTCCCAGCCACCACCCTCCGTCTGGTCCGATGCCGAACCAGTCAGAGGTCTCGACCCCGTACGGATCGGGGTATTTGTAACACCCCTTGAACACTCTGCCGGTGGCCCAACTCGGCCACTCGGCGGGAGGAACAACCTCTAGCCGCTCGTACTTCCCCGGAGCGAATGTACACATCCGCTCCAGCCGGTCGGCTGGCCTTTTGGGGAGGCCACACTCGACCGCCCGCTCAAACCCGAACGGTTCTGACGTTTTCATGGTTTTCCTCCCACCCCTCACTCCGACCTTGCGTCAGAGCTGGGGCCCAAGAATTTCTTCCGCGACAGCGGACCACCCGCGCCGCAACTGCAATCCCCTCTAAGCGGGGCGATATCCCGTATCAAGGAACCTGCCTTGAGGCCGCGAATCCCGATTGATTCGCGGTCTCAAGAAGAATCCCGTTTGACGGCGAGGTACTGCCGTGCTACCGTTGCCTCAATGGGAACGCTCACCTTTCGCATTATTATCGAACCGGACGATCGCGGAACGTTCCACGGCTATGTGCCCGCGCTCCCCGGCTGTCACACATGGGGGAAGACGATTCCCGAAACCCGTCGCCACCTCCGCGATGCCATGGCTGCCTACCTCCGCAGTTTGAAAGCTGACGGGCTTCCCATTCCGCAGGATGCAGGGTTTGAGTTGATCGAGACGCTCACGCCCAAAGACATTTCAATCTCTCGGCGCTCATCGGTCTATGTCTAAACTTCCGCCGACCAGCGCCAGGCGCCTCATCCGAGCCCTCCAACGGCTCGGTTTTCGTAAACACCGCCAGCGCGGCACAAGCCATCTCATTATGGTCCACCCGGATGGGCGCCGTACCTCCATCGCCATGCATCCCGGCGATATCCCGACCAGCACGCTTCACGGCATACTTCGCGACATCAGGGTTACGCCAGAAGAACTCCGCAGGGCGCTCTAATTTTGATTTTCAACTAACTCAAGGAACTCTCCCGCCTGAACCTCTGAAGTTGTTTCAGAATCTCGGGTGGGAGGAGAAGCGCGGCGGCACTTCTCCTGGGGGGGGACTACCGAGACTTGGCGGCGAGCGCTTGATCGCGCCGCCGGAACACTAAGCCGTTGACGACATAGTATTTCGACATCGGTAATCCCTCCTTTCTCCGACTTTTATCCCAGTCGGCGGGTTTGTCTTTTGAGAACTTTCCGCCTCTCAGCGCACTCAACCTCCGTCCGCTGGCGGACTTGAGAACGTAGTTGAAGCGGGGAGGGAGAGTGTCCTGAGCTTGTCGAAGGACATCTCCCTCCCGGGTGCTCCTCATCGAATCCAGCTAATGAGGAGCACAAGATCAATCACGACGGCCACCGGGATGCCGAACGCAATCCCGATAGCGTCGGCCGCCAACTTTACCACACCAAAGATCTTCATGATGATTCCATCCTTTCTTTTTTTGTTTGAGAGCTTCCTATTTCTCTGGATCTTCAGACCCCATTGCCTGAAGACCCATTTGAAACGACAAGCGGCCGGGAGATCCTTCGACGCGGCTCAGGATTTACACAAAACGGCCGGGAGAGAATCCCGGCCGCTTGCATATAAAAAGCGTTAGTTTTTTGAGTTGCAAGCACCGATCCTCTCCTCTTGATCAGCGCCCATGTGTTTTCAAATTTCAAGCAATTCAGCGTATGGTTATAGTATACATCTATAACAATATCTTGTCAAGAGTATGGACAAATTTCCTAAAAAATTGTCAAAAAAATAGGCGCCAATTGCCGAGTTTCAAGCATGGCCCATAAAAATCCCCAGTTCTCCTTCTATTTTAGGGTGCCGATTCTCCGCATAAACGCATAGTTTTATACACGAACATTCGGCATCTTGCTTCCCTGCGTAGTGCTTACCGTTCGCTATTCATCTTCCGGCCACGGCCTCATCGAAGGCCTGCACCCCCGCGGCAAAACGCTCGCGGAGGCCGCGGGCCCTGGCAAGATCATCGTTCACGGCGTCCACGAGCGGCTGAAGACCCGGCGGGATGGGCGGATTCTTCCCGTCGGCGAGCCCGGCGTAGTACTGCTTCGTCATCTCGTAGAGCTGGCGGCGGTCTTCGTAGAATTTCTGCTCGGCCCGGGCAAGCTGCGCCAAAAGCCCGAAGGCCTCTATGGCTTTCGTGGCAACGGCATCGGGTTTGACTTGGATCGCAAGCTTCGTCAGGTTCTCGCTCACGCCGACGAGCGATGCGGCGACGGTCTCATGCGCGGCGTTGGCTGCAAGCGCCCGGTCGAGCAGGGCCACGGCGCCAGCGTAATCCTGCTTGGCCTCGAGCTCGATAAGGGGCTTCACGTCCACGTCCTCGAGGCGCGAGGACTCCTCGAGAATCTTGGCCACGCTTTCGCGGAGCTCGACGAGACCGGGCGGGAGCGCGGGGCGGCTTTGACGGACGAGGAAGACCGCGCCTGCGGAAACCGCGACGATCACGGCAATGCCGATGACCCACCACGCCCAGAGCGGAATTCGCCGCGTGGAATCCATAAAGGGAGAATGAGAAACCAAGACAGCCACATTATATCTCCGGGATGTGAACTGCGCAACGGCGAATTCCGCTCTGGGAAATCGAAAAAATTCTAAATCCGAAATCCTAACGCATTTTGGAATTTGGTTATTGGGATTTGTGTGTAGAGATCAGGGTTTAGAGCTTAAAATTTTTCGTTTGCTGACAGCGCGGACACATAGTTGTCCCTCGGCCTCCCACTACGATACGCGCAAGCGTGGTACGGCATCTCGGGCAGGGCGCGCCGGCCCTGCCGTAGACCTGCCGCCGCTCCTGAAAGCGGCCGCGGCGGCCGTCGGGCATGGCCCAATCCCGAAGCGAGGTGCCGCCCGCGGCAAGCATGCGCCCGAGCGTCCCGCGAATGGCGCGGTGGAGGCGCCGGAGGTCGTGGGGCGCAAGTGCCGCAATCGCGGCGCGGGGATGGATCCGCGCGCGAAAGAGCGATTCGTCGGCGATGATGTTGCCGATGCCGGCGATGCGATCCTGCCGGAGGAGAAGGGGTTTGATCATGCCGCGGCTCCGCCGCAGGATGTCCAAAAATTCATCGCGATCGAGCGACTTTGCATCGCGGCCGAGGCGGCCGAGATAAGGATCCGTGGCCAGTAGGGCCGGATCGCCATACCACACAAGACCGAATTTCCTGGGATCAATAAAACGGAGTTCGCGATTCCCAGAGAGGCGCCACCGAACATGTACCCACCGTGATTCTCGATCTGGCGTCGCGTACTTTGGCGATCGCCAAAATAGGCGCCGGGCGGGGACGAACTCAATGCGACCGCTCATGCGAAGATGGACTGCAAGCTCGCGCTCGGGCCGGCCTGAAAGTTTGAAGAAAAGCACCTTGCCGCGGCGCGTGATATCGAGAATTTTTCGACCGCGCATGCTTGTTGCCATTTGCTCCTTGCTCTTTGCTACGCGGAGGCCGCGCGGCCAGTCGGTCCAGAACGCCAACACCCTCCTCCCGCGGATGAGTGGGAGGAGTTTTTGTCGCGTAACTTCGACTTCGGGAAGTTCGGGCATGGATTCAGGGATGAGAACACGGGGAAAAAGAAAGAGGCGGGCATCGCCCGCCTCGTGCCGTTCCACCTTTCAGAGGAAAAGATCGACGACGGTAAGCGCCGCGAAGAGCAGCGACGCCGCTCCGGCGAGTTTACCGAAAAAAGAGAACTTAACGCGCGCATTGCCGAGCCGTCGCATGGCACCCATTGCCCTCCTCCGCGCTGGACGTGGTTAACGACCGTGCCGGGACGCTCGGAGACCCGGCCAATCTCCCCAGAAGGAACCCTGAAAACATCGTACCGACGGGCCAAGCGTACTGCGGAGCGGGGAATCCGGCAACCCAGAACTACTCGGTGGCGTCGTGGCGGATCGCCTCGAGATGAACATTTGAAATTGCCACCTCCGGAGCGTAGGTGATCTCGTCCGAAGCCCAGAGAATGGTCGGGCGGGGTTTGGAAGTGATGCCGATTATGCTTTTCACAAGATCGCGGAGGTTGGCGCGGATGCGAAGCGAATTCACCCGGATCGGCTCGGCGAGCTTGCCGTTTTTGATGCGGAACGTGTCGGCGACCGCTGTGCCGGAGATCTCGCCGGCTTTCATGCCGGCAATCGGGTAAGTATACCAGAGTGCGCCGATATAGACGCCGTTTTTCACACGGCGGAAGAGCGTCTCGCGTGAGACGGGCTCGGCCGATGAAATGACGAGGTTCGTCGCGGAGATTCCCGGCTCGAACGCGGCCACGCGGCCGCCGCCCGCGCCGAAACGAAAACCGGAGCGAGGGATAATCTGATTCAGGTGCTCCCGCGCATAGGGGCCAATCTTCTCTCGAAGATCCTCGTCGCTTTGGTTGAGAAGTTTTTTCCGGTAATAGTCGTTCGATAAGAATCCCGCAAACCGTCCGCGCTCAATCAGAGGAACCCGCGCTGTTTGATACCCCTCATCGGTGACGCCTTTTGAAGCCGCGCCGCCGGGAATGGTGGCGTCATCATGCATCGTAAGAAGCGGCGATGAGACCATTTCGCCGAACCTGCCGCTAAAAATAGAGAGACGGAAATCGAGGGTGGGCGCCGAAAACGACGCGAGGAGGAGGTTTGAAAAAATTTCGTTCACCGCCTGCGGGCCGAGGACGACGGCGTAGTTCCCGGTCGGAATCGCAACCCCGCCGATGCCGGCAATGGCCTCGCGTGCGGCCTCCTCGCCGGTCTTCGCCGGGTCGAACGTTCTCAAGGACGAGGATGCACCCCACCCGCGGCCCTTGGAGTGCGCGCGTTCAACCATTGCGGAAAGAAAACTCATCACGATTGTGCTCTCATCGGATGCCTGCATGCCCTTGGTCGAGGCGAGGGCCATCCGCTCGGTAATCAAAAAGTTATCGCCGGAGACGATAAAATCAGGGTCGTTCAACCTTGTCTCCCGCTTGTGATAGCGCTCGAATACTCGGAGCGCGCCCTCAAGGGTCTTGAACGACATGTCCGCAAGGGCCTTTCCTTCGCGCTTTGGATCCGAAAGGAGCGCAAGGAGCTTCGGGTCAGCCGAGACCTTGCTCCTCCGCCGCGGCTCGCGTTCCGGCTCGGGAAAGCCGTGGAAGTCGGGATCATAGATGGCGTTCTCGCGCGCCCGGCCCAGCGCACGCTCAACCGCAGCAGGACTCACATCATTCGCCACATGGCCAAAGCCAACCATTTTCCTGCCGCGGACATTGAAATATCCCTGCACCGATACGCCGAGGTCATCATCCGACTTCGGCTCCTGCAGGCCCTGACACGGGAAGTGATGCGTATAGACAAGCCGGCCCACCACGCGGCGGTTTGCCGAAGCGTAGACCGTGCCTTCAATGAGAGCTTTGTCTCGTTCGATGATCGTCAGGCCTTCCACGACTGCGCGTTTGAGTTTGGTCAAGCTGAACATGGATTAGTTCTTGGTTCTTAGTTTTTAGTTTTAGTTACGGTGTTATTAGTTTCAATTTCGCAAACTGTAACCAAAAGCTTGCATCACTTTTGCCGATGACCAACAATCCGCGCGCGGCTGCGCATGGTCGGCCCGCCGTTTCCGACCATTTTCGACTGCATGGGCTGGCCCTTGCCGCAGTTTGGAATCGGAAAAATTTTAAAATCATTCCCGACCGCATCCACGTTTATGAAAAAGTCCCGCGAGTGGCCGGAGATCGAGCCGTCGCGGTAAAGCTCCCCGAGCTTGCCGTCGCGGATTTCGTAAAGGAGGCGCGAGGCGAGGCGAAAATGCTCGCGCGATTCTGAAATCGAAGGGATGCGATGGCCGACAACGTAGTAACCGCGTTCGACATCTTTAATGATGCGGGCCGGATCCGAGTCGCCGGCCTCAATTGCGGAGACCGACATCCGGATAAGAGGAATCGCGGATGCTGAGTTTGCCTTGTAGTGACCGTTCGGCACCGCGCCCCAGATCGCGGCGGTCTCGCGCGAGTTCATGAACTCCTTGTACATACCGTGCTTCATGTGCCAGACGCGCGAGGCCGGGGTGCCTTCGTCGTCGTAAAGATAGCGGCCATAGGCGCCTTTCAAAGCCGGATCCGAGAAGGCCGAGAGCAGGGGAGAGGCCACCTGCTTCCCAACCATATTTTCGGAAAAGCTCCGCAGGAACCAGGAGCGGCCGGCATATCCCGTCTCCCACTTCATCGCGCGGTCGAGCTCCGAGGGATGCCCGATGATTTCATGGGCGAGAAGCCCGTTGAAATCAGGATCAGTCACGACCACAACCGGCTTCTCGGTGGTCGGCGCGGGGCGGGCTTTGGAGAGTTTCACCGCTTCATCCGCGATCATTGCGGCGAAGGTACCGAAGGTTTTGCCGTAGACATTCTTCCCTTCGACGAGCGCCTCCCAGCCGATCTGGTTTCCGACGTGATGATAAAGATCCGCAGGGAGTTTATTGCCCGATTGCGCGGTGAAAAATACCGTGCCGCCCGAGAAGGCGTTGGTTTGATCAATCACGCTTCCTTCCGACGACACGAAGAGCTGCCGCTCGAGGAATGAGAAGACATCCATCGCCGAATTTTTGATCTCGCGGAAGCGTTTTTTGACGTCCCCTGCGGCATCGAGAATATATTCTTCAACTTCGGCCTTTGACACCGTGCGGGGATCAATTTCGTAATCGGCCTTCAGGGTATCCCGGATGACGGGAATCCGCGCGAGGGCAACCTCGTGAAGAATGCTTTTCCCGAGATGCTTGAACGCGGCCTTGGTCTTGAGTTTTCGCTTCGCGGCGGCAACGGCGCGATCGTAGGCGACTTCAATCGCTCGGCGAATGATTATCGGCGCATGTTTGAAATCCGATGCGCCGATGGAGCCGCCGATGAAACCGTTTGCAGAAGCGTTCGCCGGCCCGGCAATCGCGCGCACTCCATATTCAACGGCGAAATCGCGCCGATAGGATTTCAACGTTACGTCCTCGGTTGCGACGTTAAAATACTCGAGCGCCTCGAGCCGCAGGTCGAGATGCCGGAGACCCGGCCGCCGCTTCGCCTCGCGCGAAACCAAAAAAGCCAGATCATCCTTGAGATCATCCAGCTCCTCAACGGAAACCCAGTGTTTAAAACCCCGCGCCATATGGGAAACCGTAACACGACGATCGAGCCGCTGCAAAATCAAACCACAAGCGCCGAAGTTGTGGCCATAACTTTAATCGAACGATCGGCCAATAAAAGTTATGACGGTCTTTTGCCGACGTGACCGGTTCCCGCGTAAAAAAATGCGCCGGTCAACGCTCGTTGACCGGCGCGGAAACGCGAACCCTCACTGCGGAAGGAGTTCAACTCCTTCCGGTTCGAAGATGATCTTCCGCTCGCCCGGCTCCACGCAGCCGAGATGATACAGTTCCCAGCCGGCGGTCTCGCTAACTTTACGTACCTCGTCTGCCCGCCGTTCGGCCACAATGAGGTATAACCCAATGCCCCAGTTAAACGTCGTTAGGCACTGCTCTAGAGGAACGCCAGCCCGTAGCGGATACTCAAAGATCGACGGCGGCTCTACCCACTGCTGAATTCGATATGTCCAGGACTCACCGCGCTTGAAGATCGCCGCAACGCCGCCGCCTGTCACCGGCTCGATCGCACGGATGCCGGCAACCTCCGCGCGTAACAGCGCTTCGATAAGCGTTACGTAACACTGGGTGGGAACGAGCGCTTCTTCACCGACGGTCTTACCGCTCGAAAGCACTTCCGCAAAGCCCTTAGGTCGCTCCATGGCTTTCTCAATAAGGAGTGCTGACCCGTTCGCGTGAAGCCCCGAGGACTTCACGCCGAAGAGGAGATCGCCCGGTCGAATAGCGCCGAACCACGAATACGGCGCCTCTACAACCCCGATGCAGCAACCCGAAAGGATGGGCGCATCGCGCACTGGCTCTCTCGACCGCATAAGGTGGGGCAACGCCTCCGACTCGCCCTGCACCAGTACCACTCCTGCGAGACGGCAACCCTCATAGTACCCGCGCGCAAGCGCATCTCTTACCGCAACGTCGGCAAACCAGTCGCGTGTACCCGCGGCAACGCCGCACGTATAGATGAGGGGCAGCGCACCCTCACGAAGCACGTCCACGCTTCCCATCATCACATCGTCAACGGCAACACAGCTGTAACCGCTTGGGTCTCCTTTTTCTTGGTGCCACCATGCGGCGACCCAGGTTTTGTGGCCGACTCCTTCGGTAACCGGTGAAATAACCAGCGGCATGCGGATGTTGAGCTCGACCCCGGGTCCGTTGCCCCGTACGGCTACGCCCCGTCGCGCAAACACAAACGTCCGCTGTGCCGTCTCGCGCATCAGGCGTTTGAATCCTTCAATCTTCGCGCGGTCCGCGCTGGCTACGGCGTATTCTCCGCTCATTTCGTCTCCTCCTTCTCAAAATCCGGTAGCGCACCTCGCCTTGAGCGGCCCGCAGGTCCGTGAGCCGCAGCTCAATCCTGCGAAGCGCCTCAACGGTTCCCTGATGCAAAACGACCCGTCTCGGCGGGGCGCAGTTTGGGAACACCCGATCGAGGAACTCGCCAGCAAGGCAGAACCGAAGTCCAATACCGAACTGTCTGAACGAAGGGAACCGCCGATTCAGCTCGTCTCGTTCCCACCATTGGCGAAACCCATCGGCCCCCAAGCCCACCGCGAAGCGGAGCGCCCGGACAACGTGCCGCTGGCGCCGCGTCAGGGGAAGCGGCGGGTATCCTACGCTCACGAGCGCGCTCGGCGCGTTGATAAAACGCTCAAAGAGTTCCATCGCTACGCCGATGACTGCGCTCTCGGCGGAACGGCCGCGAGAACGCCCGCCGGCATCAAGCGCCTTCGCCGCATCCGAGAGAAGTCCGAGAACGACGAAAAGGACGGTGCCTTGCCTCGCGCCAAACGGCTCACACCACTTTGGAAGCGGGCCCACATCGCATCACCTCGTTTCTCAAAGAACGAAATTGCCATCCTGCGATGGCAATTTCATTTGTAGACGATATTTAATTGTCCGTCCAGGTGGGGGACTAGAGGGGATCGAACCCTCGCCGGCGCTGCCACAGAGCGCCGTGCTGCCATTACACCATAGTCCCCATGTGTTTTTGACCCTCGCCCTCGCCAGGATTCGAACCCGGAATACAGCGTCCGAAGCGCTGCGTGATATCCATTTCACCACGAGGGCACCCCATGCTCTCCGCTCGGCTGAGCAACATTCAGTCGTTCGGGCGGGCATCCGATTGAGCTACGAACGCAAAAGAACGCAATAAGTGTAACGCGCATTTCTCAAAAAATCAAAGAAAAGCGGCCGCGGTGCCACGCACCGGGCCGCAACGCTGGATGCTTGCCGATGACCTTAGACGCCGAGCCGCGAAAGTTGGAAGTGGAGCACGCGGGGCTCGCCCGCTTTCCACATGACCCCACCGAATTCCTGAAGTTTGTCCATCGACTCGGGAACGTGAGCGTGAGGGAGCCCCTCACGACGTTCGGCGCACTCGCCGTCGTAACAGAGGTTGATTCCAAAGAAATCGGCGCACTCTTCGGCGAGCCGCCGGTACACCCCGCCGATCACCAGCCCCCCAGCTTGAACGAGAAAAAATGAATGTACCATCGTGCCCTCCTTATTCCCAAGTTTCTCGAGATTCTATTCGTAAAACGAAACAATTAGTTTGTCAATGTTCAGAGAATGTCCTATAATCTCAGGGTGATGAAAGAACGGACGACGCAGAAGCACATAGGAATCCCCGCGGAAGTTACCGCCGTGGTGCGCGAGCTTGTGGCGGCCGGCTTTGAGGCCTATGTCGTCGGCGGGTGCGTACGCGATCTTTTGATCGGCCGCGAACCGGAGGACTGGGACGTCGCGACGAACGCGACGCCGGAGCAGATCCGCGAGGTATTCCCCGAGAGCTTCTACGAAAACAAATTCTTCACCGTCACGGTGAAGACGGATTCCGCCGAACCGCGCTTGAGGGAAATTGAGGTAACGACCTACCGCGCCGAGGGACGCTACGAGGACAAACGGCGCCCCGCGGACATCAGGCCGGCAAAAACGCTCGAGGAGGATCTCGCGCGGCGGGATTTTACGGTAAACGCAATGGCAATTGCGTTGACTGGTAACCAGGTACCAGTAACCAATAACCAGCTTGTTGATCCCTACGGTGGGGAGAAAGACCTTACGGCGAAGCTCATCCGCGCGGTCGGCAATCCCGAGCGCCGGTTCGACGAAGACGCGCTCCGGATGCTCCGGGCGGTGCGGCTCGCCGCCACGCTTGGCTTCGCCATTGAGCCCAAGACCGCGGAGGCGATCCGCGCCAACGCCGGCTGGCTCCAAGCGATTTCCAAGGAGCGCATCCGAGACGAATTCTTGAAAATCCTGATGGCGCCGGCCGAGGCAAAGCCGGCCCATGATTTCGGAATCGCAACCGACGCGCCGACCGCCGGATCGAACATGGAGCGCCTCGAGCGAATCGGCGCCTCGCGCGCGTGGATCGGCATGGAGCTCTTGCACAAGCTCGGGCTCCTCCGGTACGCCGTGCCGGAGCTTGAGGAGGGGATCGGCTGCACTCAAAATAAGCACCACGTCTTTACGGTCTGGGAGCATAATATGCGCGCGCTCGACTATGCGGCAAGGCAGTCATGGCCCCTTGCGGTCAGGATCGGCGCCCTCTTCCACGACATCGCCAAACCAAAAGCCAAGCGCGGCGAGGGGCCGGATTCCACGTTCTACGGCCATGACGTCCTTGGCGCAAGGATGACCTTCGAAATCCTCTCGCGCCTCCGCTGCCCCGAGGGCTTTGTCGAGCGCGTGGCCAAGCTCGTCCGCTGGCACCTCTTCCGCTACGATTACGAAGTGGATGAGGTCCAGACCACGAATTCCTCCATCCGGCGGCTCATCCGAAATGTCGGTGAAGAGAACATCACGGATCTCGTTCGCGTACGCATGTGCGACCGCATCGGCTCGGGCGTCCCCAAAGCCGTGCCCTATCGCCTCCGCCACTTCATGTTCCGGGTGGAAAAGGCGCTCCGCGAGCACGAGGCCGTCAAGATCACAATGTTGCAGGTCCGCGGCGATGATGTTATGAGGATACTGGGGATCGCGCCGGGGCCGAAGGTGGGACACGTCTTGAACGCCCTCCTCGAGGAGGTGCTCGACGATCCCGAGAAAAACGACCGCCCCTACCTCGAAGGCCGGATTGGTAAGCTCGGAAAGCTATCGGACGAAGCGCTCATCCAGCTCCGCGAGCAGGCCGAAGCGCGCGTGGAGCTTTTGGAGGACCAACGCGAGCAGGAGATTAAGAAGAAGTATTACGTGAAATAGGCGAACGCTGAAAGCTGAACGACAAAGGCATTCGTCATTCGGCTTTTGGCCTTCGGCCTACACTCGGGCCATAGTGTAGCGGTAGCACGAGTCCTTCGGGAGGATTTAGCCCCGGTTCGAATCCGGGTGGCCCGACAATATCGAATTCCTCGAACGACCTGAAGAACACCGCCTTCGATGCGGTGTTTTTCAGTACCCGGCTATCGCTGGAGGGTTGAGCCCCTAGAGGAATCGAACCAAAAAAAGTCCGCTCGGACGTCATCGCTCCTTGAGCGACACGTTCGAGCGGACTTGGCGGCGATAGTTGGAGTCCCCTGCGCCTTCCGGCGTCCCTCTAACGTCTGTCGGCTCCGCGCTAATGGACCACTTCGGGGATCCTCCCCGCCCGTATGTCCTGTGCTGAGACGATCTCGTAATGAGTGCCCTCGGAGACGGGCACGTAGTCATCCCTCCCATCTTCGAAGCGGATGTGATAGCAAAGCCGCCAACCCTTCTCGTCCGGATTCACAAAGATCATTCCAAGGATCTCGGCCGGTTCGCCCGCCTGGAAGGAGTACCGGTGGGTACCAACGAGATATGCCCTCTGAATGGACACTTCGGACATAGTTCCACCTCCTTATCGGTCCAAGTTTTCTAATCCGTAACATATCTACATATTCTGTCAAGCGTGTGGGCTCTCTAGTTGCCGTTTCTGTCCGAGTTGCTCGCATCATTGAAGAAGGAAGCATCTCGGGAAACCGAAGTTAATGCGCCGGGGTTTGCCTCGACCCACCCCCAGAGCACAGAGAGGAGCTCATCCCAGGTTCGAGGTATGTCCCGATACGGGCGCCAATTCAAGACAAGTCAAATTTTCGGAAGAGGTTGCCTCGGGGCTTCCCGCCTGCGCCAAGGCTTCGGCGGGCAGGCGCCCCTCGGCATGACCGCTTTGCGCAAGATGCAAAGCGGCAAAACACTACGGCTTCGAAAGATTACCGCTATGATGCCGTCCCATATAATGGTAGAATCACTTCACCGTAACTGCAAAACACTATGAAAACTACCCAATACTCGCTCACAGCAGTTCTCTTGGTTCTCGCCGTGGCCTTTATATCGCCGATGATTATTGTCGCACAAACATCGTCTGCGCCTACCCCCTCATCACGATCGATCGCCATGCCGGCGCCGCCCTATGAAGACATCGTCCAGTTCAACAACCTGCGGATCACCGAGATCGTGTCGAGTAGCATCATCACCGCCGTCTCTGACCTGGAGATCCAAACTCCGTGTCTCCGCTTCGAGCGCGAGAATGTACCGCGGGGAACGGCCTTTCCGTGCCCCATGCCGCTTAGCCAGGCCAAACCGGAAATGCCGGCGGTGGAACCGTATGAGCGGCCGGTGATCTCCTACACCATCCGCATCTCGCCGCAAACGATCCTGTTCCTCCGCGATCGCACTCCGGCCACCATCACTGACTTCCAAAGGGGCGACCGCATGAATGTCTACGGCTTCTACGACGCGGAGACGGGCGGAGTGGAAGCGCTGATCCTCAGAAACCTGTCGAAACCGAAGGAACAACGCTTCGTACAACTCAACAGTCTCGAGGTGGTGAGCGCGCCTTCGAGTCCGGCGGCGCCTGCGACGCTCGCAGTTGTCCAGCGAACCATCTACCCGTGCCTTAACTACGGCCCTTCAGGCACCGGCGCTGCGGAGAAATTCCCCTGCCCTGCAGGTTTGCCGTCATTCAGCGCCGCTGCTCCCCAATTGAAAGCACTTGACGAGTCGCGCATCCCGCCCTCGCTAGCCCGAAAGTATCTTATTGAAGTAACGGCGAAGACGATCCTTCTTGCACGCACCAGAACACCGCTTTCCCTCGGCGATATCGCGGTAGGCGACGTTCTGAACGTCTACGGCCACCTCAGGGAGGATAATGCCACCATCGAAGCGCTCATTCTGAGGGACCTGTCGCGACCTCCCCAAGCCGAAACCCTTACTGCCACCGTCTCCGCCGTTTCGGCTGACGGTTCGTTCACGATCCGGCTTGATGACGGTCAAGAGTTTACTGTTAAGCCGGGGCTCCAGGCGGGTATGCGGGTGGAGGTGCGGGGACTCGTGGATCGCGTACACCGCATCATCTCGGACATCTTCCACATCCGCGTGATCAAACCGGAAGTCATCCCACTCAACGAACGTCAGTAGCGTTGCGGCCGCGCCAAGGCGGAACCCTACGGGCTCACGCCCTGGTTTTCTGCGAAAGAGGGAAAACCATCGAACTTGGTGGAGATTGAATCAAAAATCCCGCGGACGCGGGGTTTTTGATTGGCAAGGAATCGCGATCAATCGCGAACAATTGCGCCTTCAAACACCGTCTCGCCCGCGAGGCGCACGCGGTAGCGCGTGTTCGGAGCGGCGCGGGCGCTTGCGGAAACCGACTGGGGCGTGCCGAGGATCTGGATGCAGATCGCGCCCGCGTTTTCGTCTTCAACGGCAAACTCGATCTCGGAGGCAGGATCGCCGTTCGTCTTGACCCCGACCCGCCAGTTGACGCACGGATTCGGCCGGCCGAGTACCCCCTTGAGCGTCACGGCGCCGTCTTCGTAGCGGAGGGTAAGTTCGCCCCGCCCGGTTTCGATGCGCTGCATAAAGGAAGTATGCACGTCTGCCGACGCGCCATCATCTCCGTCCCCTTCGTCGTCCACGGATTCGTCGAATTCGTCTGAGTCATCCTCCGGTTCCACACTCATGCCATCGTTCCCGTTCACGTCAATGGAGAGTACCTGCCGCGCGCGGAGAAACAACTTCGCTTCCTGGACCTCGCGCGCCGCGCGCTGGGAAAGAATGAACGACTCATCGGCGGCCCCGGCCTTAAGCTTGGCCCTGGCTTCGGCGAGAAGCTTTTCGGCATCGGCGAGCCGCGCCTCGGCTCGCGTCGCGATGTCGGCGCCGAATTCTTGCCGGAGGCGCGACAGAAGCGCGCGGACTTCCCCGAGCTTCGCTTCCGCCGCCTCAAAACGCCGCTCGGCTGCCGCGCGCGATGTAGGGCTCGGTGCTTGGCTCTGGGTCGGCTGAACTTCCTCGGCGTGAACAGAGGCCGCCGCCCGGCCTGAAATTCTCGCCTCGGCCGTTTGTCGCGCTTCGGCCGCAGCGTCGCCTTTGCTCTTCACTTTGGCGCGAAGCGCTTCGATGTCGGCGCCAGCCGCCGCCCGGACCTCGGTAAGCTTATCCAAAATCCGCTCGTGCGCCCGCAGCGAGGCCTCGAAATTCGAGGAAAGCTCTGCTGCCGCGTGCACCTCGCCGCGGGCCTCAAACTCCTCGATCCGGCCGCGAATGCGATCCGCATGCGCCTCGAAGTTCGCCTCAACGACAGCGCGGGCCTCGGCCGGAAAATCGCCGCGGCTCGCAAGCGTCTCGGCCTCTTCGAGCCGCCGCTCGGCGCGCCTGGCCTCCCAGGCGATTTTTGCATCGGACGAGACCGTAAGCGCGGCGCGGAGCTCCTCGTTCACCGAGACCTTGACGGGGTAGAGGAGCTCTCCGGGGAGCGCGCCTTCGGCGGCGAGCGAAACGCCGCCGGTAAATACGATCAGTAATCCTGCGAGTGCTATGGGCATAGGTCGTGCGATCAACGTGAATATCAAATACGGCGACCCTTGCCGTTCCTGACGTTCCTTATCCCGCGCTCTTACCGGGTGACTCGCCGCGAACGCCAAAATCGCGCGCCGAAGCGAGGAGCGCTCTTCGGGCGTGAGGCGGATGTTCGCGGCGTCGCGGAAGGACGCCTCGAGGTCTTTGTCGTTTTGGCCTTCAGGCGTGATCATGATATTGCAAGAGTTCCTTCAATGTTGCGACTGCGCGGTGAAGCCGCACCGAAACGACATTCTCGGACTCGTCGGTGATCTCGGCAATTTCCTTCGGGCCAAGACCGTCCACGTAGCGCATCACGATGAGCTCGCGGTGTTTGAAATCGAGCGCGTCGAGGAAGCGGAGCAGGTGCGCGGCGTCGAGCCGGTCGGTGAGCGCGGCGCGCCTATCTTCGCCCGGATCAAACCCCTCGTCGCGGAGCTGATCGAGCGAAAGCGGGCGCTTCTTCCGCGCCTCATCCACGATAAGGTTATCGGCCACGCGGTAAAGAAAAGCCCGGATATGTTCGATGCGGTTTCCGTCGGCAAGGTACGCCCAAGCGCGGGTAAAGGTCTCTTGGACGAGATCCCGCGCCCGCTCGCGGTCGGAGACCCGAAAGTAGCAGTGCCGAAAGAGCGAATCGGCAAACTCGTCGTAGTAGGCGATGAATTCATCTTCGGACATCGCGCGATTCATTGCGTAAGACGGATTAGCGCGCAATGCCTTACCGGCCGCATGGCGCTACCGCCCCATCGTTGCCGATTTCCGGTTCGTACTCAAGGGAAAACCAAAAGCCCCGGACGAGCCGGAGCTTTTGGATTCGGTTTCAGGGGCCGAGAGGGCAAAGCTTAGCGTGTATTACAATTATGGAGTGCGTTAGCGCGCCCAAGGGCACGCCAATCGGCACAAGTTTTGTAATTGGTTCCAACTTGACCTAAGTGCCTTCCAGCCCCTGAAAGGAATCGGCAACAAACGCGAGTGGTCGAGTGGTCACGCACCCATCGTAGGGCAACGCAGAAAAAAATCAACACGTCTGCGCGGCACGAAACACACGCTATGCACACATTGTCCACCGACAAGACGCGGTTTTCCTGAAGTTATGCAAGCGTCATGCACCCGAGCGCGCTGCCGTTGCATTTCAGGCCGGCGCACATACAATAATGAAGACAATGCGGGTATCGTATAGTGGCAATACCTCAGCTTTCCAAGCTGATGCCGGGGGTTCGATTCCCCCTACCCGCTCAACTTCTTTGAGGAATTTTAAAGTCCGCTGTTGAGCGGGCAGAGCACAGTGCCTGCGCACTGTGCGTGGGGAATCGAAAGGCGGAGCGATGCGCGACGAGCAGCCAGCGAGTCGCGCCGCGAGCCGGGGTCGCGAGCGAGCGGAAGCGAGCGAGAGTTGTGACCGATTCCCCCTACCCGCTCCAGAATCAAAAACCGCCCCGCAGGGGCGCATCCCCGCGGGGCGGTTTTTTATTACCTGGGTATCTTTACGACTGCGCTCGAACTTACTTCATCAAAAATTCCTGACCAAAGGAAGCCACCCCGCCGCCGCTCGCTAACGCTCGCCCCACCAAAGAAAAGTTTTGTTCGTGATTTTTATTTTGCGCGCGACCATTTTTTCTTCTAAACCCCCATACCAAATTTGGTGTGGGGGTAAAAGGAAAACAAAACTTTTCTGTGGTGTCCTACTCTGAATGAGCAGGCGGCGGGGCTGGCCTCTGTTTTTGCTCGGACGGCGCGGGAGGAGGGGGTCAAGGGGAGGAATCCCGCGCCGTCCTCGCTTTGGCTGG
>Ga0209541_10005859_pt1 | contig 21275 bp, 24 predicted proteins | sample RifCSPlowO2_01_FD_184027 | JGI IMG/M metagenome (GOLD analysis project Ga0209541, IMG submission 184027) | Groundwater microbial communities from Rifle, Colorado - Rifle CSP2_plank lowO2_0.1 (SPAdes) (version 2) | ecosystem: Environmental > Aquatic > Deep subsurface > Groundwater | place...
CAAAAGGGCTCTCCGACTCTTAAACAACGGAAATTTTCTCGCCTTTTCGGAAAAACCTGTCGAAGTCCACGTCTACGGCAAAAACCGCGTAGGTTTTATTAAAGACATAACTGAAATTTTTGCAATTAATAAAGTCAACATCCTGAATTTAATTTCAAACCGCTCGGGCAATGAAGAGGCACCCATTCGCGTAACTTTTATTCCTAAAAATCGCGAAGAGGCTCAGAAAATAGCCAAAGAAATCAAAAAAATCGAGGGAGTTAAAAAAATCGAGTCAAAAACAAAATAAAATCTAAAAGTTGCATTTATTATGCTATAGCGTGATAATAGGATAATGATTACAATAAATAAGGTAAGAAACTGTCGGCTGTGTTAGAGATCAAATCGTAAAATCTTCCATTTCTTTTTTGGAAGCGTGGGATTCTGCGGAATCCGCCATCTGCTCATCCGATATTAGCGGATCAAACGACGTTGAAGCCAGGGTGGCGATATTTTGCGGAGGCTCATTCGGCTCGCTCGAAACAATGGATCCGCTTAAAAGCGGCGCGGGTTCTGCTGACTTTGCCGAATTATTTTCAACCGGAGCATTTTCAGAAGAAGAAAACCTCCCCAAAAGAGCGCGCAGATCTTCTTCCGAAAAATAATCAATCGAGATCCTTCCCCCGTTTCCCTTTTTTTCTATCAAAACGCGCGTTCCAAGAGCCTCTCTAAATTTATTTTCTATTGTTTTTATTTCCGGATCAACAAAATCTTTTCTGCGGGCGCGATCCTGCGCGACCTCGCGCGACATTTTTTCCGCCTCTCTAACCGAAAGATTGCGATTCAATATATCTTTAAATAGCGCCCTCTGTTCAGCTTCCCTGTCGACAAGCATCAATAAAGGACGCGTGTGGCCTTCCGTTATTTTCCCATTTCTAAGAGCGTCAAGCATGTCCTGCGGAAGGCCGAGAAGCCGGATGGAATTGGAAACATATTCTCTTGATTTCCCTATCCTTTTCGCGATATCTTTATGCGCAAGCTTAAATTCATCAAAAAGTTTTTTAAAGGCCAAAGCGCGGTCAAGCGGATTTAGATCTTCTCTTTGCACATTCTCAACAATCGCGAGCTCGAGCTTAACTTTTTCTGAAAAATCTTCCCGTATAACCACGGGGACTTCCCTTAGCCCGGCAAGGCGCGAAGCGCGAAGGCGCCTCTCACCGGCAATCAGCTCATACTCGGTGGTAACGCCGCCAGACGGCGTTGAAATTTCTTTTCTGACGACAACCAAAGGCTGTAAGACCCCGTACTGCCTGATGGACTCGGCAAGTTCTGACAATTTAATGTCATCGAATTCTTTTCGAGGCTGATATGGATTGGGCCTTATTTTATCTACTTCAATAAAAAAAATGCTTGATGAGCGCCTTGGCGCGCGTTTATCCTGATTTGGCAAATTATCGTCCTGCATGTATTCTACAATATCTAAAACAAATTAAATTGACAATGGCTTAAATAGATAATAAATTTCGAGTATAATTAGCGTTAAGTCGCCCGAGTGATGAAATTGGCAAACATGCACGACTCAAAATCGTGTGCCGAAAGGCTTGTGGGTTCAAATCCCACCTCGGGCACAAAACAATCAAAACTTCCTCAACGGCAAATCAAAATTCCGTATTCTTTAATATTTCTTCGGCTTTTTTAATATTTTCTTCGGATACATACAAATCCGCGCTCAATCAAACCTGATTTGAAAATTATACATTCCCATTGAGCAAAGTCCCTTCATCACAGTTCCGGCTTTTTGCGCAGGTATCTCTATTTCAGTTTCTCCAGACGGCTGTAGATTGGTTCTGTAATTAATACTTGGGATTACAAGCGCTGAAGAGCAGTCAAAAGTTCCTTGCGTTTTTACTTTCAATACCGTGGGCATTTCCGCTTTTGCGTAAGTTATGCCGGGCCTATATCCTCCCTTAGCTTTAATTTCAATAATTTGTCTCCCATCAACAACACTCGTATTATTAGCAACTCCTTCTCCGTCAGACCCTCGGCTGTTCATAAACCACAAAGCGCCTCCTATGAGAAAAACAGAAATTAAAATTGATATGGTTGTCGCTTTCATAACTAAACCCAATTATAGCTAAAAATTAAAAATGGGGGGGATTAACGCGATTGCGGCTAAGCTATTGAGTAAATTGAATATGCCGAAGAAAATGACGATCAGGCCAACTGTTTTAAAAAATACCCCTGACTTACTCTTATTGTGAATGCTAAAAGAACTGAAACTTAAAAGTGCTAGTGCTGGAAATGTCCCCAAGGCAAAAATAAACATATTAAGAGCTCCGGTCAAAAAACTCGCGGCTGAGAGAGTATAAATCTGCATTGATTGCGTAAAACCGCACGGAAGAAAAAAGGTTGCCACACCTATGAGAAACGGAGTAAGCGTATGATTAAGATTTTTGAGTCCATGCGTGCGCTTAGCAATAAAACTCGGCATTACCGGCTGAAACTTTTTAATTCGCGGAAAAACATCAAGAAGATTTAAACCCAAAATCAGCATCACGAGTCCCACAATTAAACTAAGAATAAATACGCCCAAAGATCCAAATTGAAAAGCCGACCCCACAAGGCCAATCGCGCCGCCAAGAATAAAAAAAGAAATAAGCCGCCCGACATGGAACAATATTTGAGGCTTTATTCTGTCGCCTTCTTTAGCAAAATTCGCCGAAATAGACAAAACCAAACCTCCTACAACCGCCATGCACGTAGAAATTGAAGCAACAAGCCCAATAATAAAGGCGGTCGTATAATTTACTTCAGATGCTTTAACGAGATCTAAAATCCCGACTTTCTGCAAAACTAAAAAAAGGACTATAAAAACTCCGGCAATCGGCGCGGCAATTTTAAATTCATGCCATCTAGGCAGATACTTCTGCCTTTCCGGTGTAAGCGAATATCCGTGGGGTTTTAAAATCTCTGAAAGATCGCGCGCAATATGTTCCGCTGATTTATCTCCAAAGTCGCCCGCCACTTCCACGCTTAAATGACTAAGGGAAACTTTTACATGCTCAACCTCCGCAATTTCCTTAAGCTCGCTTTCAATCAAAATAACGCACGCGCTACAATGCATGCCTTTTACATGAAATACACGGGTCTTTTGCATTATTTTATCATAAGATATCCGATCAATTAAATCTATTTCCGTATTTCTATACTCCGCATCCGCCGCCTTGTCGGCCTCTTACGCCGCCCGTTTCTTCTCGCATTTTCTCAACTTGCGATAATATTTTCGCATATCCTTCGGCGCTAGAATAGTTGACCCCTAGCACTTCTCGCGGGAGAACATTCTTCCAATCTGTCCCTTTATTTTGCATATACTCCGCGATCGTAAGATAAGTGTCGGGGAACCAATAGGAATTGACAGCCAAAGCCGCCTTCCACATTTCCTCTTCGCTCAAGCCTTGTGAGGCCATTAACTCAAGAAGCCCGAGCATCGCCATGCCATGATTGCAATCCGGAAAATGCGTGGAATTCCCGCAGCAAGGCCTATATATTTGTTTGGACATCTTATCTACAAGTTCCTGTTGTTCATTTGTTAAATCAAAAAATCTATGTCGGCTGTAATGCGCCATCGGGTCACCTTTTGCCAAAGTCCACCCTGCAGTTGAAGCAAAATTCTCCGGACCCCCGTATTTTGGATCCGTCATTTCGCCTGAATCTAAAATCGGATTTTTGCTCGCAAGACCGAGCGCCCAGAACAAATTCAACAAATAACCTGAATTTTCAGGAGTTATTTTGAGTTTTTCTCCGTCCTGACCTAAAAGAAGATCCCGATATTCTTTAGTAAAGCCCTCTCTTTGTTCATACATCGCGCTCATTTTATCAGCATCAATAACTCCGGAGTTTACAAGTTTTGCTCCAAGGTCTCCCCAAGCTACCGGCAGTATTACTCCCTCTGAAGACAAAACCTTTTCGTTAAACGCATCCGCGCTATTTTCATTTCCCGCAGCTTGGTTTTTATAACCTGGACTTGTATAAATTAAAGCTCCCACGACAATAATTCCTGAAATCAAAATGCTCGCTGGAAGCGCGTAATTTTGCCCCGTTTTTTCCGAATTAATTTCTTCTATTTCTATTTTTTCTTCTGTTTCCATATAATTATATTTTATTCATCACAGCAATCGGCAAGCTTGCTAACAAGCTCTTCCAAATTCGAACTCGCGGCGAGCTTGCCACTTTTTGCACTTTCTCCAATTTTTTGACCGCTTATTAATTTAAGCTTGAGCGCCCAAAAGATTGAATAAATTTTATAGGCCCGCTCAAACATTTTTCGAGCCTCGTCTTTTCTTTTTTCCGACCTCAACTTGTTTCCGACCTCAATAAGCCGCATGACCGTCGCTAAAAGATGTTTTGATATGCACCACGTCTCTCCTTCGTTTTCCGGCATTAACTTTGCCAAAAGCTCTTTTCTGATGTCCCGAATTTCTTCAGACGCGTCAAAATACTCCTCTTTTTTTATTTTAGCGCCAGTAAAGAAAAAGTGCTCTTCAAGGCTGATAAGATTCATCACCGCCAAACTTAAATCTTCAGCAGTAGACAAATCAACTCCGGCTTTTTCTTTAAGAGAATCTATTTTTTTGAGAAACTCATCTATTGTTAATTTTTTGTCCATGTTAGATAAAGAAAATTAAAATTCCGATAAATATCATCAGGAGCCCCGCCCAAAATCTCAAACCTTTCAAATTTGTTTTTTTCCATTCCCCAATCTTGCCCACGATTATCCTATCAGCTGCAATCCAAAGCACAGCAAGAAGAGGCAGAATAAGAACTAAATTGTAAAGAATCAAATAGGCAAAGCCGCTCGCATAGGTAACTTGATCACGAAGAAGTCCTATGATCATTAAGTAAGGGCCCCCCATGCACGGGAACTGGCAGATGCCCACAAGCAGACCGAGCCCGAAAGCCGCAGGAAACGAGGCCTTTTCCATAAGCTCGGCCATGGCCTTATAGAAGGCTGATGGAATTTTTAGTTTAACCGGGAACCGTGGAAAAAATTCATTCAGAAGATTAATCACGCCGAATAAAATGAGCAGTGTTGCCCCCAGTTTCCCCATAAAATGCGGGGTGTTGAACAAATGCAAAACTTTCAGGATACCCAGCCCAATTAACAAATAAGCGACAAAAATTCCAGCGATATACGTAGCGCCGATGGAAAGAATTTTTCTTCTCGCCATCTGCATTCCGAACAGAAACGCAATGGTTATAAGCAAAATTGAAAAAGAACACGGATGCACGCTGTCGAGCAAAGACGACAGGAGAACCAGAGGCAGAAGCCAGGCGCCTTGATTGCTAATGTTCCAGATAAGAGAAGCTGTCTCGGAGCTTTGCTTGAGAAAAACAATACCCGCCAAAACCGCAAATACAATTATCAATATAACTATTATTCTTTTCATGTGATTTATGGCACTACGACCGCTTTTATTTCAAGCTCGAGCGTCTCGCCTGAAGATTCCTTCAGAAAAATAAACCTATCAATCGGGCCGACACCGGCCGGTCCGTGAGCATTGGGATCATAAACCGCCTTTACATCAAACGACCCCCCGGCTTTAAGAATTTCATTTGCCGGAGGCACAAAGCCCATGCCTGGCATACCGAAGGGGCCTTTTTCTCCATTTGCGCCGACTATAAAGGCCTTCGTACACATACATGAAGTAGTGACAGTTTTGATAGTGATATCGTTGTCCGTGGAGTTAGTTACTCTAAATAAGTGACTGACATTCCCGTTTTTCATTGAGATTGTCCCGAAATCATACAAAACTTCCTTGGCGGTTAAAAAACTTTTGATCAGCTGGTCGTCAGACGATGTCACTTCAACTTGATTTCTCGAACCCATCCACATCAAACCCAAGATCCCCAAAACAACCAGTACGCCGATAATTAATGCTTTTTCGTTCATAGAGAAATTGAAAAACAAAATAATAATAAGACCTTTTTTAATAAGGCTTCCAAATTGGCAGGCAGAAAAAAATCTCCGCCGCCGTTAGTTAAAATGACGGGCTATGCTCAAAAAGCGCAAGCCACCGAGTAAGATTATGAACGCTAAAACAAAACTCCTTGGTTTCCCTCAGACTAAAATTCAGGAATATTTTAGGAAATAGGAGAAAATTTTTTCCCAAAAAGGCCAGAAAAAGAGTCGCAGCCAAAAAAATGACAAAGAGCAGGAGCCCATCCGAAACCAACACGGGAGAATTTGATAAAACTTGAAGCGCTGAAATATGATGCGCGGCGAAATCAATTCGGTTTGTCGGACAGGAAACGCCCGTCATAACGGAAACAACGCAGGGCATGTGGTCCACCATGCTATGACTTATCAAAAAAGATCCGAAAAGTGAAATTCCGGCAAAGCCGACAAATATTGATATTAGCGCCAAAGATTTCATCATATAAATTTCCGGATTCGGATAACTATTTATTTCTTAACCATTTAATAATAGCCAAAATACCAAGAATCAGCAATGTCCACAAAAGCACCGAAGTTATCCAGCCGAAAAGGCCGTATCCATAATAACCGCCCATCATGGGGCCAACATAATTTCCCACGGGATTATTGTATCGCCCACCTTGGCCCATCATTCCCATCATTGGAAGAAAACCAACTCCCTGCGAGGGAAACGAGGCAGATGTATCGCAACCCGAAAATCGCTTGCCCATTGCTATGTGCATGAGACGCTCGTTTTGTTCGCCTATTCTCTCAACCATAAGCTTGTCCATTGTTTCGTGCGAGGAACCCATCATTTGACCCATATAATAATCACCGAGCAGATTAAAATCATTATCGGTCAAATTCGCGCAAACAACCTCTTTTCTTTGAAGTTTTTCCGAAATCGCCTTGCCCGCCATCTCATCTTCGGTAATCTGGCCATGCGCGCTTGATGTGGCAAACATGAACAAAAAAATATACACAAACAATAATACTGTTTTTTTCATATTAATTTAATACCCTATCTCTTTATACTATTGAATAAAGTCGCGAAAAGCCATGCCGCCAAAACCACAAGAACATTCCATATTATTAAGCCGGAAAAAAATGTTCCCCATGTGAGTATGTCCACTCCCGTAACTACGTTTGCGTGAAGCGCATACCACATGAAAGCCGGGCGGATATTTGGGAAGAGCGCGACTCCTCCAAAGCAAACGACATAAACAACGGAAATCCACGCCGCGGCAACTTTCAAAAGATGATTTGTGTTTATCATATATTTATTTATAAAAAATAATGTAAATTGATCTTTATAATTTTTTAGTTTTAAGGCGAAGCGAATTTCCAACCACGGACACGCTTGAGAGAGCCATGGCCATACCGGCAAATACAGGAGAAAGCATCCAGCCAAAAACAGGATAAAATATTCCGCTCGCGAGAGGAATACCGACTACATTATAAATAAAAGCCCAAAAAAGATTTTGTCTGATTCCGCGCATAGTCATTTTTGAAAGATTAATCGCTTTTACAAGTTTTGAAATATCTCCGTGTAGAAGCGTTATTCCCGCTGATTCAATCGCGACGTCTGTTCCAGTTGCCATCGCGATTCCCACGTCAGCTTGCGCAAGCGCTGGCGCGTCGTTTACGCCGTCCCCAGCCATGGCCACAATTTTCCCAAGCGCCTGCAATTCTTTTATTTTTTTCAGTTTATCCTGCGGCATTACTTCAGCAACAACTTCATCAATTCCCGCTTCGCTTGCGATAAATTTTGCGGTATTTTTGTTATCTCCGGTCAGCATCACGGTCTTTATACCCAATTTATGGAGCATTTTTAAAGCTTCTTTTGCTTCAGGTTTAATTGCGTCCGCTATCATTATTACCCCAAGAATTTTATTTTTTGACGAAAGAATGACCGGTGTCTTCCCTTCAAGCGTTTCTTTTTCAATCGCGCTCTCATCAAAAATTAGCTTTAATTCTTTCATTAATTTCACGTTGCCCGCATAATATTCCACGCCCTGAATAATTCCTTTAAGCCCCATGCCTTTAATTGCTTCAAAATTTATTACGTCAAGCAAATCCGTATTATTATTTTTTGCATATAATAATACGGCTTCGGCTATAGGATGTTCAGATTTTTTTTCAAGCGAAGCCAAAGCCGATAACAAATCTTTTTCGCTTCTATCAGATAAATTTTTTATTGAAATAAGTTCAGGCTTTCCTTTTGTGATCGTGCCTGTTTTATCAACCACCACTGTATTAACTTTATGGAGCTTCTCAAGTGTTGCCGCGTCCTTAATTAAAATTCCTTCTTTGGCTCCCTTGCCGACTCCAACAATAATCGCTGTTGGAGTCGCAAGGCCCAAAGCGCATGGGCAAGCAATAACAAGAACACCTACAAACGACACCAAGCCAAATGAAAGCGCCTCAGAAAATCCCATAAATCTGAATCCTATAAAAAGCCACGCCCCTAAAGACAAAAAGGCTATAATCAAAACAATAGGAACAAAAATTCCGGAAATTTTATCAGCAAGCGCCTGAATAGGTGCTTTTGAGCTCTGGGCCTCCTCAACCATTTTTATAATATGCGCGAGCAACGTTTCAGATCCGATTTTAGTTGCCTTAAATGTAAAAGATCCCGTTGTATTGATGGTACCTGCGACAACACCATCTCCGGCCTTTTTTTCAGCGGGCATTGGCTCGCCGGTTACCATTGATTCGTCAATGTACGAGAAGCCTTCTACAATAACGCCATCAACAGGAATTTTCCCAGCCGGTTTTATTATTATTAAATCTCCACGTTTTACTTCCTCAACCAGAATTTCCCTTTCCTTGCCATCTTTTATTACAATCGCAGTTTTGGCCTGCAGATTTAAAAGTTTTTCAATCGCATCTCCGGTTTTTAATTTTGATCTTGCTTCCAGATATTTTCCAAGCGCGATGAAGGCAATAACAATAATGGTTACATCAAAATAGTTAGTCTCGACGTCAATAAACCCACGAAGTCTTTCTTCAAAAAAAATTACAATAAGACTGTAAAGATAAGCGACAGACGTTCCAATGCCGATCAAAGTATCCATATTTGCCTTGCCATAACGTAGAAAACGATAAAAACCAAAAAGGTAAGGCTTCCCAACAACAAACAAAGAATAAGTAGCCATCACCGGCAAAAGAAATCTAAAAACATCTTCCAATAAAATCGGCACTGGAGAAGCCCAATTTAATCTGGAAAAAATACCCCACGCCATCGAAATAATAGAAATTGCCGCAAGCGGAATGATTGACTGAACACCCCTTTTCATTCGGTGGAGTTCATTGAGTTTTTCCTGTTTTGATTGATTTAGTCCGAGATGCTGGGCATGTTCCTCCTCGCTCATGCTCATTTCTTTTGCGGTAGGAGTTGAAGTTACGAGCGAGTACCCCAATGGCTCAATTTTTTTAGAAAGATCGGAAGAATTTATTTTTGACTCGTCAAAAGAGATTTTAGCGGTTTCAGTTCCGTAATTGACTTCGACAGAATTTACTCCTTCAGTCTTCTTAAAGGTTTTTTCAATAATATTTGCGCACGAAGCGCAGTGCATTCCTTTTATTTGAAAAGTTTTTATACCAGGCATATTAGCGGCGCTTTAATTTATAAACTTTTAAAATTTCATCAATCGCGGTATTTTCTTTCCCCTTTTTCATTTGATGTACCACGCATGTGCTTAAGTGATTTTGCATAAGCGCATCTTCAATCCCCGCAAGCGCATGCTTTACCGCGGATATTTGCGTGATTATATCTATACAGTAAATGTCTTTCCCCAGCATTTCTTCAAGCCCCCGAACTTGTCCTTCGATTATTTTAAGGCGGCGCTCAAGCTTTTGCTTCGATGGTTTATCCATAGCTCCAAGCCTATACCCCCCTAGGGTATATGTCAAATAATAAGAATTTAAAGCATGAAGCCTATTGCGTTCTTTTAATAAACCTTCTTTTTAACAAGTGGATCAACAGAGCTGTTATGACCCCTAATAGAGCTCCCCCGATTATATCAGACGGCCAATGGATTCCCGTGACAACTCGAGAAAAACTCATTAAAAACGCGACGGCTAAAAAAATAATTCCCCACCGTCTATTATAAATAAAAATGACTACCGCGAGCGCAAAAAAGAAAATCGCGTGGCCAGAAGGGAATGACTCTCCGGGCGCGTGATAAATCAACTGGCGCACATTTTCCAAAATTTCAAACGGACGCGGCCTCGGATAAAAAAAAACAATTAATTCCTTAAGCAAAAAACGCGCAATCCCTCCCGCAATAAGAGCTTCTAAGACGATTTTTAGTCTTTCCATGAAATTTAAAAAAAGAAAAACCGCCAAAATTCCTATGAATATCCAGTCTGAAAAATCCGCTATAAATGCAAAAATATAATCGGGGCCAATCTTATTCAGCAAGTTGAATATCGCGATATCAGGGTTCATTATTTAGATAATTCTACGAGGTTTTTAAAAAGCACAGCAACCGTAATAGGCCCTACCCCGCCGGGAACCGATGAAAAAATTGAAGCTTTTTTAGCAACTTCCGGGTCGAAATCCCCTGAAATTTGGCCTTCTGATTCCGAAGTCCCGCAATCAATTGCAATAACGCCCTCTTTTACCATTTCGGGTTTAATAATTTTCGGCTTACCCGCACCAGATATAATCACATCAGCCTGATTCATAAAACTTGAAGCATCGGAAGTATTTTCATCAATTACCGAAATTGTGGCTTTTTGATTTAACAGCCATGCGGCAATCGGCTTACCTACAAGCCTGCCTTGTCCAACTACTAAAATATTTTTTCCCTTAAGATCAATTTTATTTTCATCCAAAATCACTTTCACCGCTCCAACAACAGGTGGCAAAATCCGAGATTTATCAGCCATAAAAACGCCACAGCTTTTTGAAGAAAGCATATCCGGATCTTTTTCCGGGATAATCGCATCTAAAATATACTGCGCATTTACTTGCTTCGGCAAAGGAAGCTGAATAATCACTCCGTCATTTTCTTTTATATGCACTATCTCCGAAACTTTTTCGCGGAGCTTTTTTGTAGAAATATCAGCTGGAATTTCATAAACCCTTATATCAACCCCCATTGCCTCCGCGAATTTCTTTTTTTGCTCTACGAATTTTTTCATGACAAGGTCACTTCCGACCTCAATCACGGCAAGCCTGATTTTTTTCTTTGACCTTAAAATTTCATCGCGAAGCGAGGCCTTAATTTTTTCCGCGACAGCTTTACCATCAATAATCATAAGAAAATCCTACGACATATAAAAGGAAAGGGAAAGTCATAAAAGCTTCCCCTTTTCGGAACCGTAGCCAGTCTTTTTTTTAGAACTGCAGGCGGCCTTGATCACGCTTATTTTTTAGATAGAAATAAAAACGTACAAATATTTTTGGCGGCCCCCAGTAGCACGCAAATGCGTATGTAGGAACAAGAATCCAAAATACGCCGGAGAGTTGGGCGAATATGTCTATATGCTGCTCGCTCGTACCTTGCATCCAATACCAGGTAACATTCAGGACCCCGATCCAAATAAACCAAAGATACCCTAGCAGAATAAAACTGCGAAGCCAGCGATCGGTTGCTTTCGGCCTCACCCAAAAAGCTAGCACGATTAGACTAATCGCGCCCAAAATAAATGAAGCAGTCACCGCAGCGCGAAACATTTGTACGGAAATCTGTATTGAGATCATAAGAACACCCCCCTTTTGGAAAATTATATATCTAATTCTCTTCCAACTCAACTAAAATCTTATCAATCTTCTCGGCGATTTTGACCATGTCTTTTTCGCGCATTCCCTGCGTTGTAACAGTCGGTGTTCCAATGCGAATTCCTGAAGGATCAAACGGAGAACGTGCATCAAACGGAATCGTATTTTTATTTACGACAATCCCGTGCTTTTCCAGTTTTTCCTGGGCCTCTTTTCCTGAAATTCCCCGCGACATTGTGTCAAGCAAAAACAAATGCGAATCTGTTCCTCCTGATATAATCCTCCAGCCTTTTTTTTGAAGTTCCGCCGCTAAAGTTCGCGCATTTTTTACAACCTGTTTTGCGTATTTTTTAAATTTAGGACTCATCGCCTCTTTTAAAGCCACGGCAACAGCCGCAATATTATTCATATGCGGTCCTCCCTGAAGACCGGGAAAAACAGCTTTATCAATAAGATCATGAAGCATAAAACCTGAAGCATAAAACTTAATTTTTCTGGAAAAAATAAGAGCCGCCCGCGGGCCGCGCAAAGTCTTGTGTGTAGTCGTCATGACAACATCAGCAAAAGGAAAAGGAGGTGGGTAAACCTTGCCCGCAACCAAACCGGCAAAATGCGACATGTCCACAAGGAAAATTGCGCCCGCTTCATCCGCGATTTTTCTGAATTCTTTAAAATCAATGATTCGCGAGTATGCCGTAAACCCGGCGACAATCAATTTTGGCCGTTCGTGTTTTGCGATTTCCAAAATTTCATCATAATCAAGAACTTCCGAATCTTTTTTAACGCCAAAAGAAACCTGTTTCCAGAATTTTCCTGTCATGGAAACCTTATGGCCGTGCGACAAATGCCCGCCCATTGAAAACTCCAAACCCATAATTTTCTCCCCTAACGGGACGAGCGCGGAATAAACCGCAAGGTTCGCCGGAGTGCCGGAATAAGGCTGGACGTTAACAGTCCAGTTTTCACGAGACAATTTAAAAAGTTTAAGCGCCCGTGTTTTCGCCAAATTTTCCAATTTATCTACATTTACATTTCCCGCATAATATCTTTTTCCAGGATATCCTTCTGAATATTTATTAGTAAAAACTGATCCTAACGCAAAAAGCACGTCTTTTGAAACGTAATTTTCGGACGCGATCAGATTAATGACTTTTTTCTGCCTCGCCTCTTCCGCCTTTATTAATCTTTCGATTTCTTTGTCTTTCATGTCCTAATCTAACTTTACCAGAAGCCCCTTATCTTTGGCTATTTTAAAAATATATCCGAAAAACAAAACCGCTAAAATCAGATATATGATATTTAAATAAATTCCCCACCAGAAATTTTGACTTGAAAAACCGCCGCCGGAAATAATCTGCCTCATTCCCTCAAACGCGTGCGTTGTTGGTAAATACCAGGCAATAGCTTGAAGAAATTTCGGCAATGTCCGCAAAGGATAAAAAACGCAGGAAACCGGCTGAAGAAGCCCCGAAAAACTCCAGGCGAGCATCTGGATTTTTGTCGTATATCTCACAATCAAAGCCGTGATAATCAACCCGATTGAAAATGCGAAAAAAATAAGATTGAAGAAAAACGGCAAAAATTGAATAATATACGGGAAAATATTAAAAGAATAAAAAAGCAGTGAGAAAAGCGAAGCCGCCAAAAAACCAAAAATCATTTTTATAAAATTCACCGCAATTAGTCCCGTTAAATATTCGGAAATTTTAAGCGGCGTTGAAAAAAGATTCAGCAGATTTCTTGCCCAGAGCTCGTCCAAAAAACCGAGCGCCAGATCTCGCTGAAAAACAAAAAAAGTCCCCCATAAAATCGTCGCGCCAAGCAGAAAACTCACAAAAGTTAATCCCAAATTTTCTTCTCTCGCCAGATAAATCGTCAAAAAACCCCAAATTATTATGTCGATAACCGGCCAATAGAAAATTTCAGAGATGCGGTCAAAATTCCGCCTCGCTTCGTATAAATGCCTTCTTATTACGGCCTTAATTCTATGCGCCCTCATGACACCTTTACCTCATTGGCTACGCGGGAAAAAACCTCCTCCAAATCAGGCTCTTTTCGCTCTTCTTTTAAAATCGCGTTGGTTATTTCAATCGGCGACCCCTCGGCGATTATTTTTCCATGATTTAGAAAAATAACTCTGTCGCAAACTTTTTCTATTTCCGCCATATTATGAGAAGTCCAAAGTATGGACATCCCGCTTTTTTTGTGCGCTTTCATTAATATTTCTCTTGATTGGCGGGACATGTGCGGATCGAGCGAAGCTGTCGGCTCATCAAGTAACAAAAGGCTCGGATCATTTAAAAACGCCTTGCATAATCCAAGACGGCTCGACTCTCCGGCGGATAATTTAACTACAGGCGTATTTTTTAAATGCTCAATCTCAAAAAGTTTCAGAAGTTCCTGAATTTTTCTCGAAGGATTCTGAACGTTGTAAAGCCCAGCAAAAACCATCAGATTTTCGCGAACAGACAATCTGTAAGGCAGGCCTACATAAGGAGAAGTGAAATTCATTTTTTGAAGAATTTCTTCAGAATAATCGCGTAGATTTTTGCCAAATACAAAAACCTCTCCGTCATCAGGAGTTACAAGGCCCAAAAGCATATGTATTGTCGTGGTTTTCCCGGCGCCATTCGGCCCGAGAAAACCCAACACTTCTCCTTCCTTTATATTAAAGGATATTCCATCAACAGCTTTTACTTTTCCAAACTTTTTTTCTATGTTTCTTGCTTCAAGAAGCATAGAAAATTTATAACATATTAAGCGTCTTTTGTAACTCTTGGGCTGAAAAAGCGCCCTCGCGGATAACCTTAGGCGGCCACTTTGTAAGATCAAGAACAGTCGAAGGAAGTCTTTCTGAATTGTCGAACTCGCCGTTCAAATCAATAATTATATCAGGCTTATATTCTGCATTTTCAAATTCTTTATAAACTTCGACAGCGTTTTTAAAAGGTAAATTTCCTGAAATATTCGCGGAGGTCTGCCAAAGAGGCCTTGAGATTTTTTTTAAAAGCTCCAATAAAAAATCACTTTTTGGAATTCTTAAGCCCTCCTCTCCTCCGTTCTTTTTTTTAAGAATACATGTAACTTTCCCCGGCCATACTTTTTTCAAAAACTTTTTTTGCAGATCATTTATCAGGACAATTTCAGAGGCATTTTCAATTGAATCAACAAAAACCGGCAGGATTTTGTCTTGAGGCCTTTTTTTAATCAAAAAAATTTTCTCCTTCGCTTCGGAATTAAAATAATCGGCCGCTAAGCCGTATATCGTGTCAGTGGGAAGCGCAATAACCCCTCCTTTCTCAAGGCACAACAAAGAAGCCGCGATAATTTCACTGCTATTTTTCTGATGAGATTGCTTTAAAATCAGCATTGATGCTCTCTAAATCTTCCGGAGTGGCCATGGAAATCCAAGATTTGGCGAGCTTTATAAAAACATCGTGGTCTTTGGCCAGTCTGGCTACTGAATCTGTTAAATAATATTCGCCATTTTTATGCTGGCGGGCCGGATAATTAAAAATTCGATAATCCAAAACCTGAACGCCAGTATTAGCCAGATTTGAAATCTGCTCCTCCGGCTTTTCTATAAAATCCAAAATTTTTCCGCGCTCATTTGCCAGAACCACTCCGAATCTTCGCGGATCCTCCACTTCTTTAACAAGAACGGAAAAATCGTGCTCGAGGCAACTTTCAATGCTTTCTTTATCAAGAATGTCATCGCCAAGCAAAACCAAAAATTTTTCTTTTCCTAAAAGATGCTTTGCTTCATTTAAACCGATCCACGTTCCATAATCCTTACTTACCTGCGTAACATAATGGATTTTTTTCCCTAAAAATTCTTCTCCAAAATAATCCTGAATCTGTCCGGCAAGATACTTCACGACTAAAATCACCTCATCGATTTGATCAGGAAGTTCATGAAAAATATGCTCAAGAACAGCCTTGTCGCCGACTTTTAGAAGCTGTTTGGGAGTTGTAAAAGTAAGGGGCCGCATTCTTGTCCCCTCACCGGCACAAAGAATAACCGCTTTCATCCCGTTAGAGATAAGACATAGACACGACGAATGTATGTGCTTTTTAATTTATTCATAACTTTTAGCTTTATTTTTTCTAACATTTTTCTACTGTGTCTGTAATCTCTAACGGGATTCATCCAGTTAGAAATTCAGCCGGGGAAAATTTTAAATCGAGCCCAACTGCGAATTCACCTTCGGCTTTAATTACTGATAAAGAAAAAATATTGTAAAAATTTCTAACGGGATTCATCTATTTGTTGAGTTATAAGACAAAATTGATAAGTTTGTTCGGGACAAAAATCACCTTGCGGGGATTTTTGTCATTAATATATTTTAACACATTAACTTGTTTTTTGGCAAGCCTTTGTGCCTCGGTCTGGGAAATGCCAATCGGCGCCAAAAGACTCGCACGCACTTTACCATCAACCTGCACGATCAGCTGGAAATTACTTTCTTTAATTTTTTTCGGATCGAATTTCGGCCAAGGCTGGAGATGAATTGATTTTTTTCTGCCAAAAGCCCTGTTCTTTTTAAACTTCTGATAAAGCTCTTCAGTGACAAACGGCGCAAAAGGGGCAAGCAATTTTAAAAAATTTTCAAACGATTCTAAAGGGATTATTGCAAGTTCTTCAAGCTTATTCAATAAAATCATCAATTGAGAGATCGCAGTATTGTACCGCAAACTTTCAATGTCTTCAGTAACTTTTTTAATCGTCTGATGAAATAATTTTTCAGAATCTTCGGAAAGCCCGTGCTTTGAATTTCCGGCAAGTTTTTTCTCCAATTTTTTGACCCTCTCCAAAAAACGAGTTACGCCAAAAATCCCTGCATCTCTAAAATCCCCTCCTTCGACAAAAGGCCCGATAAACATCAGATACATTCTTAAAGCGTCAGCGCCAAATTTCTTAATATATTCATCCGGATTTACAACATTGCCTTTGGATTTCGACATTTTTGCGCCGTCCTTGACAATAAGTCCGTGCGCTCGGAATATAGAGAACGGCTCGTCAAAATTAATAATTTTCCAATCCTGAAAAACCTTGGTGATAAAACGAACATAAAGAAGATGGAGAACCGAGTGCTCCGCCCCTCCGATGTACATATTAACGGGCAGCCATTTTTTTGCCCTATTTTTATCAAATGGAGTTTTTTTGTTTTTCGGATCAATGTACCTGAAAAAATACCAGGCCGAGTCCAAAAAAGTATCTGAAACATCAGTTTCGCGACGAGCCATTTTTTTACATTTCGGACATTTTACTTTGTAAAATTTTGGTTCTCCAGCTAACGGCGAAACGCCCCTTCCCTTAGGACGATAATCTTTTATATAAGGAAGTTTTACCGGAAGATCTTTGTCGGGAACTGCTATCCAACCCGGATTTTCTATTTCTCCTTTTGAAAATTTTTTCTTGATTCCTGCTTCACGTTTCATGATTCGTTCCGCGCAGTTTTTACAAAAAACAAGCGGAATCGGAGAGCCCCAATATCGCTGGCGTGAAATTAACCAATCACGCAAACGATATTGAGTTTTCTTTTCTCCACCGACGAATTTTGTAATTTCCCATTTAGCTTTTTCCGAATCCATCCCGTTAAATTGTCCTGAATTTATCAAGACCCCTTTATCAGTATGAATAAAAAAATCCTTATAAAATGGAACGTGCGGAAGCCACCTCCACGTCGTCCCTTCTTGCGCTGGCTTGCCATTGAAAGTATAAGAAAATTCATTTATTTTTTTGTCATTCTTTTCATTCAATTCCAGGCGCTCGATTGAACCATCTTTGTCTTTAAAAATGAAAACAATATTTTCTGAACTGACATATTCATTCCAAAATCCAGGGGTCATCCTTTCCATGATTAATTTCTCAAATTGCGGCAACGATTTTTTTGGAATCTCAATATACTTATGATCCGCATCGGCAGACCAAATTTCCTTAATATCCAAATTTTTTAACTCCTGATCTTGAATATTTTTAAAACCCATTAAGATGCTCCGAACTTCAATATCTACCTTTTGAACAACTGGTTTTATTTTTAACCCAAACTTCTTCGCAAACTCAAAATCCCTTTCATCATGCGCCGGAACCGCCATGATTGCGCCCGTGCCATAACCAGCCAGAACGTAATCTGAAATCCAAACCGGAATTTTCTCATTATTCGCAGGATTAATCGCTTTAATTCCTTTTAACTCAACCCCCGTTTTATCTTTTGCCTCTTGTCTTTCTTCTGTGGTTTTTTTCTTTGCGGCTTCAATATATTTCTGAACTTCATCATAATTCTTTATTCTTGATTCTAAATTCTTTATGAGTTCGTGTTCAGGAGTCAAAACCATATAGGTCGCCCCAAACAAAGTATCCGGCCGCGTCGTGAAAACCTTAATCCTTGAAACAATCTTTTGGACATCCGATGTCACAAAGATTGGGAACTCTATTTCAGCCCCTTCTGATTTTCCTATCCAATTTCTCTGCGCTATTTTAACTTTTTCAGACCAATCTATTTTATCAAGATCCTCTAAAAGTCTTTCAGCGTAATCCGTAATTTTAAAAAACCACTGCTCTAAATCTTTTTTTATTACTTTTGATCCGCAACGCTCACATTCCACGCCAATAACCTGCTCATCCGCCAAAACCGTCATGCATGAAGGACACCAATTTACCGCCTGCTTTTTTCTGTAAGCAAGCCCGCGCCTAAACATCTCGGCAAAAATCCATTGCGTCCATTTGTAATATTCCGGATCATATGTTTCAAGATGCTCTTTCCAAGCAAATCCATTTCCGATCATCTCAAGCTGACGATAAAAATTTTTCTCGGAAATTTTTGCTTGCTTCGCCGGATGCCTTTTTACTTTAAGCGCGTAATTTTCCGAATGTATGCCAAAACCATCAAGTCCGATCGGTTCAAAAACGTCATTCCCTTTCATTCTTTGATAACGGCCAAAAATATCGCTTCCTGTAAAAGCGTACATATTGCCGACATGAAGCCCTTCTGCAGAAGGATACGGAAACATCATCAAGTTATAATAAGGTTTTTTTGCCTTTTTACCCTGAATCTTTCGTGGGGTTAAATCGGGCTCATAAACCCCGGTCCTCTGCCAAAGTTTTGTCCATTTTTTTTCTATTCTCAAGTGATCCGCCATTTAAAAATATTACGATTTTTTAGCTATTTTTTCAATCGTCCTACGTTGGTTTAAAACTAATCAACCCTCGACAGATGCCGAGGGTTGGATTATTGGCTTTTGGCGAAATAAACCTACTCCGCCTTAACCGCTATTTGTTCTGGAAGAGGCTTTACTCGTTCTTCCACAATGAACACCTTCAGATGATGATCGCTTGAAACAAGATCTTGTCTGTAGCGTTCAACATTCAAAAGGCGATATTCAGGAGCCTTTGACCTGAATATGAGATTGATATACTGTTGATCGCTATACGAACAAGGTATCCTGCGCACTTCAAGCTCTTTTTCCGTAATAGGGGCGTTGTCCGTAGCACGAAGGAAATTTAGAATTTTTCTATGCTGTGGCATCCACTCAATCGCCATAATTTTGTCCCAGTCAGTTCCCTTTAAAACTCTATCGGTTTTTCGCGCGCGTATACTTCCAGTCTTGAGCTTTAAAACCGACGCAGTTGTAAGCGCGGGAATTTTTTCAACCGTTACAACCATCGTCACCTTGAGCATATGGTTCCCCGACACAATCGGACTTTTCTGAATGAACGCGTCAAATAAAGCTTGGCTATCTTTTCTGATATCCTCTACCAATTTTTGGAAAAGAACCATGTTTTCTTTATACGACATAAAGTCCTCCTAGAAACAAACCTTCGAACCAAATTAAAAGATCTCACGGCCAAACTAACAGATTTGGAAATTAATTACAACAAAAAAATAGCTAACAAACGCCAACCCTTTGCTTACGCAGGGCTTCATAGTAGCAGGAACGAACCTTTAAGGCCTTCCTGTCCGGAGCCAACAAACAAAGTTATAAACTTCATCTACAGCCTCAGGACAATTTAACTCGCCACTCCACTCCTCCGGAGGGCGAACCATTAACTGGCAAAAAAGAATATTATTCGCCTCCCCATTGTGGATACACGACCCTTCAGGTTGATGACCATTATAGTATCCCGATAAGCCCCTTTTTCCCCGCTCTTGTTGAACGAATGCCGCGATTACTTCCAATTTCCGCTCATCGCTTACGACATTATCCATAATTCCTCCTTGTGAACCTCACTAAAATTATAGACTATTTTTAAAGAAAATTCTTTCAGCATTTGCTGTTGTGCTAGCTGCCGCCTCTTCAATATCAATGCTTTTAATTTCTGAAACTTTTTTTGCGACTTCGATTACGTAGGAGGGTTCGTTGCGTTTGCCGCGATAAGGAACAGGCGCAACATAAGGCGCGTCGGTTTCGAGTAATATCCGATCCATCGGAACATATTTAACAAGTTCCTCGTAATTTTTCGCACCCATCTCACCTCGACGTTGCTCGGCGAGTCGAGACGGGTAAGTAACCACTCCGCCGAAAGAAAATGAAAATCCCATGTCCAACAGCTTTGCTGCGTCTTCGGTTGTTCCGGAGAAAAAATGAACAATCCCCGGAGCATGAAACGTGAAGCGTGAAGCCTGCAGTATTTCTATTAAATCCGCGAAAGCCTCCCTGCAATGGATCATCAATGGCTTTTTCAGCTCGGCAGAAAGCTTAATCTGCTCTTCAAAAATCTTTTTCTGCTTCATGATTCCGGTTTCATGATTCGTGATTCTGTAATAATCAAGGCCGCATTCCCCTATCGCCACAACCTTTAAATCTAGAGCCAGTTTTTTATATTCCTCATAATTAAAGTCCTCGCCGCGCGAAGTAAATGCCTTAGCCGACTCTCCATCTCCCAATTCCTCGGTGTCATGAAAAGAAGCTTCCGTATGTATGGGATGAAGGCCGACTGACGCGTATATTCCTTCGCCGTATTCTTTGGCAATTTCAATCGCACGCTTTGAGGTGTTTATTTGCGTTCCCACATTAACCATCCAAACGCCCAGGTCCAAAGCTCTTGCAATGACGTCTTTATAGTCGTCTTGAAAAGCGGCAAACTGGACATGAGTATGAACGTCAAAAAATTTCATGAAACTTAAAACTTAAAACCTGAAACATACTTTATGCTTCATGCTTTAAAATTCGCGGAAATAGCGCCTCGTTCGTCTTTATTTTAAACGCCCTCCATTCAGAACCCGTTTTTCCATCAACGCTGAATGTATCTAAAATTTTATCCGAAGTATCTGGCATAAAGGGCTTTAGCATCCAAGCAAGCGAAACCGCACCGTACGCCAAATTCCATAAAATAACGCGAGCCTTTTCTTTATCAATCTTGACGAGCTTGAAAGGCTCATAGTCCTGCACATAGCCGTCGAGTTCTTTTAGGAGGCTAAAAATCGTCTCTGCGGCTTTATTTATTTCAAAATTTTTCATCTCCACGTGATATTTCGGCCAAACATTTCTTTCTATAAAATACGGGATGGAAAGATATTCCAGCTTCTCATCCGCATTAGAAAGCTGGCTGGAAAGGGCTGTCTCCTTTTTAAACGGGACTGAAGCAAT
>Ga0209541_10005863_pt1 | contig 21266 bp, 13 predicted proteins | sample RifCSPlowO2_01_FD_184027 | JGI IMG/M metagenome (GOLD analysis project Ga0209541, IMG submission 184027) | Groundwater microbial communities from Rifle, Colorado - Rifle CSP2_plank lowO2_0.1 (SPAdes) (version 2) | ecosystem: Environmental > Aquatic > Deep subsurface > Groundwater | place...
CAAGCGGCTCAACCAGATGCTCTACGGAAGCAAGAAGGCTTTTATTTTCTGCGGAGTAGCGCGAATCCGGCGCAATCTTTTTAACCGGAACGCGCGATTCTACTCCCGCCGAAATTGGGCCGGGATAAACGATCCCGTGGCTTTGCAATATTTTTATGCATTGATTAATTCCAGACTTTCTTATCCTTGCTGTATAATTTTTAAGAATCTTTGAAAGCTTTTTGTAGAAAGATTTCCCTCTGCATGGGAGTTGGTTTCCATTTTCAATGCCAAGCACCAGCAGATAAAATGCTTGAAAATTCTTTTCGGCCTGCGCTCTTTGCTCTTCCGGCATCTCGCCAATAATTTTGTGAATACGCTCCGCAATCCAGAGAAGCTCTTGGTATGAAGCCTTAAAAAGTCTTTTTCTTGACAGATACTTCATAGCCCTAAAAGTCTTAATCATCCGCGGGCGCTTGTGCCATTTGCACGCGTAAAAAAAATCTTCAAACGCGTCCTTTGGCTTTATGCTCTTGAGAATCCTTGACAGGGCTTTTTCCTTTTCGACATAACTTTGCTTATATTCTCTCTCAAGCCTCTCCTTCATTCTTTTGCGAAGCGCAGGATTTGACTTTTCAATAAATAAAAGCTCATTCTCTTTGTCCACGCCATCTTTCTCATATTTTTTTTCAACCCAAACTTTCATCTTCTCCCTATAAGCAAGGGTGGAGATGTACAGAAGCCGTTTCCACAAAGTCTCGGCAAATCCGGGAGCATGTTTGGCAAGCCGCTTATCGTCTTTTCTGTCAAGCATTAAATTCATAATGCATTTTCGCGTTTCTCCGCCTTGGCGAGAGGCTTCTTCTAATATGTCGCATCCGTATTCGGAATAAAGAATATGCCCGCATTCATGATACGCGCTTCCAAACCCTATCTCTTCTCCGCCTTTCAAAAAAAGATACGGCGACATATAGATTTCCGACTTGCAGTCCGTGCTCGCGCTTTGATGAAGCACATCCCAATAAAAACGAAACGGACGCGCGATAAGAATCGATATGTCGTTGCAAATATAAGGGAGAAACTTTTCTAAAGCCTCCAGGTCTTTTTCTTCCTGCGATTTATCTTCTATTGCGGTATTCGGCTCATCGTCTTTCAAGAGGCAAAAAGGAATAACTTTCATATCTTTAGAACCTCCGCGACCATTTCTTTTGTCTTTGCAACGCCCTTCATGCGAAGCGCGCTGTATGCCTTGGCTATTTCCGAATTTGGATTTGCCATCTCTCCTTTATGGTCAAGAGAAAATTCGCCATCATACCACTGGAGAAATCCTTTGATTGACGCAGTTTTGAGATCCATGCCATGTTTCACAAGCCGTGAAACATTTCTGCACACGCGATAGCTTGGCGAGTATGTAAGCTGGCCGGAATTGGCCGCGTCTCGCAGAGCGCGCGCAGTGCGGACAATGGCAAGCGATTGGCTTTCCATAATGCCAACCTCCGAAACAAGCTTCTTTACTTCAAAATCTTCCGGCATTTCCTTGATGCGAATCGGAGCAAACCTGTCTTTGAGCGCTTCATCAAGCCCATGAGTTCCAAGATACTCGGCGCCCATATTCATAGTCCCGATAAAATGGATATTGGGAGGAAGCTTTACGGTTTTTGATCCTTCTGTGGTATTGATGGTAACCTGGCGCGTATCGTCAAAAAGCCCGTGCATGCTTTCATTTACTTTCGCGTGCACGCGATTGAGCTCGTCTAGGATAACAAGAAACTGCGCATCAACTTCGTTTTCCAAAGCAATTTTCGCGCGCTCAATATAATCCAAGAGCCCGGATTTTACAAAAAATGTAGAACCCTTGCTCGCGGCCTCGGTTCCAAACAAGTCGGTTGTCTGGCGCACCGTATAAATATCAAACTTATACGGCTCCTGCCAGCCAAGCGCTTTTGCTATTTCAAATCCAAGAGAAGTTTTTCCCGATCCCTTCGGGCCTATGAGAATAATATCCGTGCCTTCGTGGAGCAAGATGAGAACGGTCTTAAGGTCATCAGGATCAATCCAAAAACCAGGGAGGCCCAATATCTTATTCCATGCCTTCATCTCCTGCACCTTTGCGACAAGACGCACTGTCGCGATTTTTGATCGCGCTTTTTTAGTTGTTCCAACAAGCTCTACTTGCCACACATCGCCGTCATTAACGGTAACAATAGGCGGCTTATCCAAAATAATATTGTATCCCACCATGGTCTCGTCAACAAATCCCCACGTAATGCCGTTGCCGTTTTTCGACCGAATCAAAAGCAGATCAGCCATAAAAATACTCCTTAAAGAATTCAATTGTTAATGAACATCCTCTTTTCCGCCCTCAAATAACTTTCAGGCCGGAAAAGAGGCGGGAAGCTCTATGCGCTTCCCGCGATATATTCTTGTTTTGATTGCTTGCCGAGAGCTCGCCTGTATTTAGGCGTCTCGCATAAGACAGGCGTGAGTGAACGTTTCGACTTTTGAAACGTTCACTGTCCGAAGGACCCAAAGGCACAGCAGGCGCTTAGAATTGCGCCATTCATACTGCCTGATTCAGGCAATACCAGCATCTTTCGAAGCATTGGCGCTTTTTAGCATATTGATTATAAATGCCTCAAAATCCATTCGGCATCCATTGTGTATGAGTTGTTCGGAAAACACCGAACTAATGAAATGGCTTATTGGCCATCCTCAAAAAAACGAATGCTTTTTGAATTTCTCAACATTGATATTATTATGCTCAAGAAAACAAGAATATTGTAAAGAACACAATTTTTAGTTTGGATTGCGGCCGTGGCTCAAGCCGTTCCAAGCCGAAGGCTTGGTGCGGCTTGAGCTTGCTTGGAGGCGCTTGGGTATCCCAAGCGGCTCCAAGCAACAGGCAGTAAGCACAGCCGTAGTTTGAGGCCAAGCTTATCTTGATGCAAAATAAGCGTATAGCTTTTCCACAAGCAAGCTATCAGGCATTCCTAAAAATAGGACTCAATCAAGCAAACTAAAAAATATATTACAACCCTTGGATATTGTTTTCGTTTCGGTAGAGTGCGAAGCGCTGTCATGCAAAAGCGTAAAACGCTTTTACATGACAGCAACTGACTGAGCCCTGCTCTGTCAGTGGCCGAAGGCCCGAAGCATCAAGCAAAAGTTAAGGACCGCTGGCATCATTGAGCTTGAAACAAGCACAACTTACATTGCCATAAGCGCGGAGACGTTCCGCTATTTCTTGTCATGCCTTTATTGTGAACTTTTCGAGAGTTTTTTAGCTACTGCTAAATTATACCCGCTCAATGTTCAAAGGGCGCAACATCGCAAGCGGTCAAGGAAACGAAAAATAATCCGTCATTAACATGAAACGCTATTTGGATAGCGCGCTTGGTTTTTTACGGAAATTTTGCTTCAAAATTTTCGAAAAAAACGGAGTTGCCTTGCCTTTCCAAAAGGCACGGCAACGATTGTGAAGGCAAGCGCTGAGGACCGAAGGTCTCGCGCATACTGAACCAGTGTGCGTTCAAGCGACCCGCCAAAGCTTTGCATCGGATAATGCCCAATAAGGCACATGTCAGTCAAGCAAATAGCGCGTATTTGTTTACGGCACAACGCTCATCGCAGGGCTATACTCTTCAACCTTTTTAATCGTCTTGGAAGGTTTCTTTTCTTTTTTTGCAGATTTTTTCTTTTCGCTTTTTTCTCCTGGCTTGAGAGCTTCTATCTCATACTCTAACTGTTCAATCTTTTTTGAAATTGCCAAGGCCTTGGTTTCCGCAAGCCTTCTTTCTATCTTTTCAACACAGTCTCGAATCTTGCTTGGAAGATTTTTGGGATACACCTGGCGGATAAAGCCGAGCGTCCCGTTGATCTGTCCAAGAATTGTTTTATCCCAGCCTTGGAGCTTCAAGAATTTATGGAGCCGCGCGCGCAGCTGATTCACCTTATTGGGCGCGACCGTAAGCCTCTCGGGATTGAGCACGAGGCCGGTGACTATTGGCATCTCGCCAGTCTCGGGGCTGTAATATTTCGTCTTATCTTTTCGAACATGCGGGATAAAACCGTTCTTCCTCACAACATCAAGAATTTCTTTTCTTAATTCTTCCGGAATTTCTCCGTTTGAAGAAATTGTGAGGTCGTCCGACCACGCGGTAAAACGGTACGATTGGAACGGTGTGGAATTTTTCTGCAAAAGATTATAAATTTCCTGATCCATCTTCATGCAGACAAGATCAAGAATTCGCGGAGAAGTCGGCGGTCCCTGCGGAAGCCTGTCGCGCAGGCACATTAAATCGCAGAGCACATCAAGCATCATATCCTTATCAGCGTCGCTGAATACAACTCCAGAGAACTGCCTCAAGCCAAACTCAAACGGCTTTCGCAAGTTTGCTTTCACGCGAGAACGAAAAACCGTTGGAAAGGCGTTGATGATATCAACGGAATACACAGCCTTTGCAAATCCGCGATGGTGCTCGGCATTGGAAATAATGCTCGAGCCAATCTGGTTTCCATGCCTTGCAAAATGCGCGGGTATTTGAGAAAGTATGCGATTGAGAATCGCTCTCTGCACGAGCTTGAGCTCCTCGCACGGAGCCGCGAAATAACGAAATCCCCTGCCCTTGCCTTTTGACTTGCGCCATTCCAAATACGGCTTTCCTTGACGAATTTTATCTATACAAAAATCCCAATCTAATTTTGTGAGATGAAGCCATTCTCGAAGATATTGCGAAAGCCTTTCCGGAAAATCAAAAATAACTCTAAAATCCTTATAAGTAAATTCTTCTCTTTTTCTTTTCTTTTTCTTCTTTCCTTCGCTCATGCAAAGCTCCTAAAAACAGGTTGTAAACAAATATCCAAAGACAAATTGTAAAGAACATCGTGGCAATATTACCAAAAAAAATCTGTTTTGTCAAATCAAACGTAATGGGTTTGAACCCAGCCCCGAAAATTTTTGTAAAACGAAGAAGGATTAATAATTATCACCCTCGCCCCTCTGGGGAGAGGGTGTTCCCGATAGCTATCGGGAACGGGTGAGGGGAAGTATTGTGGTCTTATCCTATAACTCAAGCAAAACGACGCGAAGACCGCTTGTGCGGGCGAGTCTCAAGCTTTTTATAATATACGGGCTGGTTCAATATTTGGACGCTTTATAATTATAATCTCCCCCTCACCCAACCTCTCCCCGCCTAGACTCAGCGAGGGTGGCCACGCAGTGGAGAGGAAAACTTATTTTAAGTTGCCCTCTCTCCCCGTTGTGGGAGAGAGACGGAGAGAGGGGGAGGGTTAAGCGCGCAAGTTCAAATAAAAAAAGAGGCTTTCGCCTCTTAAGTATCTTATATAAGCAAAGCAAAGAATCATCCATTGTTAGGATTTTCATCATCTGATTCAGGCTCCGTGGGATTATCTCCGTCTTCATGGTCATCTTTGAGCACATTCAACACCTGCTCATCATTATTGCCGTCAGATGACTCATCATTTGTTGTTTCTGAATTATCTTCAGGCTCTGTAACCAAAGAAATCTCTTCACTGCTTATTTCTTCTATCTCGGACCCATCCTCTTGTATTCCAGAGCTTTCTTCAGTACTTATATTTTGTTGCGGAATCACCAAAGATGAATTTTCTTCAAGTTTGTTTGGTGAACCCGGGGTTGGAATGGGATCAATCCACTCGCCTACGCCATCAGGAATTCTCGCGAATGACTTGCCTTCCCCCGTATTATTTCCGTCAATAGCATTTTCATCGCCCGGAGTTAGCGCAGGATCATCATCCGCGTCAGAATCCCTTCCGTTCGAATACAGAGTTGAATCCAAAAGGACATCAGAAGTGTTATATAAGAAAATAGAATCACCGGTATTATTTAAGAAAGACTTATTGATAAATACCACGAGCCACTCGCTTCCGGACCCTTTCGCGCCCATGATGGTTGATCCGCTAAGAGTATTAGATGACGTTACGGTAATAACTCCGCCGGCCGCGTCTTTAATCTTGTAACCATTGAGATCTATTGATATATCTCCGTTATTGTATATCTCCACCCACTCGCCCAACAAGCCATCCTGACTGTCATTTCCCACAGGATCTGCCACAAATTCATTAAGCCAGATCATATTGGGAGCTTCTTCTTCCTCCTTGTAATTTCCAAATCGTACATCAATCTCTTCAAATGCTTTCAGGTCAATATCTTGAGAAACTGGCGTACTATTGATCCATCCATCCTGCGTAATTTCTTCTACGCGATAAAGCCCAGCTTCCAAATCCTCAAAACACGCTTTGCCGTCTTGGCCTGTCTTTAATTTCTTGACTAGATTAAATCCAGAACCACAGTGAATCGCTCGCACTCCGTCAAGATCAAATCCATCAGCGTCTTCGCTATGAAGCGCCTTATCAGATACATCTATGATTTTTACATACTGGATCCATTCAAGATCGCTTTCAGCATCCGATATATCAATCTTTCCATCTTTTGTAATAGTTTTTGCCTTCAACCAATGTGCTCCATCTTGTGAAACAAATACATCCGCTTTTTCATCCGGATACGGTTCATTGGTCGCTTCAAATATTTCAATGTCATCTCCCGCTTGATTGAGTATAAAATTATCAAATTTGAGGATTATAACTCCAGTGGTAGTCGCGTCTCCGAATCCAAGGCTGTAGAAATGACCATCCAGCGTGTCATTTTCCGCTATACTCAGCGTAGATGTGGCATTGCTTCTCTCGGGTATAACCGCTGTGCCGTCTTTCTTTTTTCCCTGCGACGAATATACCACCATATCCGCCCACTCATCTTGCGCACTGCACTGCCCGAATGTTTTGAGCTCTATCTCCCAGTCCGCAATCCCTGCTTCAGCGCCATCTTTTACTCCATTCTTATTTTCATCATTGAATTTCTCGGCGCAAATCTGCGTCTTCTCGATTGTGCATTGCGCTGAACATCCGTCATTGTCTTGAATGTTGCCGTCATCGCATTTCTCTGACCCTTCAATAAATCCATTACCGCACTCTATCACGGGACACAGTGTTACTTCGTCAATGGCGTACGAATCACTGCCTCGCAATTTAAGGTACTGGATATTCGTGATCTTATCGCCGAAAACCGTCTGTACAGAGTTCCCGGCGCCTTTTGGCACGGCAAGCGAAAAAAGTTGTGTTGTTGCGTTTTTATCGGCAAACCCCAATACTTTGCCCGTGCTGTGATCTAGGTCAATATATTTCACGGACTCAAAAGTAAATTTCCTGTCAAAAATAAATCTCAACGATCCTCCGGCTGGCTCGTCATTGGGATCATCAATATATCCGTCAACGGGACTTGTGTCCACAACATTATCCGGAATGATTAAAAGATTATGAAGCGCGGCGCTATTGCTTGGCTCAAATCCATTGCCTGTCTCGCTGTCTCCCGGCCCGCCAAACATCTTGTTGGGAGTTCCAAGATCAATATCAACGATCCTATCTCCATTGATGCCTCCGGAAGGATTGGACGAATCAAAAGCTATCGCGATCTGCGGATGTGATTCATTGTAATTATGCGCCTGAACGCTCACGCCCCATGACGCGTATTCATCGTCAATCTTTTGTCCTTTCAAGATAGCATTACCCTGCGCGTCTTTGTCAAAATCAAGGACAATTCTATCCGAACATACATCAGGCGTGCACTGCGCGGAGCATCCATCTCCATTGTTTATATTTCCATCATCGCACATCTCGCCATCTTCTTTCAGGCCATTTCCACATCCTCTAAAAATACACATAGGCCTATTCGGATTTTCATCTTCATAGAATGAATAAAGTCTCTCTGCAATATAAGCCGCGTCTCTCAGCTGGTCTTTTGTATGATTAGTGTCAATTATCACCGCTTCAACAACACGTAATGCCATTATAATAGTAGACGTAGATGATACTCCGAGATTATCAAAAGCTATATCTCCATCATCTCCGCCAGCCACAAGCGCCATAATATCAAGCTTGCCTGATACAATATTAGATTCATCAGCCAAAGCTTTTCCCTTGGCACGGCACAATTGCCCTTCAAGCGTGCCGCCCGCTGGGCAATTGCTTGGCGCCAAAAGCACGCAGATATCGCTTCCAGATATGCTTGAAAACGCGCCATTAAACGAATCAGATGAAAGGCTTTGAATCTGACTAGTCCAGTTGCTTGATGTCGGGCATCCTTCATGATTTTGCCAATATCCAATGGACTTCGCGTCGCACTGTCCGCCCTCGGGTTTGCATTCATTACTGCAACCATCGCCGTTTACGGTATTGCCGTCATCGCACTCTTCGCCCTCTTCCGGCTGTAATATTCCATTTCCGCACGTATTATGTCCGCCTCCTTGAAAATTTCCAAAATTTATTGTATTTCCTCCGCAATGCGCTTTTACGTATTGTATGAACGGCGTAGAGTTTGTCCATCCATCTTGCATAACTTCATATATCACATAATCGCCATCGCTAAGATTATCAAATGAATATGTGCCGTCAGCTTCAGTTGCCTTGCTTCCAAAATCGCGGTCATTAATATAGAGTATAAAATCATTTACGTCCGTCGAATTAATACTTGAATCATTATTAAAATCGCATTCTTTGCCTGCCGGGCATGTTTGTGTTCCATTCACGACATCTTGCAAAATCGGCTTATCGGACATGCTAATATATCCTGAATTATCATAATCAAACTTCGCCTCAAACGGCCCTTTATTTAAAACAATCACCCAGCCGCTCAAGCCTTCTTCGCCAGAGTTTTTGGCTCCATCCATATCAAGGTCATTAAATTTCATTCCGGAAATGGAGAATCCGAGCTGGCATCGGTCAACGATCGTCGCTGTAACATTCACCACATGCGCCTCAAAGGCTCCAATAAGTTGCGCTTGTTGTGCAACGAAAATAAGCAAAAGCAAAAGCGTGCTCACCGATCGTACGGTGGCCTTCCAAACTTTTCGCTTAATTTTTTGCTTTCGCTTCCAGCGCATAGACTATATATTTAGATACTAGATATTAAGATATTAGAAATTAGAGAATTTGATATTTTATAAATTTTCTCTACTTTCGTGTATTTCATTTGTTTTTTTTATTAAACCATTAATGATTAATTGAATCTCTTCTAATTCTTTTAACAAGTTTTTAACTATTTGCGGATTTAAATAACCAATATCTCTAGAAATAATTAATAAGTTTTCAACTTCACTCGCTGAACCTCTTGATTGATAATAGAATCTAACCCTGTCCTTAAAATAATACCTACTAAAACCTTCGGCTAAATTTGATGTAATGGACACAAGGGCTCTCTGTAATTGCGATACTATTCCGAACTTTTCACTTGATGGAAAATTCTCTGTTAACTTATAAACTTTTAACACTAATTCATGTCCCTTTTTCCAAGCCTCTAAATCTCTAAAACTTTTTATCATATTTTCGTATTTATTTTTATTTTAAACTTTTCCAACTCTCCAATATCTAATATCTTAATATCTAGTATCTAACGTGAATCTCTCCCATTCAACCATATGCTGAAATATCCCATTCTTGGAATTCTTACAGGACGACCGCTTGAATATTCCAAGGTCTTTCCCACGACGTCTGAAAATTCTATGGGAACATCGGAAATATTATTCGCGTCTCCTTTGGTAACAATCTTTATATCATTAATCTCTTTAATCCTGTGTATGGTATAACCCTTGGGATTTCGAAATACTATAATATCTTCAACTTCAAGATCTTTTTGGCTCTCTATGGCTTTCACAAATACGAGATCGCCTTTTTTCAGCGCGGGCCACATTGATCCGGAAGTAATCGCCGCTATGGGCGTGTCCGTCCCAAGGTACCCACTCAAAGCCTTTGGCGTTATATACATCAGTCCTCCAACAATCACAAGGTATACAATCCATCCAATAATTTTTCGAAGTACAGACTTTTTCTTTTTAGGCTTCTTCTCTTTTTTCCCCTCCTCGTGAGCTTGTCCCGAAAGCTTTCGTGGAGAGGGGCTAGGGGAGGTCATGGTGTCATCTTGCAAGACCCCCTCTTGCATCTCCCCCTCCTGAGGGGGAAAATTTTTCTTTTTATTGTCAATCTTCTCATCCATAATATTCTCAAATATCTATAACCTATAAGCTAAAACCTAATAACTAACACCTCATCATCTACCACAGCTTTGGCCACTTAAAAATCACAACTTTACCATCATATTTCTGATACGGCGCCGATACGGGGATTCTCACGGTAAACTCCAGCTTTACTTCCTCTCCTGCTTTCAAAACAAAATTATTCTTTGATATTGTCATAAGTTCAGCTATCGCGCCTTTCTTCCAGACAACAATTTTTTTATCCATCTTTCCTGTGTTTTTCAAGGTTACGATTTTTGCCGATCCTGTGTCCCGAGATAAGTCTCCGAAATCAAGCCTTTCAGACGTTGGGTTTACTCCCACTTTATTATCTCCCTCAACAACATTCACAATGGCTTGATACCTCTCCGCCGACATATACTGCACAGCGCCAAACCAAACTATGGCAATAATTATAATAATCCCGACAAGCCTTCCTTTTGACAAGCGTTTCTTTTTTCCAGCTCCGACAGCTTGAGCTTGTATTTGTTCGTCCATATATTTTAAATTTAAAATGTTTAGATATTAGATTTTAGTTGTTAGCTTATAGATTATAGCACTTTTTTGTCATTCTAAAATTTTATAGTCATTCTGCCGAAGGGTGCCCTACCGAAAAATCTCGTAGATTGCCACGCTCGGGCTCGCAATGACAGAAAAAAACTATAAGCTAATCAACTAATAACTATCACCTAACATCTTGTATCTTATTTCAATTTCCTATTCCTCCTCTCAATGTCCTCTCCGCATCGGTCATTGCGAGCCCTCGCGAAGCAATCTAAGATGACAGATTGCCACGCTTCACTCCGTGGAATTTACCATCGATATATATCGGAGTCGCAATGACCGGAATAAAAAACATCAAGAGAAGAGAAGAAAATCAATTATGAATTGATTACTTTATTCATTACACTGCGCAATGTCTTCAAGTTCTGCCTCAAGATCGTCAAAGTCTGCCGCTGCAAAGTAATGGTCTAATCCGCTTGCGATTGACTGCAAGTACGCGGCATCAAGATCGCTTCCAATTCCTACCACGAAAATCTCCGCGCCAGCTACCTTTGCGGCATCTGCGGCGGCTTTTCCAAAATCCTTAGCTTCCTGAATCGTCTGTCCGGGGACGTTTGGATTACCGTCGGTGATAATTACCATAACGTCTGGCACATCATCGCGCTCATGCGCGTGAGAGGCAAGCTCGCCTGTTGCAAAATCAATACCTTCTTTAAGGTTTGTGAGATTGGTGCTAACCAAGGCGTCAATTGCCGCATTAATGGCAGTTGTATCACTTGTCAAATGCAAGTCTAAACTGCCTGAAGTGGAAAAGCTTGATTGTCCAATATGGTTGCCACTCGCTGATGGCGCCAATGCGGCTACAAACGCGTGTGCCGCGTCCTTCATAGTGGAGAGTTCAGTAGAATTAATGCTTCCGGATCTGTCCATAACAAGCATCAAATCAATTTTCGCGTTGCATCCAAGTCCCGGCAGGCTAACGCCAGTCACTTCAAACCATAAATCACAGCCAAAAGTCTGATGTTCGTTTGCAAGAGGCTGAATATATTCGCTTGGAGTTGCGGCGCTATTTATTCCCTTCACATAATCTTCCCAGTCTTGGGCGCAATGGCCGGCAAAACATGGAACTTTCAAGTCAATCTTCCATCTGTCAGAAATATCATTTTCTGATTTTGCAAGATGCGCGTCTATTTCATTTGCGAGAGTTGTCTGGAGCGTCCAAATATTTGTAACTGGACCGCCGTGGAATGCGTTAATTTGTTCGTCATTTCCACCAACGCAAACACCATCAGTTGATGTTCCGCCATCGCAGTCAACTTTGTGCTTTGAAAGATATGGGCAAAGCAGTGGCAATATTCTATAGCCTTCCGGGCATAAAAATATTCCTTCGTTTGTCTCTCCGATAACCTGCGCGAATTCACTGTATTCAACTGGCGCCAATGGATCAGTATTTGGTATTGGCAATCCGCACTTTGGCTTTTGGCGAATGACATATTCAATATCATCTACTCGGGTTTCGTCAATAAAGGATTGACTTAGGCCAATATCAACAAATCGGTCAAGCTGTTCTTGTGGGAACACCGTGCCGTAGCTGATTGGCTCGGTATTTACCGCAAGAGCGTTTTCTATTCGTGCGGTTACGTTGATAACATGCGCTTCAAAGGCGGCGAACATAGGGACAGTTGCTACTGCCATCGCTATGCCTGCCGCGCCTAAAAATAATTTCTTAATCATAGTTTTTTTCTTTCTTCCCTCCGGTTAATTTCGACCTTTGCCTCCCTCTCCGATTTTTAGAGAGGAAGGGTTTACTATTTCTTTTACATTATGAAACTCGCTCTTTCTGTCATTCCACCGAACGCTTTCGGGGGAATCCAGTATTTCCTAGTTTTCTGGATCCCCGATCAGGGTCGGGGATGACAATTTTAGGAAGTTTCATAATTTCAAGTTTCGACCCTTAGAGTTTGTTGATTATTTATCGTAGGATTTCTCCTCGCCTCGCCCGCCTCGCCGAAACGAGTCGAGGCTGGGCTGAACTCCGGCGAAGCGGGCCACGTCCTCCCTCCTGTTTTATGAGAAAAGAGGGATATGTGCGAAAGAATCATCTATTCATTAAGGAATTAAAACTGGAGTCGACGTTGAAACTCCATTCACTTCAATCCAGAGATCGCAACCAAATACCTTGTGTTCATTCGCAATTGGCTGTGTGAATTCAGCTGGATCAGCCGCTGGATTTATGCTATGAACAAATGACTCCCAATCCTGCGCGCAGTGTCCGCCAAAACATGGTACTGCCAAGTCAATAGTCCAGTTATCTACCGTGTCATTGCCAATTTTTGTTAATTTTCCTTGTGTATCATTCCAAACTAACTGGCGACCAATAAAAGTCCATGGATGATGGAACGAAGGTGTTGACCCATCGTTATCTGGAGTTTTGTCATCTTCTTTTGAAATATATTCACAAAGTGATGGCAATACTCCCCATGTTTCAGTTTCATCGATTGCTGTTTGTGTGTTATCTACTGCCAAATCTCTTGGAGCTCTTCCACAATCAATTATTATCGTATCATCTGGACCAAGGCTCACGTGTCCTGTTGCGGTAGATGTATGATCAAGAACTGTTCCGTTTTGTGATGTGATTCCGCACTTTGGCTTCTGGCGGATAAAGTATGAAACATCATCCACTCTATCTTCAGCCAAAAATGAACGTGAGAGTTCAATAGATAATGGCTTATCAAGATGTTCCTGTGGGAACACTGTGCCGAAGTCCATCGGTTCTGTTGAAACTGACAAAGCATTCTCTATTCTCGCGGTCACGTTGATTACGTGCGCTTCAAAGGCGGCGAACATTGGCACCGTGGCTACTGCCATGGCGATTCCTGCCGCGCCTAATGCTAATTTCTTTAACATAATTTTATCCTTTTCTACTATTTAAAATTGGTCATCGCGAGGAGTCCGCCAGCTGGCGGACGACGTGGCGATCTCATAGATTGCTTCGCTCGGGCTCGCAATGACAATTGTGATAGTGAAACTTATTATTAATTATAAATTTTATATTAGACTCAAACCATTCTCGAGTATCTATTATCTGATATCTAATATCTCTACTACGGACAGTCCCATGAAAGTAACTCACTCCATTCAGGAATAAAAGCATTTGCCTATCCCGACCCGTGTTCCGGGATTGAGAAAGTTACCTTTCATCCTCCTTTCAATTGCTTGAAAGAAGTCGACCTTTACCAAAGGACTGCCCTCCTATTATTCTTAAATTTTTTTGGCATAAACTTCGACAATAAATTTATGGCCAAATATTTTTTACTTTTTTACCTTGTCATCCACGCCCCTTTTTCTTTGTCATCCCGAAAGCTTTCGGGACGTGGCGATCTCGTAGATTGCTTCTCCGCCAGCTGGCGGATCGCAATGACGTAACAATAAAGTAAAAAATATCCAGACACAAATTTTCAAAGAAAACTACAAAAGGGCAAGAACGTAGTATTCCGCCTAGATTATATTTTGAAGTTTTCCTCCTTTCTTCATGCTCATGATGTAAACATTTACAATAAAAAAGCAACTTTCGGGAGTAAGCAAGTTACACCGACTTACTCCAGGAAGTTGCCTTAACAAATAAAAAATTTACCCTCGTATTTCTTGATGCCGCGGAAATTTTTTTTATTTGAGCATGCATGAAAACATTTTTTTAAATTTTCCGTGTACTTATAGTAGCACAACGGAACTTAAATAAACATATAGCGCAAACCGTTTTTATCCACTCTTTATCCACATTTTTACTGCTACAACCTATAAACAATTTTTTTGCAACTTTTTTCTTGCCTTTACTTTCAAATAGTGTTGAAACAAATTTTTTTATTTGACTATTAATTTCTTTTGCGTTGTAATATTTTCAGTGGAAAATTTTTCCACTTCTTTGTTCATCCTCTTTTTTCTCCTTGTCATCCTCGCGAAAGCGGGGATCCACGATTCAAATACTGGATTTCCCGAAAGCTTTCGGGAGGCCGGAATGACAGAAAGAAAATCCTGTCATCCTGAGCCCTGCGAAGGATCCATATAGATTCTTCTCCGCCAGCTGACGGATCAGAATGACAATGTAAAAGAGACAAAATGACAAATACTAACTAAAACCTATAACCTAAAACCTCAACTTACTTCTTTCTTTTTTTCATAAATACATATCCCGCTACTGCGACTATTACTATAACTATCAAAACTATCAAAATAATATTGCTTGAGTTTTCTGCAAAGCCATCGCCCAAGACTTTTCCTCCGCCTATCTGAAATCTAAATTCATTATCAAAACGCGATTCGCCTTTTTCCCAGATGCTCACGAATGCCCAATATCTTCCTTCGGGGAAATTCGTCGGCACCTCAATAGTTGGAATTTCTTTCCTCTCAAGCGGCTTGATAGCCTCTTCACCATCCGGATAGGGAAAAACCGACGTGAGCAGGACTTTTGTCTGGTCTATATCCTTGAACTGTACTCGCACTTCCGGTTTTATATCAATATTTCCTTTGTTGTAGTATTGAAATCGTATTTTAAGCGGGCTTCCGGAGTCAATCTGATAGCTCACGGGAATAATGCCGACCTCCAAGTCAATAAGCTCCTTGTCGGTAACTGTAATCTTCACTTCTCGCGCGATCTTCTGCCCGATCATGACATTTGACCCTTCGGTACTCTCATCTTTTCCCGCGGATGAAACAATACTTAACGTTCCTGTGTATACGCCATTTGCCGCGCTTGGAGAAACCGTAATAAATGCTTCAACATCAATATTTTTTCCTTTTGGAATATTTATAGATTTTATGGGATTTGCTCTGTCGCCAATGGCGTAGAATTGCACCCAATTCTTGATATCGCCTTCCGCTATGAGACTATACTCTTTATCTTCCTTGCTTTCTCCGAAAAGTTTCAATTTCTCAATAATCACCTGTCCTTTTATCGCGTTATTTATGACAATAGGCTGGGTCATTTGCCCTATAGCCAAAGCGCGTGAAATAGGGATAAGCAGTAAAAAAAGCGCTCCGATAAAAAATATTTTATGTATACGATTCAATATCATAGATATAAATTAAGTATTATTTCCCATTCTTACCATCAGTATTCATTCTTTGTCAAGGGATTTGTGGCTATACAATCCATAATTCCCGACTCCTCTGTCATCCTAAATTTTTCATTGTCATCCTCCCGAAGGCTTTCGGGGGGATCCACGATTCTAATACTGGATTTCCCGAAAGCTTTCGGGAGGCCGGAATGACAATATTTATAATCCCCCTCTCCGAGCACGGAGAGGGCTGGGATGAGGTTACGAACTTCGCTACCTCACCTCTTATCCTCTCCGTTATCGGAGAGGAAATACATAGTACTCGTCATCCTCATATTGTAAACATCTTCAACCTGATTCAAGGTTCCATTAAAACAATGAAACAATGAAGCAGATATATTATCTTCTCCTTTTCGGGAGCGCGTGAAATCCACGCGCTCCCGAAAAGTTTGCAATTACATCCTTAAAATAATTATTCTGGTTCACACTCTAAGTGCTCTTCTGGAGTTGCGCTCAAGGTCATAGTACCAATGTATGAATCACCTGTATGAGTTGGAGGGAATTTAAAGACCGAAATGGAGAAATCCACTTCATCCAATTCCGATAAATCCAACGAATCCGTCAACTTTACCGTCTGCAATGGAGAATATACTGCGAATGTTGCATTGCTACCAACCCTGGCATCGTATTCAACATTCCATTGTCCATCAGTCTTTCCAAATCCCATATCATCTTGCATTACCCACATTGACAATCTGGTGTTACCAACGTTTCTCACTGATGCTCTGCCGGTATTTACTGGGTTATTCCATGTAAGATCTCCACTGATAATCTTGTGAGTGTTTAATCTGACATTGCCGTAAGCAACTGAATTAAAGTCAGCTTCAAAAGCGGTTACTGGGAGATATGTGAAATTATTCACTAATTTACCCTGTAATCCAACCTGATCTTGGGGTATTGACCAAACTTCATAAACGCCGTCTGGATCTTCGTAAGAAATATCCTTCTCACCACAATATACTGCCGCTGTTTCTTTCTGCAATTCGCCGTCTGGCGCGCAAATCTCGTCATAATCATAGAAAACTGTTCCTGTGCCGCCGATAGGACCAAAGGTTGGTAAATTATTATTGTTATTTCTTACTAAATTACAGAAAAGATCAATACCATCTGCCTTTGATAGTCTTGTCAAACTATCTTCTTGCATTAATTCTTCACAACCCAAACCGGATTGATCAGATAATGCTGTGTGAGAAGTACCCAATGCTACATTCGGATAGAAGAAGTCAGCATAGACATTCTTAATGTCTGCCAAACCATCCGGATCTGTTATTACTGAGCAAAAGGCAACGGTCGTATGTACGTTATATTGGCCTGATGGCAATAATTGTGCTCCTGCGTCAACATCATCATCAGTGTATCGGTCAGGGTGAGCTTCCCATTTTGCTTTGACAAAAGGATTTGCTCCTCCTGATGTGTCGCGAGTCAAACCGGTTGTGACCGAAGATGTAGTCGCGGTCTGCGCGAGCGCAGGCACTACGTTCAAAACCATTGACAATGTCGTTATGGCTGCGAAATATTTATTTAATTTCATATTATATTTCCTTTCCCCCACCACTTTTTAATTCTTTTCCAATGTATACTTTAGTCTTTTCTTTAATTCTGTGTAGCCATTCTTAAATTTCTTAAGTTTCATCTCTCGTATTACTGCGTCTTTTCGAACTACATACGCCTCATAATATACAAGTTTGAATGGCCTTCTGTGTTTTGTGCTTGTACTCAATCCATTATTATGTTCTTCAAATCTTCTCTTGAGATCATTAGTTTGTCCTATATAATGCTTTTGATCTTTCAAACTTTTTAAAACATAAACATAGAACATAAAGAATTAAAAAGTGGTGGGGGATTAATTTTTAATGTTATTTTTATCGCCTCGCCCTATACAGAAATCCTTTCTCAACTCCTGTCGTATCTAATGGTTATATAAACCATAATTTTTAGATTGGGTAAAGCGATATTATTTCATCTTTTGTCCGGCTTTCGCCAAACTCGACCCTTAAAAAGATTTATTAATTAATGTGAATTACGAAACTCAAACAATTGGTCATCGCGAGCCCCGATATTCATCGGGATAAACTCCGCGTGGCGATCTAAGTGTGGATTGCTTCTCCCCGAAAGCTTTCGGGGATTGCAATGACCTTAATATCTTTGGTCATCGCGAGCGAAGTGAAACGTAGCGTGGCGATCTACCCTAGATTGCTTCGCCGGGCTCGCAATGACCAAAGCGTTCAAATTGTTTCTTCCCGAAAACTTTCAGAGGCATCAAAATAGAAAAAAAGTCTTTATGTGATGTACAATCAATTACAACTCGTAATATTAATATCTTTCAGTACTGTTTCAAGTCCCGCGTAATTTGCTACTGGATAATAGTGTGTTGCATCTGTTGCTATATCATTTTTCAAGTAATTCGCGTCAACATCGCTACCAACACCAACCACAAATATTGTTACTCCGCTCGCCTTTGCCTGCTCTGCCGCCGCCTTTGCCTGCGCCCGCGCGATAGTGGAATTTACTGGCCTATTCGGATTTCCGTCTGTTATTATAATCATAATATCCGGCACATCAGGTCGCTCATATTTCGTATTGGAATTTGCAAGCTCTTGAGACGCGTAGGTAATACCTTCCATAAGATTCGTAAGAGCGCCACTCTTCAATGAGTCTATCGCGTTATCTATAAGTATCTTGTTGCCCGTCAAGTGAAGATCAAAATGTCCATAGGTGCTGAAATTCGTCTGACCGATATGATTGCCGTCAACACTTGGATTCAAGGATGAAACAAACGAATGAGCCGCGGTCTTGAGTGACGCGAATTCTCCCGCGTCAATACTGTTTGATCTATCTAATACAAGCATCAGGTCGGTATTGACAGTGCAAATATTACAGTCCGAATCATCTGAATCTACGAGGCCATCGCAGTCGTCATCCAAGTTGTTTGAACAAATTTCTGCTGTCGGCTGATTCGTCTGTACGCATGTGCCCCAAATGCTTTCGCTTGTGCATGTCTGCGTGCCGCCTGAACATATGCCCAAAAGCCCAGTATCGCATGCTTGGGTATTACCCTCCAGGCACTCTGGAATTCTCTCAAGCTCACAATTGTTCGTACAAGTAAATCCTTGCGTTACGCCATCGCTTCCGTCGCATGATTCATTGCCGTCATTTTGAGGGCCTTTTGTTCCCATCTCATTTGGAGTTTGCTTGATTCCGTCTCCGCAAAAAGTCTTCGGCTGTTCATTCACTCCAACTTTTGTTATTTCAATAGATACATCGCATCCAAAAATCTTCTTTTCATTCTCGTTTGGCTGGATAAAGGCGTCAGGATCGGCGTTGATATTAATTCGCTTTACAAATGCTTCCCAGTCCTGCGCGCATTGATTATCAAAGCAGGGAGTCTTCAGATCCAATACCCATGTGTCTGACGTATCCGAATCCGCCTTTATAAGCTTTCCACCGACTTCGGTCCATACCCAAGTATCATCAGTGGGGTCGCTCGGCGTGCCCTTATTGTCCACGTATCCGATATCATGAAAAGATGGTATCTCGGAGTCATTTTCCGGAGCCTCGCTCACCTGTTTATGTTTGGAAAGATAGCGGCACAAAAGCGGTAATGGCTCCCATTTCTCACCATCCTTAAGCTCTCTTGGCGCGTCGCCACATTCCACGCGGGCATTGCCCTCGCTGTCTATCTGAATATGGCCGGTAGCAGTGAATTGAAGGTCAATTTCCCTTCCATTGCTTAAAGTTATGGCGCATTTAGGCTTTTGTCGGATAATATAATCCACCTCATTAACATTGGTATCATTGAGAAAAGTATCGCTTAGGCGAACAGTGAATTGCTTATCAACTTCCATCTGCGGATACACGGTGCCAAAATCAATATGCGACGATGATACCGTAAGCGCGTTCTCAATGCCGGCAATGACATTTATAACATGCGATTCAAATGCTCCAAGCATTGGAATGGATGCAACAATCGCAACAGCCGTTATAATGAGAAGAAAGAATTTTTTCATAACTTTTTTATTTATTTTCTTTTTAAACAAAAAAAATCTTTCTTATAATAAGAAAGACGTTAAAGATACTTGAAAAAAATTATTTTCTAACAAGCACGATGATGTAATAATATTTTCTTTTTGTTCTATTATATTTTTCATTTCATCTAATATTTATTTTACACAAATAAAAAAACCAATCCCCCCTCCGTTGTGCGTACTAGATTGAATTTCAAGTTGCTTCTATAACTCAAACTTTGGTTTTATTGGTTTTATTTTTATATTTTTCCTTTTTAAATCATTCAACTAAATCTTTTTTTTATTTTTTTATTATATCACTTATTTAGATTTTATTGCAAATAAATAATATCCACAATTGTAACACTATGCTCAAAATGTTGTCAAATAAAAAAGTCAAGGGGGGGGGTTCTCGCGGCTACTGGACATTAACAATGACATTATCAACATTCGCAATCTCATTACTAATGGACATAAGCCCTCGGAAACGAATCTGAAGATTGGAAATGCCAGAAAGACTCGCAGAAACATTTCTCCATGAATTTTCAGGATCTTGGTCTCCCCTCAATTTCGCCTTTTCAGTCCATGTAACTCCATTATCCGATGAAACATCAAGGGCAACATATTCTCCAAAATCAAGCGTTGATGATATATACCATGAAAATGTTATCGTGGCGTTTGTTTTTCCTTGAAGGCTTATTGGAATAGAACGAAGCATGGAGTCTGTGGCTCTTCCGCTTACCTCCGCGGAAAATAATCCATCAGACGCCCTTCGGCTTGACCGCTTCCACTTTTTATCCCCTGTCCACAGTCCATCCCACTGGCTTATTTCAAAACTGTCGGAAAATGCTTTAATGATTAGGGGCTTGTCGTTGATTGTGATAATTGCCGAATCTGATGATACTCCTCCGCGATCATCTATAACTGTCAAAGTCGCCGTATATGTTCCAGCTTGAGAATACACATGAGTTGCGTTTGCGTCTACTCCTTGTGTAAAGTCGCCAAAATCCCATGCATAACTTGCAATAGTTCCGTCCGGATCGTATGATGCTGACCCGTTAAATGCTACGGAATCTCCTGTATACGCTGAAATGTCCGGGCCTGCGGATGCAACCGGTATATCGTTAACGTTATCCACTAAAACAGAAATTGTTGCGCTTGAAGATTGATTAATAGAATCAATAGCTTTTGCGATTATAGCGTGGTTTCCTTCGCTTATTAAAGCTGTTTCCAATACAACTTCATACGGCGACACTATGTCGGTTTCAATCAGCGTTTGATCAAGATAAAATTCAACTTGTGGCGTAGAGTTATCATCCGAGGCTTGAGCTGTAATGAGAATACTGCCCCAAACTCGTGCGTTATTAAGAGGATTTGTTATTGAAATATTTGGCGCGAGATCGAGCGGTATTGGTGAATATTGCAATGCCGCATTCGCGTCAACCAATCCCCAGCCGTATGTAGAATCCCATCCTTGCGCGCCAAGGTCGCGCGCCGTAGTTTCTATTGCATTTCGGACATCCACTGGCATTACCGCGCTTCCTTTGGAAATAACAAGCGCGGCT
>Ga0209541_10005864_pt1 | contig 21265 bp, 25 predicted proteins | sample RifCSPlowO2_01_FD_184027 | JGI IMG/M metagenome (GOLD analysis project Ga0209541, IMG submission 184027) | Groundwater microbial communities from Rifle, Colorado - Rifle CSP2_plank lowO2_0.1 (SPAdes) (version 2) | ecosystem: Environmental > Aquatic > Deep subsurface > Groundwater | place...
GTAAAAGTTTTTTTACCATAAGGTAAACCAATTTTATTTATTAAAAACTCAACAAATTTTTTATTATTTAATATCAAATGTAAACCATAACCTTTTTCATTTTTTCTTATTATTACCCAAGGCATTTTATTTGTTAATTTTCTTATTAATTCAGAAATTTCTTTAAAATATAATTGGTCTTGTTTAACATCTCCAGCTATTTCCAAACGATATGTTCTGTTTCTCTTATTATATAAGATACACCCATCTCCAATAATCAAACCAGTAAGTTCGTAAATATTCATTTATGCTCAAGGTTATTAACACTTTTTTATTTATAAACCTTAGTAGCAAACTTGTCCTCATGTCCAGCTGTCTGCAAAGTATAGTTTATGAGATATAAAGCGAGCCTGATGGGATTTGAACCCACGACCTCTTGCTCTCTCCAAATTTTAGAAGGCAAGCGTTCTATCCAGGCTGAACTACAGGCTCATAATTAAACCTCGATAATGAAGATATTTAAATCTTTTCAAAAAGTTTATAATCTGATATTTTTACTTAAGTCTAGATGAAAGCCGTAGTAATTGAAAGGAAAGAAGACAACGATTCTTACATTAAAAGAGCATCTCAAATGTTAAAGAGTTCTTTAAAAAAAGGGGATGTGATAGTTACAAAACCGAGATTAAATAACATTAAGTTAAAGATTATGCATTTCCCATCTTTTATAATAAGCAAATTATCTCGCGGAATTACGCACTCTTGTTTATACTTAGGAAATGGAAAGGTGTTGGAAATTGGGGCAACGTTTACAGATAGTGGAATAAAAAAATTAAGTTTAGAAGATTTATTGAAAAGCAAGATGAGGTTATTCGGTGGAGTAACAATTTATGCAATACAGCCAAGACATTATAAGTTAGAGCATAGAGAACGCGCAGTAAAACTGGCCGTTAATAATTTCCTTAAAAGAAGCAAGGAAGTTGTTTTTTCATATGTTAATATGCTAAAATTGGGGTTAAGGTTAATTTTAAAGAAAAATAAATTCTCTGGAAGGGAATTATTAAAGTTTAAACAAGATTGGAATTGTTCTGAACTAACAGCACATATATTAAAGAAAGCTAACATAAAAATAGGGAAAAGAAGAACAAAATTCTTCCTGCCAAGTACCTTTGTTTTTAGTAAGCATTTTAAAACAAAAAAGAAAGTTGTTCTTAAAAGATAATTGAAAAAGTTTATATAATCTTAAATCTTTGCGTATTTGGGGGAATATGAAAGGAATCTCGGTAAAAGGTGATGATAAGAAGGCAATAGAAAAAGCTGCTGCTTTGTTAAAAAGAAAACTAAGAAAAGGGGATATAATTCTCACAGGACCAATCCCAAAAAACTTTATTTTTAAATATTTTAATTTTGTTTCAATGATTTCAAGGAAAATTCTAAGGGGAATAACCCATTCTTGTTTATACTTAGGAGAAGGCGATGTTTTTGATATAAATTATAAAATAATGAGATCGGGTGGAGCAATTGAAAAAATGACTTTAAATAAATTAATTAAAAACAAAATAGAGCACTTTGGCGGCGTTATAATATACATTGTTCAACCTAAAAGATATACTGATAAGCATAGAAATTTAGTTAAATTAGAAGCAGTTAATAATTTTTTAAGGAAGAGCAAACAAAGAACATTCTCATATCTAGAATCTTTTAAAACAGGATTTAAATTTTTGTTTAATCGAAAAGATTTTTACAAAAAAGAGAAATTAAATTACAGAGAGAAGTGGCATTGTAGCAATATAGTTGCATTCATTCTAAAAAAATCCAAGGTTCCTATAGGAAAACGCGCATATCATACTTTTGTTCCATGCACATTTGTTTTCAGCAAACATTTTAGAGTTAAAGAAAAAATAATTCTCAAATAATAAAGTTTAAATAACCAGGATATTAAAGTTAAGTTATGTATAACTTTAAGAAGATAGAGGATAAATGGCAGGATAAATGGGAAAAAAATAAAACATTTAAATCAAATGTTAATTCTAAGAAAAAAAAGTATTATTGTTTAGAAATGCTCCCATATCCCTCAGGAACACTTCACATGGGTCATACAAGAAATTATTCCATAGGAGATGCTTATTCCAGATTTAAGAGAATGCGGGGGTTTAACGTACTTTATCCAATGGGTTTTGATGCTTTTGGATTGCCTGCTGAAAACGCTGCTATTAAGAATAAAATTAATCCAAAAGAGTGGACATTTAATAACATCAAATTAATGAAAGAACAAATGTCAAGATTGGGGTTAAGTTATGATTGGGATAGAGAAATAGCAACATGTCTTCCAGAATATTATAAATGGAATCAACATATATTCTTGCAATTTTATAAAAAAGGGTTAGCATATAGAAAAGAATCTTTAGTTAATTTTTGTCCGTCTTGTAAAACAGTTTTGGCAAATGAACAAGTAACAGACGGAAAATGCTGGAGATGCAAAAATTTAGTTGAATTAAAAAGTTTAGAACAATGGTTCTTTAGGATAACACATTATGCAGAAGAATTATTAAAAGATTTAGAAAAATTAGATTGGCCAGAACGTGTTAAAACAATGCAGCGCAACTGGATTGGAAAAAGTGAAGGAACATTAGTTAAGTTTCCTTTAGAAAATTCAAAAAATTCCTTGGAAGTTTTTACAACAAGGATAGATACCATATTTAGTGTAACTTTTTTGGTTGTTGCCCCAGAACATCCGATTGTTAATGAGCTTGTAAAAGGTACAAAATACGAAGATAAAGTAAAGAAATTTGTTAAGAAGGTTTTAATTGAAGAAAAGTTTAATAGAACAGCAGAGGATAAAGCTAAAGAAGGTTTATTTATTGGAAAATATGCTATAAATCCTGCAACAAAACAAAAAATCCCAGTATACATTGCAAACTTTGTTTTAATGGATTATGGAACTGGAATTGTAATGGCCAATGCTCACGACAAGAGAGATGTTGAATTCGCTAAAAAATACAAAATACCTTTAACACGAGTATTAAAACATAAAGATGGAAGTGATTTAAAGAAAGATGAAATTTATGAGGATTATGGGGTATTAAAAAATTCTGGGAAGTTTAATGGTTTAAAAAGTGAGGAGGCAATTCCAAAAATACGAGCTTGGTTAAACGAAGTAAGTCTAGGAAAGAAATTTATCCAATTTAAATTAAGAGACTGGCTCATCTCAAGGCAAAGATATTGGGGAACGCCAATTCCAATTGTTTATTGCAATTATTGTGGAGTTGTTCCTGTTAAAGAAAAGGATCTTCCAATTAAATTGCCAGAAGATGTCAAATTTACAGGCGAGGGAAATCCTTTAGAAAAAAGCAAGAACTTTGTTAATGTAAAATGCCCAAATTGTGGTGAGATGGCTAAGAGAGAAACAGATACGATGGATACTTTTGTTGATTCTTCTTGGTATTATCTAAGATATTGTGACCCAGATAATTCTAAACTTCCATTTGATAAAAAAATGGTGAATTATTTCATGCCAGTAAATCAGTATATTGGTGGAATAGAACATGCCATTTTACATTTATTATATGCAAGATTCTTTACAAAAGCATTACGTGATTTAGATATGTTAAGGATAGACGAACCTTTCCATAAATTATTAACGCAAGGAATGGTTTTAAAAGACGGAGAGGTAATGAGCAAAAGCAAAGGGAATGTTGTTGATCCTTTAGATATAATAAATAAATATGGTGCAGATACATTAAGAACATTTATTTTATTTATAGCGAGCCCTGAAAAACAATTTGAGTGGAGCGACACTGGAATAGAAGGAACTTTTAAGTTTTTAAACAAATTTTATTATTTAACTGAGAATGTAAATAAGAAAGATGATTTAATTGTCGAGAGTAAATTAAACAAATTAATTAAAAAAGTAACGCAAGAAATAGAAGAGTTTAGATTTAATAATGCAATAATATCAATAATGGAGTTTAGCGAGTATATTAAAGATAAAAACTACAATAAAGATACATTAACTAAATTAACTTTATTAATGAGCCCCTTTGCACCCTATTTAGCAGAAGAAATTTATGAGAAACTTGGTAATAAAAAGTTTATTTCTTTATCAACCTGGCCTAAAGCAGATGAAAGTAAGATTAATGAAGATTTAGAAAAACAAGAAGAAACAATAAGTAAAACAATAGATGATATTAATAACATTAAGAAGCTAGCAAAGATTGACAATCCAAGAACCTATATTTACACAATACCAAAAGAACTAAATTTATTCCAGGAAAATTTAGAAATGTTAAAGAATAAAACAAATTCTAAGTTATTAAAGATATTTGTTGTAAATGACAAATCAAAGTATGATCCTCAAAATAAAGCAATGAAAGCCAAACCAAGTAAGCCAGCGATATATTTGGAATAAAGTAATCACCAAAATAACGTAACATTTAAATACTATTTAAATTTACAAATTTATGGAGTTAATAAAATGAATAAGCTAGCATTAATCCTTATCGTTTTCGTCGTTATTTTATTTGTTATAAATGCCTTGGTTGGTAATAAAGAATTAATTGCAAGCCAGACTGGTTCTGTAATTCAGGATACAATTGCTCCAGAAGTATTTATTACTTCTCCTGAAAATCTGTATAATTCACAAAGCCCTTCTTTAGCAGTCTTAGGAACTTCTTCTGATAATAACCAAATTAAAGAAATAAGATTAAAATTAAACAACGAGAACTGGAAGATAGTATGCAGTGGTGTTTGTAGCTCTTGGAACTCGGTATTGATGTTAAATGATGGTTATAATACAGTTTATGTTCAAGCTGTTGATTCTAACGATAATTACTCTCCAGTATCTTCTAGAACTTATACATATACAATTTAATATACATAAAAAACTAAACATAGAAGTTATAATAAAGATTTTATTTAAGATTCTATGGAGAATTAACCTCTTGTTTTACAGCTTGTAATAATTCATCTCTCACTAAGTTTGGATATGTGCTTGTTGGAAAGTTATTCTTTCCTAAATATCCTCCACCTATTTCCCATAGTATCATTCCACCGAGATTATTTTTCTTAATCATCTTGACAGCATTTCTTACAGATGCGGCATCCTGGTATGTAATGAATAAGTCATCTGTAGTTCCAGCATTATCGAAACCCATATACGATACGCTACTTAAACTATCCCATTTAATATTAGAAGGATACTTAGTAATATAACACTTATATAGACTGTAATATCTAGACTCAACATTACCACGAATAGTACAATCAGTAACACCAGATTTACCTACAGATTTAACAGTAGGTGCAGTACTCCATCTCTCCCTAGGATTAAACACACCATTTGTTCCATCTTGTCTAATTCCACTCTGCCATAAATAACCATTAAAATCAATACCGCCACCAAGCTTATTCCTAGGAATGCCAGCACTCAAAGCAGCACTCATCCTAGTCTCAATAGTAGCAAGACAAGAATTAGCATTACCTTCAGCCTTATCAATTGTAGCACACGTACCATCTGCATTCTTTACATTCTCAGCAGCATTATTATGCCATAATTCGCCATGCCATGTACCCATAAGATCATAAGACATCATATTAATTTGATCGATGTATTGTGCAGATTGTGCCCAATAATTATAATTGCTATTAATGGCAACAGTTATCAAAGGCTTCTTACTAGCATCGTAATATGCATTCTGCTGATCAAGTTTAGCACGTAATCCTTGCGTATAAGCAGGAAGATACTGCCCCCAGCCACTACCGCCCTCAAAATCTAAATCAATACCATCAAACTTATACAAATTCATAAAATTCACCAGGTTATTAATAGAAGCAGTACGCAAATTAGGATCTGCCAGTACAGTCACATGAGCACTACCAGTAGAACCACCAACACTAAATAAAATAGGCTTACCATTAGAATGAGCCTCAGCAACAATCTTCTTTAGACGATTATCATTCCAGTTGGAACTAGCAGCAACCCTACAACAAGTACCATCAGCATTAATTCCACTAGCAAAAAAGATTAAGTGAGTAAAAGCATCCCAATCAATCTCGCCTTCCAAATAAGAACCCCAATTACCATCACCAGTACCAGTATTATAATCCCAAGAAGTCAAATAAGCTGAAACCCATAAGTCGCTTTGTGTTGTTGTTTGACTTACAGTAACACTTTTTGTAGCCGATCCAACATTAACCGAATCAAATGATTGTGCTTGTATTGTATTGCTTCCAGAGTTTAAAGTTACAGTTGTGCTCCAAGAAGCACTTGTTCCAGATATTGTTACTGTTTTTTGTAAAATATTATTTACTTTTACTTCTACTTTATTTAAACTAGTATCATCTGTCGCAGTTCCAGATACTGTAATTGTTGAAGTTGTAAATACTGCATTATTACTTGGAGATGAGATTACAACTGTTGGTGCTAAATTAATACTTCCACCAATGTCAAAGTTAGCATTAACAGATTTAGCTGAGTTCATTGTTAATATGCAATTACTTGTTCCTGTACATGCTCCACCCCAGCCAAGGAATACACTTCCAGAATCAGGTGTTGCAGTTAAAGTAACACTTGTTCCAGAATTAAAATTAGATGTACAAGTACTTCCGCAATTAATTCCAAGAGGAGAGCTTGTTACAGTTCCAGTACCAAAACCAGATTTAGTAACACTTAATGAATATTGAGTTGGACTTACACAGCTTCCAGATAAACATGTTTGTCCAGATGAACAACTTGTTACAGTACTCCATTCTAAACATGAATCAGCATCATAATTACCGCAAGTTTGATATCCACTTCCTGAACATTGTCTTGCTCCAGATGTAGAACAATCATTTGTACATAATAGTCCAGTTCCAACAACAAAGTTAGATGAAAGACTAATCATACTTGATGAATAAACTGTAGCTGAAACTTGATGATTCGCCGCACTACCTGTACTCCAAGGAAGAGCAACGCCCGTACCTGTGCCGGCAAAGTCCCAAGGTGCACCATATTCATCTCTTCTATAAACTCCGTCTAAATAAAAAGTAACTCTTGTAATTCCAGATTCGGGTAGAACAAAAATATAAGCCTTAGTGCTTGCGGGAAGTGTAGCGCCATTAAGTAATTGTGATGAAGATCTATCTGAAGATAAACTATAATATAAATTATATCCCCCAGAACTTACACAATTTCCAGCACTACATGTTTGTCCAGATGAGCAACTTGTTACAGTACTCCATTCTAAACATGAATCAGCATCATAATTACCGCAAGTTTGATATCCACTTCCTGAACATTGTCTTGTTCCAGATGTAGAACAATCATTTGTACAAGTTATTGAACTTTTTGTCGTAAAGAAAAAAGGAGCATTTGATGCTAATGTTTGACCTTTGCTATTTATAGCAGTAACCTTCCAATAATATTTTACTCCTTGACTAAGGGTATTAACAGGAGGTGCATAAGACGTTGTTCCTGAGCTTAGAAGAATTTGATGTACAACATTAGTAAAGGAAAGGTCTGTAGCAACAACCAAAGAATAACTTTGTACACGAAAAGATGCACTCCAACTAAGTTGGGGTTGTACGCTTGCATCAATCGAACCAGTTGCTGGTAATCTTAAATAAAATGTCCTGGGAAGTTTTGATGCACTCGCAGCTGGTTCAATTCCAGCAGCATCTAATAGTTTACAAAAAAAATTACATTCCGTATCCGCAATTGCTTTTCCTGTTATCTCACTGTTACTTAAAAAATTAATTAAAAGTAAAAATAATAATAGGATTAAAATGAATTTTGATAGCCTAGGTATAACCTCTTTTTCCATGATATCACTAATTAATTGTTATATGGCTAGTATTTAAATGTTTTCGTTTTTTTTATGAGATTGTAAGAGAAATAAAGAGAAATAAATTTACGTATCAAAATCTTTATAAATACATCAAACACGAAAAGTTTATGGCAATTTCACAATCACGTTCAAAAAGAAAAACATCTGGTGGACGCTATATAAAATATAGAAAAAAACGTTTGCATGAGTTAGGAAACTTACCAAGATTAACAAAACTTGGTGCAAAAAAAGTAAGATCAATAAAAGGAAAGTTTAATTCTTATAAAAAAGTTTTATTAAGTACAGATGAAATAAATGTTTACAATCCAAAAAATAAAAAATATTCTAAAGTTAAGATAATTACAATTGTTGAGAATCCTGCAAACAGAAACTTTGTAAGAAGAAATATAATGAATAAGGGCGCAATTGTAAAAACTGAATTAGGAAACGCTATAATAACTTCTCGTCCAGGCCAAGAAGGTATTGTAAATGGGACGCTAATTGATTAAGTATACCTAATTCACTAAATTCCTCGTCGATAAGTATTTTTTAAACGAAAGGTTTATATACTCCAGATTAATTACATATTTAAACTTTATGTTATAATCATTTTAGGGGGGTAAAATGCCATCTCAATATATTAAGAAATGTCCAGAATGCGGAAGCATAAATTTAGTTCTTCATAAAGAGAAAGGTGAAATGGTTTGCAAAGAGTGTGGTTTAGTTATAGAAGAAAAGATGATTGATTTTGGCCAAGAATGGCGTGAATTTGATTCAGAGCAAGCTGAAAAGAGAAGAAGAACTGGCGCACCATTAACATGGGGCAAGTATGATAAAGGATTGGGAACAGATGTTGGACAAAAAAGTGATATTTATCAATTAAATACTAAAGAGAGAAATAAATTTTTCAGATTAAGAAAATGGCAGCATAGAATTTCAACTGCGATTGAAAGAAATTTAAAATTAGCATTAGCTGAATTAAAAAGAGTTTCTAGTTTCTTAAAATTGTCTGCTTCTGTTGAAGAAGAAGCTGCAAGAATATATACATTAGCTGTTCAACGTGGTTTAGTAAGAGGAAGATCTATGGAATCAGTTGTTGCAGGTGCATTATATGCAGCTTGCAGAAGACATGAATTACCAAGAACATTAGACGAATTAAGTGAAGCATCTGGTATTGATAAAAAAGAAATTGGAAGGACATATAGATTTATTACAAGAGAACTAGGAATTAGAATACTTCCAAGTAATCCTGTAGATTACATCCCGAGATTTGCTTCGGCTTTAAAGTTAAATCCTGGAACTCAAAGTAAAGCTGTTGAAATACTTGAAAAAGCTCAGAAAGAAGAGTTAACTTCTGGAAGAGGTCCAACAGGAATAGCAGCTGCATCATTGTATGTTGCTGCATTAATTAACAACGAGAAAAGAACTCAAAGAGAAGTTGCAGATGTTGCTGGGGTTACAGAAGTTACAATAAGAAATCGTTATAAAGAATTATTACGTGAATTAAAACTAAAAGACGAAATCAAGAAAAAATTACTTGATGAGGTGGAGTAAACTTTTCTGTCTTATTATGAAACCAGAAGAAAACCTAAAATATAAATGTACGTCAAATTCCAATATAGACGTCCTTGTTTTACATGCAATGACCTCATTAAATCTGATTGAAGATAATCCTCTAAATGGAAACCTTAACGAGGAATTTGAGAAATGGTATGATAAAATTAGTTTTCTTGGCAATTCTTGGCAAGAGATTAACGAAGCATTTCAAAATCATTTGATAGATTGTTATGAATGTAGGGATTTGTATGTTAAGAGTTATAAAACTTTCTCGGCTTTTTTAGAGGGTTATTATAAATCAGCTACCTTATCAGAAACTAAAAAATTATTACAAATCTAAATTCATTAAGTCTTTAGCACATTCAACATTTTTAAATTCTTTTTCGTTTCCATGGGTTGTTTATACTACCAACAGAAAGGTTTAAATACAACTTATTCATTAATAATACCAACATGATTGAAGACGAATTAATCGAAAACATAAAAGTAATTTTGAAATCGGCGGATTTGGTTTATTTAAATAAAGATTATACTTCTGCCACAATATTATACTTTAAAACATTATTTTTGGTCTTTGATCTTATAATATTAAAATCGAAAGGCAAAACACCGAAAGATCATACAGAAAGATTTAGAATCCTCCAACAAACTTATCCTAATTTATATGAATCTTTAGACAAATACTTCAAAATATATAGAGATACTTATTCGGTTTCTATCGATAAAGAAACTTGCGAGGTAATAAAAGGTTATGCTAAAAAAACGATTAAAGAATACAAAATTGAAATCTGAATTAGAAAAATTTTATAAAAATAATAAAGAAAGTATACTAGATATTATTTTATTTGGATCATTCGTAAAAGGAAAATATAATCCGAGGGATATAGACATATTAATCCTGTACAAAGGAAAAAAAGATTTTGATAAAACATATGAACTAAAAAAAATTCTAGAAAAAAATAATTATAACACAGATATAACCAATAAAACATATTTAGAAATTTTCAGCGAATCTTTTAAAGCCAGAGAAGGACTGTTATCAGAAGGTTACAGTATTATTGCTAAGAAATTTTTATCAGAAGGTTTAGGTTATTTTTCTCTTATCCTTTTTAAGTATGAGTTAAAAGGATTCAATAAATCAAACAGAATGAGATTTTATTATAGTTTATACGGTAGAAATAAAAATGATAATGGGATAATAAAAGATCTTAATGCAGTTAAATTTTCAGATACTATTTTGCTTTGTCCAGTTGAAAATGCTGAAAAAATGAAAGAGTATCTTGATTATTGGAAAATAAAATACATTGAATTTCCTGTAATGATTCCGATTAGATTAAAACAATTTATTCAAAAATAATTAAACCTCTAAATTCATTAAATCTTTAGCACATTCGACATTTTTAAATTCTTTTTTACATTCCTTTAATAATTCATTAGTATCTCTATATCTTTGAGAAAAATGTGTTAAGATTAATTTTTTAACTTTTGCTTGCTTTGCTAGTTTACCAGCATCCTTTGCACTTAGGTGTTCTTTGTCTTGTAATTTATCTTTTTCTAGCCATGTGCTTTCAGAAATCAACAAATCTGCATTTTTGCAAATTGAAACTAATTTTTTATCATAATATGTATCTAAGATAAAAGAAACTTTCTTTCCAGGTTTTAAAATTGTTGCATCTTTTACTTTTATTTTCTTTCCATTATATGTAATATCTTTTCCTTTTTGTAATTCACCAAGTAGAGGATGCTGCACTAATCCAAATTTTTTGGTGTAATTAATGTTAATTTTTAATTTGCTCTTCTCAACAAAATTGTAACTTAAACAATCAATTGAATGTTTAACCTTATTGCTTTCTAAATAAAAATCTTTATCCTCAAAAAACTTTCCTTCATTAAGTTCATGAATCTCATAATTAATTCTTGCTCTGAAAACTAAGCCTTTCATCATATTAATGAAAAAGTTTTTGCTTCCTTTTGGTCCATAAATCTCTAATTTCTTAGCATAATTAGATGCACCTAAACTTTGTATTAATCCAGGAATTCCTAAAATATGATCACCATGCCAATGTGTAATTAATAATTTAGTTACTTTAGTTGGTGAAATTCCAGCTAACCTTAATTGTTTTTGAGTTCCCTCTGCACAATCTATTAAAATTCCTTCAGTGTTGTAACTCATAAAAATTGCATTTGGATTGCGTTCTTTTGTCGGAAGCATAGCTCCTGTTCCAAGGAATGTTATTTTCATAATCTTGTTAAAGAAAAGGCTTTTAAATAACTTTCTTATTAACTAATTCATGGCGAAGAAAAAGAAGCAAGAGGCTAAAATCCAACTTGCAGAAAAAACAGAAGTAAAAGAAGAAAAATTCACTAGGTTTGAGATTAGCTTAGTTGGAGAAAGGTTAATCGCAGAAGATAAAAATGAATCCCATAATTTGTATGATCAATCAAGATATGGTGAAATTAAAGATAATAAAGTTCAATATTCATTAGTCGAAGGATTATATCTGCTAGAAAAAGGAAGGATAGATATTTTAGAAGGTAAAAAATCTTTAAAATTTGATGATTTTGTTAAAATAGCGACTAAAAGAGAACCAAATTTTTGGACGAGATATGTTGCTTATAGAGATATGAGAAATCGTGGATATATTGTTAAGACAGCTTTAAAATTTGGGGCTGATTTTAGGATTTATGATAGAGGAATAAAACCGGGAGAAGATCATGCAAAATGGATTATGTATCCTGTAAAAGAAACCAGTAGCTTTTCGTGGTATGAATACAGCGCTAAAAATAGAGTCGCTCATAGCACTAGAAAGAGATTATTACTTGCTATTGTCGATGATGAAAATGATGTAACATTCTATGAATGTATCTGGACTAGACCCTGATCCTTTATTTTCCATATCAATCTATTTTTGTAACCTGTTCTCTCGATAAAATCTTTATTTTCTAGATATTTTAAATGTCTATGCATGTGTGATAAGGTTAATAATAATTCTTCACAAAGTTCTAATGCGAGCATAGGTTTAATTGTAAGTAATTTTAAGATTTTATCTCTACTCCATTCTAAAGGCCTTGTTCTTTGAACTAGGTTTCTTTCTATTATTTTTAGTCTTACATTTAATTTTCTACTTTTTTCAGGATGTAAAAAACCTATCTTCTCCTTAAAATCTTTAATAAATTTAGCTTTTATACTTAATGTATATGTGATCTCCCCAAAACTCCCAGTGCTTTTTGGTTTTAAACTGATCTTTCCTGATTCTATATCGAGACTTAATAATAAATCTTTAATTTCTTTTAAAATGTTTTTACTTTTCATACATATAGCTAAATTAGTAGATATTGTTCCTTCATCATCAAACAAAGCCTGTAAAAAAGCGATTTTAGAGTCATTCAGTGTCTCAAAAAGTCTCTTAGGAATATTTTCTTTATCAATAAACGATATTTTTAAAATATGTGATAGTATCTCTGCTAAGGGTTTTTGAAAACAAACTATTGGGACATTTGTGTAATCTCTTTCATAAGATTTTATATTTCCTAAAATTTTTAAATCTTCTTTAAACTTTTCTCTTAATTCTTTACAAGTATTTGAGTAATATGGAACCTTTCTTTTAGTAGCACTTCCGTCTCCTAGTATATGTGCAACAATTCTATAAAGTTCTGGAGATTCTTTTATGGGTAGATTTAATTTCATTGGATTACCTACTCTACAACGAAGTTCTAGAATGTTATTTTCAATCTTAGATTTAAGTTTTTCATTCATAAAATGTAATGATTTATGGAGTATTTTTAATGGCATAAAACTTACATGTTTTTTGCGGTGATCCCAACTTCTAGCATAATGGTATTTTTGTATACTAATTCTATCTTTATTAAGAAATTTAGCATAATTCTTCTGAGAACCAAATTTCTTATACATTTCATTAAAGAACTCTTCTCTGACTTCTTTTTTAATTAAAACATAAATATTATCTGGAAAATCCCAAATGTGCCAACTTTTTACATTCATAATTAACATAATACCTTTTTATTTATAAACTTAAGCACCGTAGTGTCCACGTGTCCAGCATACTATGAAATATAGTTCATAGGATATAAATGTACTGCTTCAGATAACCTTTTTATACTTTTGGCTTACTTCTAGATGATGCCAATTAATATGCAAGATTTAAAGTTTAAGATTCTAGAATATGTTAGAAGGTATGGTCCTTGTTTACCAGTTCAACTTTCTAAGCAGATTAATAGCAATATATTATTTGCCGGAGCAGTCCTCTCAGAATTAGTTGCTAATCAAAAAGTAAAAATAAGTATTGCTAAGATAGGTGGAAGTCCAGTATATTATATTCCCGGACAGGAACCTAAATTAGTTATGCTATATCAATATTTGCATGAAAAAGAAAAAAAAGCTTATGATTTACTAAAGCAAAATAAGGTTTTACATGATAGATCCCTAGAACCTTATCAAAGGGTTGCTTTACGTGAATTAAAAGACTTTGCTTATCCTATTCAACATGAAAATGATTTATTTTGGAGATGGTATATGTTATCAGATGAAGAAAGCATTAACTTAATTAAAGAAATTTATAAAAAAGATTCTGTTGTAAATGAAGTTCAAAAAGAACAAGTTAAACTTGAAGAAGTTCCAAAACAAGAAATTAAAATTGAACTACCACAAGTTATTCAACAACAAGCAATAGAAATTAAAAAAGAAGTGCAACCAGTAATTGAACAAAAGAAATTAGAAATAATAAAAGAGCATATTGAGCAAAAAACTCCGGTTATAAAATCAAAAAAAGTTATTAAACGAGTAAAAAAAGATCCAAATCAGTTTTACACAAATTTAATTAATTATCTTGATAAGAAAAAGATTGAGAAATTAGAGGAAGAAATAACTAAAAAAGATAAAGAATTTGAGATAATTTCAAATATAACATCAAACATGGGTACAATAAGATTTTTAATAGTTGCAAAAGACAAAAAGAAAATATCAGATGGAGATTTAAGTTTAGCGCACAATAAAGCTCAATTAAAAAAACTCCCATTAATATTCTTAAGCAATGGTGATTTAATGAAATCTGCTAAAGAATATATTGAAAAGAATTATTTAGTTTTTGAAAAGCTTTAATAAATTAAATTTCCCTTTAACAATTTCCGTATTAAAGTCGTTACATTTTGTGTTAAAAGTTTCCAGAGCAACAGGATATAAAGTTGAAAGGGCTTGCTCAACTTCTTTTTGAGGAATTTCTTTATCTTTGCTTAATAACCATAAACCCCAATCTTCTTTATTTAAGCTTCCAGTAAATACGCTTTGATTTAAATTTATTTTTGCATCTGCACATTTAGATTTAAACCTATAAGGTTTAAGATTTTCAAATTCAGAATGTAAACTCCCAGGTTCTTTGCTTGTATAATGGGGGGCAACAAAAGAATCAGTTATGTAATGAGAAGCAACACCGAAACTATAACTTGCATCATTGTAATCTTTGTCCTTATAAGATAACCTAGCTTTTTCTAACCATTGACTTGCTTTAGTATAACTTGGTGGATAATGATGCAAGACAACATCATGAAAAACTAAATCTGGAGCAGTAGCTCCTTCTTTAATTAGAGTTAAGTTTAATTCTCTTTGCACATTAACATCTAAATGATAATAAACTGTTTCGGCTAAAGATCTATGGTAATGTGAATTCCAAGCGTCTACATTAAAAGAAAGCAAAATAAATAAGATTAAAAACAAATAAGTTCTCATATTGTTAACAAAAATGAAAAAGTATATATTTGTTTTGGGAAGAGATATTGAATTGAGTTTTATAGAATTAGTTAGCTACTTTGATAAAGAAAATATCCTGTATAAAATACTAGATTCTTATCAAAATTTATTCATCGTTGAGTTAAGTAAATTCTTAGACATAAACAATCTTGGGGGTGTGATAAAGATAGCCGAGATAGTAGATAATAAAAACGAATTCTTAGAGAGATTAGATTTTAGTAAGAATAAGATAACATATAGTGTTAATGATGACGAAATAAAGGAAGTTTTAAAGAAAAAATTTAAGGAATATGGGATAAAAGCAATGTATAAAGCAAGAATTAAAGATTTAAGCACATCATCAAAACTAGATCTAGAGCTTATAAAATTTAAAAATCATCTAGCAAAGGTAATCCAAGTTTCAAATCCAAGGTCATACAAATTAAGAGATGAATCAAGACCACATTTTGATGCTAAAAAAGTGACCTCAATTAGGTTAGCTAAAATTTTGATAAACCTTAGTCAAGCTAAAAATGAAATCTTAGATCCATTTTGCGGCCAAGGCACAATATTACAAGAAGCATTGCTGATGAACATAAACTGTCTTGGGGTAGATGTTAACATAAATGATTCTAAAAATAATTTAGCTTGGTTAAAAGAAAAATTTAAATTTAGTTCAAGATACAGGTTGTTTCAAGGAGATGCTAGAAACTTAAGCAAATATTTAAGGAGAGTTGAATGTTGTGTTACAGAGCCTTACCTTGGTCCTTACTTTAAAAAATATCCGGGGTATAATGAAGCTTTAAATGTCATAAGAGACTTAGAAAATCTGTATGTTAAAGTTTTTCAAGAATTAGATAGGATTGTTGATAAAAAAGTAGTTATTTTACTTCCAATTATAAAAACAAATATTAAAAAAAATGTAAAGGTAAATATTAATAGAGTACTGCAAGGAACCCGTTTTAAAATAGCTAAGTTTGATAAAGTAAACTTACCTTTAATATACTTTAACAAAGGTGCAATAGTAGAAAGAGAGATATGGGTACTGGAAAAAGGGTAAGGTTTAAATACCTTCTTTAGGGGATTAGTTTTATGGGTAGAATTAAGACTACATTGATTAAAAGAAACGTAAAAGAACTTGTTGTGAGGTACCCCGATAGGCTTAGTGAGGACTTTAATGATAATAAAAAGATGGTTACAGATACTACAGAAGTAAACTCTAAAAAACTCAGAAATGTAATGGCAGGGTATCTAACTAGAATTAAAAGACAGAAGAAAGAATAATTTCTTACAAAACATACTAAATACCCCTGGACATGGGGACAACTTCGCTGCAAAGCTTTATAAATCAAAAATCATTAGTTATAGCGACGATAAAATGCCTTTTGAAAACAAATATTCTTTAGAGGACTATGATAAAGCAATTGAGTTACATAAAAAAGGTTTTGGTAGTTTAAGAATATCTAAAATATTAGGTTATGATACTAGAAGTGCTATTGAGGATTGGATAAATAAAGGTAGGAAGCCATATTATTTCTCAGAAAAAAGAATTCTGGCTTGCAGTTCTAAAGAAAATGTAGAAAGAATGAGGACCATGAATAAGGTTACACAACCAAAAGCAGTTAAAATTTCAGCAGAATTAAGAACTAAAAGATTGCCAAAAGATGCAGAAGTTTTAAATGAAGATTTAGCTTATATCTTTGGAGTTATTTATGGTGATAGACACGTTTCGGTTAAACAAAGGAGAGTTATATTAAGTGTAACTGATAAAGACTTTGCTTTAAAATTTAAAGAAACTATTGAAAGATGGAGCGGATTTAAAGCTAGATTTTTTACGAGGTTAATCAAATTAGATGAATCGATAAAGAATAGGAAAGTTCAATACGTTTCATACATAGATTCTAAAGAAGCAGCCAATTTCTTAAAAGATTTTGACTTGAATCTTTTAACTTATGCGAAAGATGAGATAAAATGTGCTTTCGTAAAAGGATTTTTTGATAGTGAGGGAACTGTTTCAAAGGAAAAAACTGGTCTCAGCTCCTCTAATATAAATATAAATTTAATATATTTGATAAGAAATTTGTTAAATTCCTTAGAGATAGAATCAAAAATTAATGTAGCAAGAACAAAGCCCATAAAAAATTATTCTGGAAATAAACTGATTTATGTTCTGCACATTTATAAAATGGAAAGTATTTTAAAGTATTATTTTTTAATCGGATTTAGTATACAAAGAAAACAAGAAAGACTAGTAAAACAAATAGACTACATACAAACTAGGAGGAAGGTAACTAAAATGACAGAAGAAAAACCAAGAAGAGAAGAAGACCGAAATACCATATTTGTCGGCGCTAGGCCGTTTATGAAATCAAACTAAGTTGAATCTTGTTTGACATACAGTTACGTAACTGGCGTCGTTATGCAATTTACAACGCAAGGTGCAGATGAAGTAAAAATAAAAGCTCGTGGTAAATTTATATCAAGAGCTGTGGACATTGTTGAAGTTGCAAGCAAAAGATTTCTTGAGAATAGTATCGATGTGAAAGATGTTAAAATAAATAGCGAGGAATTTGAAAATCAAGAAGGCAAAACTATTCGTGTAAGTGCCATAGAAATAACATTAAAAAAGAAATAATTATATTATGGCAATTATGAAAATTCCAATGTAATTTGATATGCAAGATATCATCAGGAACTCCACATCACTTACCTTTATTGCTCCCAATATAGAAGCTGCAAGTTCATCTGGCAAAGGAGACGCGATTATTAATCCTGCAATTAACGGGGAAATGCTTTTTAATATCCTAATATATTTTTTGTTTAGATGAGGATGAAATCTAAACTTTCTCGAAATGGATTTCATTTCATCAATTAAATGATATTTGACTAATCTAAAGATCAAATAATCACTTACAACTGCACCAAGCATTCCGATTAATGCAACTAAAAAAGGATCAAGATTGTTTGATAGTAAATATAATATGGAAATTGCTGGTACTGTAGTTAACGCGTAAGTGAAGAACATTCCTCCGAGAAAAACTCCGAGATATCCTAATTCACCTAGATTTGATATAAGCTGTTTAATAAGTTCTGATTTTAATATGTAAAAAGCAAGTACAACACTCAAAATAAATAAAAATAAGTTATGATACTTCCAAACTAATTTTTCTGTCTTTATAGCCTCTTTTTCAACCCAATTCATTTTTTTAAACAAAATCTTCTTATTTATAATCTTTTTTAAAACACAAAGATTTATATTTGCATTAAATTTTTACTGTTTAGCATGTTGAATAAAACTTTAGAAGAATTTTTTAAGATAAAAAAAGAGGTAAGAGTTTTAATAGTCTTATTTCTCTCAGTATTATTAATCGGAACAATTGGTTTTTCTTTATTAAAACATATTAATTTATTCCAAGGATTAATAATTACATTAGAAACTTTATCTTTTTTGCATGAAGAAGAGGTTGGAGCTACTAGGGCTTTACAAATATTCTTATTATTTTTCGGAGTATTTTTAATATGGTTCATATTATGGACAACATTTGATTTGGCATTAGAAGGTCAATTTACAAGATATTATTTTGGGGTGAGAAACATGGATAAAATAAAAAGAATGAACGACCACTACATTATTTGTGGTGCTGGCCGAGTCGGTGAGAATATTGCTAAATTGCTTAAGGCGCAAAAAAAGAGTTTTGTGCTTCTAGAAAAGAATGCAGAAGTTGCAAAAGCAATGGAGGAAAAAGGTTATTTGACATTGCATGGTGCAAGTGTCGAAGAAGATACCTTATTAAAAGCACAGATAAAAAAGGCGAGATATTTGGTAGCTTGCACAGGTGATGATGCAAAAAATGTTTTAATAATTTTAACAGCTAAAGAACTAAATCCAAGCTTAAAAATATCTTCAAGAGCGAATGAAGAGTCAATGGTCAAGAAACTAAAAAGAGCTGGTGCAAAATATATATTTTTGCCAGAGTTACTTGGTGCACAAGAAGCAATTAAAGAGCTAAATTTATGATGGCGTCGAGGAGATTTGAACTCCCGACTTCGAGCTCATGAGACTCGTGTTTTTGGCCCTTAAGGTCTACCAGGCTAAACTACGACGCCTTAAGAAAGTAACATTAATTTTATTTTAAAAGACTTTTGATTTTAAGAACTACTTTCTCAGCCTCTCCAAGTTTATAATCATTAATATCCCATTTCTCAACTCGAACATTATCCCCTTTAAATCTAGGAATTAGATGAAAATGAATATGAGGAAAGCTTTGTCCTGCTGCTTCCTTATTATTCTGTAAAATATTTACACCCTCGCTGAATTTCAATAAAGCCTTAGACAATTTTTTAATTACCAGGATAATTTTAATTAACAAATCGTCTGGAACATCTGTAATTAAATTAAAATGCTCTTTCGGCAAAACAAGAAGATGCCCACCATGCTTTGTAGCTGGTCTAATATCCAAGATAGCCATAACATTATCATCTTCGTAAATCTTATGGCTAGGAATCTTATTTTTTATGATCCTACAAAAAATGCAGTCTTCCATAGAGTTAAGGATGTATATTTCTTTATAAAACTTATTAAACCAAAAGATTTATTATAGGCAATAACTGTATCTAAAATATGGTTGATAAAGAGGATCCCGTTACCCCAAAAGCAGGCATAGTAATAAAATATAACGGCAGTTTTAATTTAGATAAGTTATATAAGGATATTAAAGCTTGGTTTGATAATAATTATTATGACTTTGATGAAAAAGAATACAAAGAAAAAAGGCAAGCTCATGGTGATGAGATTTTAATAGAGTTTATATGTGAAAGAAAGATAGACGATTATATTAAATTTAATTTAAGGATTAAATTTTTAATGTTGAATGTTAAAAAACTAAGTAAAGACCATTATGTTGGTAATTTCAGAGCAAATATATTCGCGTTTATTGAATTTGATTATAATAACGAATGGAAGTACTCTCCATTAAAAAAATTCTTGTTTTTCGTGTATAATAATTTTATAATAAAAAGTAAAATAGAAAATGTTTATGAATACAAATTATATAATGAAGTATTAAATTTTGAAAAGTTAATAAAAGAACACTTGGGGATGCTATAAATGGAACAACATTATGTAACACCGCCAAGAGGAATTGTGTTAAAATTTCAAGGCATTATAGATTTAAATGAACTTTATAGACAAATGAAATTATGGCTAGAAGATAAAAGTTACATAAAAGAAACAAGTTTTGAAAAGAAATATGCTGAAAGCTCAAAACCAAACGGTAAACAAATAGAAATAAGATGGGAGGGTGGCAAAACAATAAATGACTACATAAAATACAAAATAAAAGTAAATTTTATATTACTAGGAATTAATGAGGTTGAATCTGAAAAAGATGGTATTAAAAGAAAATTGTATAAAGGAAATTTTCAGATATATATAATTGGATGGATTGAGGAAGGTGGAGAGTCTTGGGATAATTTAGGGGTTTTAACTAAGTTATATCATAAACTAATTGAAAAAAGGAGGATAGAAGATAATATTAGTGATTTGTATGGAAAGATTTATTCTTTCCAAAATTACATCAGAAAGTTTTTAGAGGTAAGAACTTAAAACAAAAGGTTTATTAATTAAATTTTCTTTAGAGTATTAATGGTAGAAGTAGATTATGTTGTACCTCCCGAAATTGCTATAAGTTATGAGGGAGATTTGGATTTAAAAGAACTTTATATGTTAATCAAATCTTGGCTTGTAGATCGTGGTTTTTTCTTGATTGAAAAAGAACATGAAGGTAGCAGCGAGAGATTTAAATCAAAATGGGATGCTGAAAAGAAGGTTGATGATTACACAAAATATGTTATAAAAGTTACATTAGAAGCAACTAGCTTAAAACAAATTTCAATAAAAGATAAAAATTTGTATAATGGTGAGTTTAATGTATCCTTTGAGAGTTATTTAGAAAAAGATTATGAAAATAGAATGGAGAATAAACCTTTATTTAAGATATTCAGAGGGTTTTATAGTAAATTTGTTGAGAAATCAAGGAAAGAACATTACGAAAATGAGTTAAAAGAGCTAACAACTGCCTTTTATAATGAAATAAAGGCTTATTTTGGCTTAAACAGTCGTTCTGGATAAAATTTATCCCCTTTATATATAAAAAAATTTATCTTTTTTACTTTTTATGAATTA
>Ga0209541_10005866_pt1 | contig 21260 bp, 27 predicted proteins | sample RifCSPlowO2_01_FD_184027 | JGI IMG/M metagenome (GOLD analysis project Ga0209541, IMG submission 184027) | Groundwater microbial communities from Rifle, Colorado - Rifle CSP2_plank lowO2_0.1 (SPAdes) (version 2) | ecosystem: Environmental > Aquatic > Deep subsurface > Groundwater | place...
AGCATTGGCAAGCAGTAGATTATCATTACTACAAAGACAAACAGCAGAAACTTCTTGCAACATTTAATTAGGTGACGCTCAGTCCCTTTAGGGCTGAGTTATTCACATCCCTTGCTTAAAGCATGCTCAAGAATGCGGATTACAAAAGCATGTCCATCCTTGTAAAGAGTAAGATCCTCAAACGCAATGCTTGAAGGTTGTTTTCCTGCCAAAATACCAGCAACATCAGGAAGAACATTACGAGGAGAAAAACTTGGCTTTCTTGCTTTTGCACCATAAGGTAAATCATACACTCCCTGAAACTGATTCATGGGATTGCGAAAGGGACCCTGAAGAATCAATCGAGTATTTTTTGCAACACCCTCTTCTCTGTACAAAATTCTTGGAGCAACGAGCATTCCATCCAGAGCATTCCAATAAAGAGAAATCTTGCTTAAAACTTCAGGAACAAGAGATTTATCCAAAGAGTAGGTGAAGCTTCTCATGACTTTGGAAAACGAAACCTATTTAAAAATATTTCCTCCCTTAAATATATGGGTATTAATACAATTGAATCTAAAATTATGGATGTTTTAGATAGTAATCCCGGGCTTATGGGGGAAAGACGAGATGGTAACCTTGTTGTGTATGACCACCAAGTTCATAGAACAGTAATGGAGTTTATTGCTAGAGATAGTGTAATAAAAGTCTATATCCCTACAAATCACTACAAAGATTATCCTGGTTTAGATGAATTTCTCAGGAAAACCGAGTACAAAGTAGTTCCTGTTGTTGAAGAAGCGAGAGGAGCCTAACGTTTATATACTTCCATTACGTAAAAGAACAATGCAGATTATTCTCGATACCAATGCAGTTTTATATGCAGTTCGTTATAAATTAGATCTCTTTGCAGAGCTTGCAAGAATCTGTGATTTCCCGTATGAAATCTGCATCATTGACAAAACTTTAGAAGAATTAAAGGACAAAACAGCTTTGCAATTAATGAAGCAAAAAAACGTAACCCTTATAAAGACTTCCAGTTCCAAAAGTGTAGATGACCTTATCATTGAGCACAGCAATGCAAATACTATTGTTATAACTCAAGATCAGGAACTCAAACGAAGATTAAAACAAAAGAAAATTCGATTAATAACAATACGACAAAAAAAATACCTACAACATGTTTTATGAAACTGAACTAAAAACGCATGTACGGGTCCCCCCAACTTCTTTTAATGAGAACAAGAAGGATGCAATTCTTAAAGAACTCAATAAAAAATTTGAAGGATTTATCTCTCCTGAAATTGGAGCAGTTGTTGCTATCTCAAGCATTAAGGAAGTAGGTGAAGGGGTCATTATTCCAGGAGATGGTGCTGCGTATTATGAAACTACATTCAAAGTATTCACCTTTAAACCAGAATTGCAAGAAGTGCTTGTAGGCAAAATTACTGATATCACTGAATTTGGTGCATTTATTGAGATGGGTCCCTTAGATGGGATGATTCACGTTTCTCAGAGTATGGATGATTACGTAAGTTATAATAAATCAGGATCATTAACAGGAAAACAAACAAAACATGTAGTTAAAGGCGGAGATATTTGCAGAGCGAGAATCATTGCTGTTTCCTATAAAGAACCCACAAGTCCAAAGATGGGATTAACTATGAGACAACATCGTTTAGGTCCATTGCATTATATTGAAGAGGAATTGAAAGAAGGAAAGAAGAAGAAATGAAGCGAGCTTGTAACAATTGTAAGATCATAACTTCTGGAGAGAAATGCCCGATTTGCCAATCAACCGATTTAAGTGATTCCTGGAAAGGACGCATGTACATCTTTGATGTTGAACGTTCAGAAATTGCTAAAAAACTTGAAATCAAATTAAAGGGAGAGTATGCAGTAAAAACAAAATGAAAGTCGTTACAAAAACCGAGTCTCCATTATTGTCAAGAACGATGTATTCCTTAATGTTAGAGCATCCAGGAAAAACAACACCTTCTAAGAAAGAAGTTACAACACAATTATTAGAAGTATTACAAACAAAAGAAAATCTTCTTATGGTTAAAAAAATTGAGACTAAATTTGGTCAAGGAAAGTCAAAAGTTACTGCTTTCGTTTATAAAACTGAAAAAGATTTACAAGAGATCGAGATAAAGAAGAAAAAACCAAAGAAAGGAAAAGCAAATGCCCAAGAACAAAAAAGCAAAAAACAAAGTGCCTAGTAAGGTCTGGAAGCGATATCATATTAAAGATGGAAAGATAGAAAGAAAAGCTTCTTGTCCTCGATGTGGTCCTGGGATGTTCGTAGCTGAGCATAGTAACAGAAAAACCTGCGGGAAATGCGGTTTTACAGAATTCTTGACAAAGAAATAAAATGGTAAGTTCAATATCTTCTATGGGAATCTATCTCGATTTAGAGACACGAAATTTTGTTCCTACTCCTACTACAAAAGAGCAAGCAAGAAAACATGTCAAAGCCTTAGGATATGCTCTTGACGATCTGATCATAAGTCCTGTAGGAATTGCGCATCCTGCAAGATATGCGGAGTTTCAAATTAGAGTAAATCCAGATTTAGGAGAATATGTAGAAAGAGCTATTGAAAAAGAACTTCTAAGGATTGAAACCAAAGGGCTTTTTACTCGATGTCCTGCTGATACCAAAGAAATAGAGCAATATATCAGAGCAACACGTGGCTTCTTTGAAGATATTCTCTGTGGGGATATTTGGAGTGCTGAATTTAATGGAAACACGATTCCCTGGGCATTATACCTTGCTTTTAAGCCAGAATGTTATGAAGAAGTTGAACCTGATAGATTGTTATACAAACTAAAAAAGGATCTAGAAGAAGAAAGAGATAGAGTAAATACTATAGCAGCTGTTTTTGGTTTCGACACAGGAAAAGGAATAGCAAGACTAAACTACTATGGTTCAGATGTTCGTAAAAGAAAGTCTAGAAAATAACTATTCAATTATAATGATAAAACCCTAGCACAAAATCCGAAGACTTTGTGCTGGGGAAAAAAGAGGTGATAAGATAGGTAGAATAAACTAGTATATAAATCTTTCGGTAATAGCCACTTGAGAATGGTTACACAAATAGCCCTAAGATTTATAAAGGTTAATCTTTATTTTTGCTACTATGCAAGACCAAATCCTAGACTTGCTTCTAAAAAAAGATGAGATCACTTGGCAGAATATCCTCTATGAATTAGTCAAGACCGAACAGATGGATCCTTGGGATATTGATTTAAGCGCTCTTTCTAAGAAATATCTTGAAACTCTCAAGAAGTTAACCGAAGTCAATTTCTTCATCTCGGGCAAAGTCATTCTGGCGAGTGCAATTTTACTAAAAATGAAGTCAGATAAGTTATTGCTCCAATATATGGCTCAATTCGATATGTTAATGTTTCCTGCTGATGACTTAGAGGAATTTGAAGATTTCGAGGATAATAAAAAAGGTCGCATTAAACTCGATGAACCTCCAAGGTTAACAGTTAAGACTCCTTTACCTAGAAAAAAGAAGGTTTCCTTGGAAGATTTAGTACAAGCCTTGGAAAAAGCTTTGGAAGTAGATCAAAGAAGAACTGCCCGAAGATTAGAAGCCTTAAGAATTCCAACGAATGTTGCGCTGCCTACAAAAACCTTTGATATTGGAGCTAAAATAAAAGAAATCTATGAAAGAATCATTTTTTACTTCAAAACAAATCCTATGGTTACCTTTACTGAACTAGTAGGCTCTGAAAGAAGGGAAGATAAAATAACTACCTTTGTTCCTTTACTCCATTTAGCTAACCAAGAAAAAGTCCACTTAAATCAAGAAGAACATTTTGGTGAGATAGAAATTCGTAAATTAAAGTAATTTCTCTAGAGTGGTGACAAAATAGGAAGGTTTATATAATAGTTACCACTCTAATAAAGTAAAATAACACCCGCTATACATAAAGAGAACATATGAACAACAAAAAATTTACAATAACAAAGAGAATAGCTAAACATGGTAATCAAGCAATTATTGTAGTTCCTAAGATATTACAAGAGGAATTACAGCCAAATACGATAGTGAAGCTTCAGATTGAAGTACTAAGAGGTCCAAAATATGAATGATCCGAAAGTAGTTCCTGCTGGAGAAGTAAATCTTGAAGGAATAGTTGTTCAACCTGATCAATTGAATGAATCAGGACAATCAACAGGAGATACTAAAAGCACCACTTCAGTAGATCATGCAGATAACATGAGCTACCTTTCAGAAAGAGGAGCAAGTCTGTTTTTCCATACATATTCTTGGACAACTTCAAATGGTACCTTAAGCGATCTTGAATCTGTGATCATTCCTCCAGAAGTCACTCAATTATTGTCTTATACAATCTCTGGCATGCTAAACCAGACTTCGGGAAAAAATGTTATCAAATTAGCTATTTCTAAATGCAGGCCTGATTTCATTAGAACTCTCTTGGAATCAAACTATGGTCCTGAGATTGCCTCCACAGGCATTTACGAAGCAACAGGGTTGGACAGGGGAGATACAATCGACCTCCAAGCTGTCGTTCAATATGTCCCGGAATTTTCCAAAATAAAAAGATTAGAAAATAGGTTTATTCCTGTAACTGATGACCCTTACTTAGTTTTGTTCTGTCTACCTGTTGAAAGTCGAGGGTTCTTAACGGGAGCAACAAGAGAAGTAGTAGGTAACGATGCTATGATACAAAGACAGGAAAGTATTAATCTAAATGGAGTTCTAACTCTTAAAAATATTCTAGAATATGCAAAAAAAACCGGAGAGGTATCTAGAGTTAGAGAATTTGTTGATGCTTACATGGGAAGATGAAAACGCTCGAAACCATTGTCAGAGAACTAAAGGAAAAAGGTATTCAAGATACAGAGATAAGTGCAAAGATTCATGCTGCTAGTTTGTTAGCTTTTTTTGAAGCATCTCACTCAGTTGTAAATGGAACTACAATGCCTACTCCCTTATACAGATTAACGTATGATGATCAAAATCATAATTTACAATTTCAAACGTTAGAAGGTAAAGCACCTGTTCCAAGAGAAGGTTCTCTTGATGTGGGCGCTTTAGACCTCTTAATAGGATCTCTTTTAAGAGAAAAAATGCCTCTGCTTCTTGAAGGAAGAACAGGGGTTGGAAAAACCTACACCGTTGAACAATTTTTCAAAGCCATTCTCCCGAGTGGAAATTACAAATCTATCAGACTTAATGCAAATATGGATAATATTCTGCAGCCTTTTACGCGTGCTGAATTTGAAAACGGACTCTTAAAAACATTCCTTAAAACAGAAGAATTAGAAAAAATTGCCGTCTATTTTGTAGATGAAGCTAATAGGGCAGATTCAAATAAAACACTACAACTCCAAGATGGAGAAGTCAGACTCGGATCTGGAGAAAGAGGAGAATTAGGAATTCCCATTCCCGTCTATGTTGAAGAGCAAGAAGGAAATGGAAGTTTCACTTGGAAGGTAGATGGAAAAAGACCATTATTCTTTGTCTCAGCACAAAATCCTCCTCAAACAAAAGATGCAAAATACTCGGGAGCACGAAGAACAGATGCTGCACAAAATAGTAGAAACCTCCAGATCGATATCCCAAACACCGCTTCTGCTATAGGATCTTCCGTTCTTTTACTAAACAATGGAAACGGACAGCATGCAGAATTCATGGAAACCTATAGGGGGGCTCTTGCAAGAAATCTCGGAATTAAAGCAGATACACTGGACACTCTTGCTCAAGATTGGATTTCCATGTATGCCTTTACAACAGATCCAAAAAAGACCTATTGTCCTAATATTCAATCAAGTTTAGAATTTTTAGATGCTGTTTTAGGAATCGTATCTCCTGATCTCAAAGCAGATTTTGAGCACGAAAAGGCAGTATCTGCAGAGTGGAGTGATGCTCTAAAAGCCCATAAGATAGATTTCACTTATACTTCCACATTAGAAGAAACTGCAGCTGCAATGGGTAAAGTAAGAGATGTAGTACAGTCTTTCGAAGAAGAACTTATTACAAGGGATATTGTCAAAGTAAAAAAGCTTTCAGATGCTCTTTCCTTGATTAGAAGATTAGAATCTGCTGAATCTTTAGCACAGCCAGCTGAAAGCTTTGAAAGAAGCGCAAAATATATTACAGTACAAGATACTGCATGTGCACTTGCCATTATGTTACATGATAAGCAAGAAAAACACAATGTTAGTGCTGTCCCATTAATTGATACAATGTTAAATGAATACACAGGAATTGCTCAAAGCTTTGCACAGCAAATTGGGTATAAGCAACCATTTAGAGCAGATGACCCTAATATGGCAGTGTATAATCTTGCGTTTCAACATGCAATTCAAAGCACTGGAAAGCAAAGTCTAGCCGATAAAGTAAGAGCTACAACAGGTTCAATTACAAATTCTTATGTCCATTCATTTATTGATGCTTTAGGAGCAAGCACAGCTACCTTAAAAAGATTAGAAGAAGGTAAAGAGTTTAGAAAACCTATTCTTGCAAGAATGATTGCTGACTTAGCTACTTTAGCAGGGTTTGCAAACCAATACTCAAGTGAAGCAGAAGAAGTTCTTAAAAACTCAGAATCAACAAAAGAAAAGATTATAGGAATGAAAAACCTCTACCAAGAAAAGAGAAAAACAGGGAGCATTCCAGATATTTATCTTCAAAGATTACCGAGAGTTTTAGGAGTTTAAGATGGTTGATGTCCTTCAGCTTCTTGAAACTGCTGAACAAACCTGGAGACAAACAATTCAGATAGAGTATCCTTTGTTTGCAGATATGCCAGTAATAAAAGCAAAACCTGATCCTAAGAATTCTCGTCACTGGATGTTCTACACCGATTTAAAAACCATTCACATGGATGTTTTTAAGCCAGAAGTGGTAGAGAAAAATCTCCGAGACACAATTCAACATATGTACCAAGGAGCCTATGGGGTATCTATAGTGCCAAGTGATGAATTAATGCAAAGACTTCTGCATGATCATTTTACTTACCTATTTTTTCATGAACTGTTTCATCCCGCTTATTGTCCAGATAGCAAGGAAGATGAAAAATTAGTTGATAAAGCATTATATAATGGAATCGAGGCAGCACTCCCAAGCACACCAAAACCCGATATTCTAAAGAGAGTAGGTAATGCAAGAAACGCTGGTTGGGATCAAGTGGGTGACACCGGTTTTTCCCACCTTTCAAGAGCAGGTTCTACCTTAGAAGCCCGATTAGAAAGAGCATTAGAACAAGCACCAGTCGATTTACAACAAGTAAGAAGACTTCCAGATGGTGTAATCCCTATTTTTGATATCATTGAATTTGAAGAGTCTAAAAAACCATTTGACTCATTTTTCTATCCTTTGACAAGAGCCATATATGGATTAACCTTTACAAGAGATCATGCACTAAGGGGTGTTGTTTTTGATTATTTCAAAAAAAGAACCACGCAACAAATGCGACCAGCTGAATTTGATGAGGTAATCAAACAAGCTATAAAAGGTTTTGTTGCAGAATTATCTCCTGAGCAATTGCAATTTAGCAGAATTGATCCTCAAGAATTTTCACGGCATGTTGATGAGTTTTATGCTCATTATAATGACTCTCAAGGAGATATACTCCATGAAGGTCTTATGGTAGATATTGCTTCACTCCTTCTTGACAAAAAATCAAGGTATGATGCATTAAGAGGATTTATCGAACCTTTAGCAAAGTACATTTCCTTATCAAAAGAAGAAAAAAGACATGGTACACATATTGGAGAAGGAGAAGGCTCTGGAGATCAACAAACAGGACCTAATCAACCTGGAGGAAACACCGAACAAGCTTTAATGAATCTAGCTGATCTCCTTAATCCCGATGAGAGAAATGAACTACTATCTCAAGTAGCTAATAATCCTGGAGGCTCTCAAGCAGGAAATGCACAAAAAGATAAAAGACTCTCTAAATTAGCAAGTGATGAGTACTATAAAAGAAATGTTCCTGAAATTAATATAAGATCTCCAAATTATGAAGCTGTAACTATAGACTTAGGGAAGAAAAGAGTTCCGTTCTTAGTTTCCTCTGAAAGAATTCTTACACAAGATGTGCCTAATTTGCCTTTGGAAAAAATACTTGAATTTCAAGAGCAAACAGGCTTAGCTCAACTCTTCCAAATTTCCGATTTTGAGTTTCAGTTTGATCACTATGAATGGCAAGAAGTCCAAGATGTAGATTATTCCTTTGAAAATACAGGCTTAGATCTCCCTGCAAATATTATCTTTCATGTTGATAGTTCTGGAAGTATGGGAAGTCGAAATTATGTAAGTACTGGATGTAAATATGACGTTTTAATGCACGTCTGCTATGGAATGTTAAAAACATTACGAAAAGCAAGTAAAGAGATGAATACTCCCGTGCAAGTAATCTCAGCAAATTTTAGCAATGGTACAATACTTAGTAAACCAGTTGAACTTTCCCACATGTATGACACTCCAAATAATGAAGCCAAAGACGTGCTAACTGGATTTCAAGCTGGAGGTACAGAGTATACTCCTGCAGCTTTCAAGGATATTGAAAAAATGTTGCAACCAGGAAAAACAGTACATATCTGGATTACTGATGGTGATCTTACAGGACAAGTAGATGAAACATTTAGGGCAATAGAATCAACAGTACAAAGACCCGATACAAGCTTCCTTTATTTTGAAACAGGTGGCGCTGGATCGTTTGGAGGAAGAGTACAAAATTTAAGTAGAAATAATCCTAATGTTCAGTATTTCCCAAATGTTACTATTGATGCTATCCAAAACAAGGCATTAGAAGTCATTCTTCAGTATCAAGAAGGAACAAGTTATACACAGGTTATTTAACCAAAACATTTTTTAACCTCTTACTCAAAATAACTTTGTGAAACAAAGCATCTACCTAGAAACAGCCCTAGAAGCAGCAAAGAAAGCAGAAAAGCTTATCCTCAAATACTACAAAGAAAAATTAGAAGTTTCTTACAAAGAAGATGACTCCCCTGTAACGAAAGCAGACAAGGAAGCAGAAAAGCTCATTAGAGAAGTAATCTCAAAAAAATTCCCTAAACACGGATTTCTAGGAGAAGAACTAGGAACCGATATCAAAGAATTCACATGGATTATTGATCCTATCGATGGAACAAGAAACTATCTAAGAAAAATTCCTATTTTCGGAACTGAAATTGCCTTAATGAAAAACAATGAATTAATCCTAGGAGTCTCAAATGTTCCTTTGCAAAAAGAGTTAATGTTCGCTGAAAAAGGCAAGGGTGCTTTTCTTAATAATACTCCTATAAAAGTAAGTTCCATCAATAAAATCAACAAAGCAATGGTTTTACACGGAGGCTTGCATATCTTCGTTTTAAGAGAAACTCTTCCTTTTCTCATTGCTTTAATTAAAGACGCAGAAAGAGATCGGGGAATTAGTGATTGTTACATGTATCATTTAATAGCTTCAGGAAGAGCAGACATTGCTGTTGACTCAAGATTACATATTTATGATATTGCTGCAATGTCAATAATCATTCAAGAAGCAGGAGGTAAAGTTTCTGACTTAAAAGGAAATCCTATCAACCTAAATACAACCTCTTTTCTAGCAACAAACAAACTACTCCATGAAACTACTCTTTCGTATTTCTCAAAAGGGTTAGAAAAAGGACTCCAAAAAGTTAGATGACAATGCCTTCTTTAATCGCAGATTTTACTAATGTTGTTTGCTTACTTAATTTAATAAATTCTTCTGGAGAGTAACATAGAAAATCCACAGGCAATTTTAAATCCCAGTAATCATACATACGTGCCCCTCTTCTAAAAAAATCAAGTTTTCTGAATTTTGGACTAACAAGAATTAAATCCACATCACTATACAAATGAGGTTTTCCAAAAGCTCTACTCCCAAAAAGAATCATCTTTGTTAAAGGGTAATCCTTATCCACTCTTTTTTTGAAGGCAGATAAATTTTTTATTAAAGTTTCTTTCTTATCCATTGAAGAACCTCCTCTGAAAAAATTAAGAATCTTTTGGCTATACCTTCCATATCTTCTTGCTCTTCAATATCGGGATATCTTGCATAAATGTAAGAAGAAGTAATCTCTTTACAATACTCAAGAAGATTCGAGGGTAACGCCACTTCTTTACCTAATGCAACAAGATCATGAATTTTCTTTAAGGTATTTTTTTCTTTCAGCATTACTGCTTTAAGCCCTTTTTCAATGGACTGTTGACAGAAAAATACAGTTCCATCATATTTTTTATTTTTGAATAAAATACGAGCTTTTTCAAGGTCATCTTGAGCCTTCTCCCACCATCGCTTGGTTTCTTCCTTCATACTCTTAATATCCTGATTTTCACTTTATATATTTTTCCACATGTAAATCAAGCTATAAAGCCTTAAGATAGTCTTTCAACTTATCCCAATAATACTCTTTCCATCCATCGCTGATAGCCTCAAACTGGTCATCAGGAACATTTTCTTGTACAAACACAAGTTTTGTCCCTTCTTTCACTTTTTCAAAAGTAAAGATAACTTTAGAAGTATGCCCTTCCCAATCACTCGCTGTCCACTCTTGCACAATTTTCTTATCTTCAACTAATTCAATATTCTTCCCTACAATGTAGCCATCGTATGCCATAATCTTTCCTTTGATTTCTCTGCTAATCTTAGCTTTCTCTCCCGTAAATTCAGCATGTTTTTTAGAATCCATAAAATCTTCATAGACCTCGTGAGGCTCAGCTTCAAAAATAACAACTTGCTTTATGGTTTTCATGTCCAGACAGCTAAAATTCCTCCAATTAAAAGCAACACTACAAAATAATGGAGTACATTCAAAAGATACAACTTCAAAGATTTACCTTCCCATAAAATCATGCCTATCATGGTAGTAGCTAAAAATCCAATCCAAGCCATAAATCCAATTTGCATCCCACCTAAAAAGCTTGTCAATCCACTATAACCAATAAATAAAGCTAAAACATAACTCATAACTAAAGTTCCAAGAAATGTAATAACATAATTTTTTGCCATTCCTTTCTTTTTACCATCCTCAATCTGTCTCTGGCTAATATCGGCTAATTTCATCCAAAGTTTTCCAAAAACAGGACCATACCATAACGCTCCTATAACCATTGCCAGAATTCCACTCACCAAAATTGCTGCATAGTTTACCATTTTTTACCTCCTGAATATGAATCTGCTCCTGCCGAGATTCGAACTCGGGTTTCAGCCTTTCTTCTACCATTCAAACTTGTTTAAAAAGTTTGCTTGAAAGGGCTGTGTCCTTGACCGGACTAGACTACAGGAGCAATAAAAAAGAAGGCTTTTGTATAACTTATAAAGCTTTTGTTCATGATAATGCTAATTTAGAACTGAAGAGCAATTCCTGCTCTAACTAATCCTCCGCCAAATGCAACAAGGATAACTCTGCTTCCAACATCAATGATTTTCTTTTCTAAACATTCATGCAATCCGACTGCACAAGTAGCTGCAGACATGTTCCCATAACGATCAATATTTTTATAGACAATTGCTCCTTCAGCAGCAACTCTAGCTTCTACTTCATGCACGATTCTTCCATTAGCTTGGTGGGGGATATACACATCTGCTTTTGTCCATCCAAGAGATTCTTTAAGTGTTTTAGAAGTTTCAAGCATCTCTCGAACAGCTCTTCTAAGAACATTACCTCCTTCAGGCATACGTAAGATTCTTTGCAAATCACGAAAAATAAAACGATCTCCCCCATCATAAGGATTACTTTGTGAATCTTCAGCTAAAATTCCTAAATGGTCTTCTGTTGGCACCAAAACAGCAGCACCAGCTCCATCTCCGAATAAAGTCGAGTTAATATCAGAATAATCAGTCATCTTTGTTAAGCATTCTGATGCAATAACAAGATAATTTCCATGTCTTCTTAAAACTCGCGCATTCGCTTCAGCCAATGCTTCAGGAAAACCAGCGCACGCATTTGCCACATCATAGGCAAAACAATTCCTAATGCCTAACTTTTTCTGTATTTTACATGCTCCACTGGGAAAATTAGTATCTTCTGTTACAGTAGCAAGAATTACTCCCACTAAGCTATCCGCAGAGATACCCGCATTTTCAATTGCTTGAACAGCTGCCTTATACCCCATATCAGAAGGAAATTCATCAGGAGCCGATCTTCTTCTTTCTCTAATTCCCGTGACTTCAAAGATGCTTTGATCAGTTACCTCTGAACTTTTTATCACGTTTCCTGAAGCATTATAGGTCAATAAAGTTTTACCCTCAAAAAAAGAATTAGGGATTCTCTCTTCCGGAAGATATGCTCCAGTACCTGCAATCTTAAGATGTAACATCAAAAAAATAAGGAATAATAATTTAAATATGTTGCTAAAGGTTGTTTTTAAAGAATACTTTATAGGAAAATGGGCCCGAAGAGATTTGAATTCGAGGATTTAACTCTCTCTCGTCCTCCGGCTTTCTTAAATGTGTTTCAAACGCTGTCATATAAGACCGGCGCTCGGCCAGACTGAGCTACGGGCCCATACAAAAAAAGGACTTTTGTTTATATTTAAAGATTTCTTTTAGAAAATTAAGATTTTTTTGGATAACCACAAGCTATTTAAAGAAAAGCAAAAGATAAAAATTCACTATAGTTAAAAGAGGATTCCTATGACAATAAAAAAAATTCTATTCGTAGCACCCTATCCTAAAATGGCTAAGGTCATTATGGAAGCTTCTCACTATCCGCCTATGGGGTTAGCATATACAGCAGCTTTCTTAGAACAACATAACTATGAATGCAAAATAATTGATGCGAATTTATTCAAATACGAAAATGAGAAAGTCTTTTCCTTGATTCAAGAATATAACCCAGATGTTGTTGGCATTAGTTTTAATGTCGTTACTGTTCATGAGGTTATTGAACTTTCTAAAATGATTAAAGAGAAACTAAACAAACATGTTATTCTAGGGGGTCCAAGCAGCGCAGGAAATCCTCAGTTTATCCTAGAAAATTCAAAAGCTGATTGCGTTGTAAGAAAGGAAGGGGAATTAGTTTCCTTAAACTTAGTAAAATCCGATTTCGACTTACCCAATGTTCTTGGAATCTCTTATTTAAAAAAAGGAAAACTAATCATCAATGCCGATCAGCCCGTTATCCAGGATGTAAATACTATTCCTTTTCCAGCCTGGCATTTGCTTCCCGGTCTAAAATTATACAAAAACAGATCAAGAAGATATCCTATTGCTCCTATGGTGACTTCAAGAGGCTGTCCTTACTCTTGTACTTTTTGTGGATCTGCTGAAACCGGCTTTAGATTCAGGTCAGCTGAAAATGTTGTTGCAGAAATGGAGTTACTTAAAACAAAGTATGGAGTAAAACAAATTGATATCCTAGATGATAACTTCACTTTGCTCTTTCCTCGGGCCCATAAGATTCTTGACTTAGTCATGGAAAAAAGGCTTAACTTGCTCATTACCTTCCCTAATGGACTCAGGGCTGATCGTTTAGACGAAGAATTAATCATTAAAATGAAAAAAGCAGGTGTTTATAGGACAGGAGTAGGCATAGAAACGGGTGATGAAGAGGTAATGAAGAAGATTAGAAAAGCTCTTGACCTCAATAAAGTAAGAGAATCTATTCGTTTGTTAAGAAAACATGGCATTACGGTTTTCGGGTATTTCCAATTCGGTCTTCCAGGAGATTCAAAAGAGAGCATGCAAAAAACAATTAATTTCGCAAAAGAAATCAATCCTCACTGGGCTAATTTTGGAATTACAACTCCCTTGCCAGGAACAGAGTTATACAAAGATTTAGTCAAGGAAGGAAAAATTCAAGAAGGACAAGATGATAGTGTAAGCTCTGGATATTATGCTATTAAAGAAGCACATTTTTGGGGTAATGGCCTTACAAAAGAAGATATCATGCACTACCAGCAAAAAGCTTGGAAAGAATTCTACTTCCGTCCGAGTAAAGTAATAGATGTCTTTTCAACGATTAGATCCTGGAGAGAATTTGAATGGACGGTTGGTTTAGCCTGGCCCATTTTTAAAGGACTATTTAAAAGGGCATCTTGAAACATTTATAAATCCTGTTCATTTCTTTGTAGTATGCAAAAAACCTATTTTATCACAGGAGGATCAGGTTTTCTAGGAATAAACTTAGTAAGATATCTACTGAATAAAGGCCATAAAGTTGTAGTTATTGATATTGTTCCTTTTGATTATGATGATGTAAAAGACAAAGTAAGATTTATCAAAGGAGATATCCGCAATTTTGAACTACTAAAAGAAGCAATGAAAGGGAGTGATGTTATCGTACATTCGGCAGCTGCTCTTCCCCTATACACAAAAAGAGAAATTTTCTCAACAGAAGTAAGGGGAACAAGAAATGTCCTGCAAGCTGCGTTAGAGCTAAAAATTAAAAGAGTAGTTCATATTTCCTCAACTGCTGTCTATGGAATTCCTGATCATCATCCGTTGTTTGAAACAGACAAATTAGTAGGTGTAGGTCCTTATGGAGAAGCAAAAATACTCGCTGAAAAAACCTGCCTAGAATACAGAGAAAAAGGGTTATGTGTTCCAATTCTAAGACCAAAATCATTTATTGGTCCAGAACGTTTAGGGGTTTTCGCTATTTATTTTGACTGGATCAAATCAGGAAAAAGTGTTCCTATTGTAGGCAAGGGTAAAAACAAGTATCAACTCTTGGATGTAGAAGATCTCTGTGAAGCAATTTATATCTCTTCTATAAAAGAACAAAAAATTGTGAATGATACATTTAACATTGGTGCTAAAGAATACACAACGATGAAAGAAGACTTTGGTGCTGTGCTTAAGTATGCAGGCTATGGAAAGAAAATTATAACAACGCCTGCAAAACCCTTAATTCTCTTCTTAAAAACTCTGGAGTTTTTGAAAGTATCTCCCTTGTATAAATGGGTCTATGAAACCGCTCCCGAAGATTCCTTCGTTTCCATAGAAAAAGCAGAAAAAATCCTAAAATTTACTCCGAAATACTCAAACAAGCAAGCCCTTATTAGAACCTATGAATGGTACTTGCAAAACTACAAAAGCTATGGGAAAAAAACAGGGATTAGTCATCGAGTTCCCTGGAAATCAGGTATTCTCTCGCTTTTTAAGCAGTTTTTCTAGGATAGCTTTATATATTTTTTTTCAGCTCCATATTCTATGAAAATTATCATTTTAGGCGGTGGCTTATCAGGATTAGCAGCTGCTGACATTCTTTTGAGAAATCATGAAGTTACGATTATAGAAGCAGCTCCTTTTTTAGGAGGATTAGCTTCAAGCGTTGAAATAGAGAATGACTTAATTCCTAGGTTTAATCATCATATTGTTCGAACAAACACAATTACATTAGAGTACTTAAGAAGATATAATCTTTTAGGCAAAAATACATGGAAAAGAATCAATCTTGCAATCGCTTTAAAAAACAAAATCTATAACATTAACAAACCCTCCAAATATTTCAAATTTCCCTATCTTTCCTTTGTAGAAAAATTACGTTTTGGTTTTTTTGGGGTCTACGTTTCCTATTTCTTTAATCCAAATACTCTTCCCAATACGCTAGATGCAGAATCCTGGCTCAATAAAAAAGTTGGTAAATCAGTAACGCAAAAGATGTACTATCAGCTCTATGGAAGAAATAAATTTAATATTCCTTTAAAAGAAATCTCTGCAAAGCAATTTGCGTTTAGGATGAAAGAAAGGGAGTTTAATGATCTCTTCACGTATCCACAATTTGGAATTCAAGGTATTATCGATGGTTTAGAGAAAGATGTAAGAAAGAAGGGGAAAATCCTCTTAGAAACAAAAATTATTGCACTAGATTTGAAGAAGAAAGTTATCAAATACAAAAAAGGAAAAATCATTACAGAAAAATTTGACCTCTGTATTAACACCATCCCTGTTCCTGAACTCCTTAAATTTACGCAAGGCCTTCCAAAAGAATATGTGCAAAAGATGAAAAAATTACGATACACTCCTGTTGTAGGTTTATTATTTGGAACGCCTAATTTTTTAGACAAAGAAAACTACTGGATCAATTTTTTACATGAAAGATTCCATATTCTCTATCAGCACTCTTTGTTAGTTGATAAATACAAAAGCAAAGTCTCCTGGTTAATACGCTATGGGGGAAGCATGGAAGATATCCCAAAATCTGACGAGGAAATCAAGAAAATTTATCTTACAGAATTAAAAAAATACTTTCCAAATCTTACATTAAATTGGTGCTATGTTTTTCGAGAGAAATATGCAGAACCGATTTATGATAGAATTTACAAATCCTATGCTCCTACGTATGAAACTCCCTTGCCTTATTTTTTCAACGCAGGCATTCAAGTAACCTTCCCAAAGATTCGAAATATGAATGTAGCACTAGAATCAGGAATAAAAGTAGCAAAGATTATTCAAAGCAGAGAGAAACCTTTTTATTCTCCAAAATTTTGAAAACGTTATGCTGATTGGGATTATAGGCAGAGTAAACACAGGGAAGTCTTCTTTTTTCAAAGCCACAACACTTGCAAAAGTTGATATTAGCAATAAAGTATTTTCTACGTTAAAACCAAATCATGGCATTGGCTACTTAAACATCAAATGTCCTGATAGGGAGTTTAACACCGAATGCAATCCAGCAACAGGATTTTGTTACAAAGGAAATAGGTTTATCCCTATTGATATTATTGATGTCCCTGGCTTAATGGAAAACTCACACTTAGGGGCTGGTTTAGGAAATTCATTTCTCAATGCGTTATTAGATGCAGATATCTTAGTTCAAGTAGTAGATGTTTCTGGCTTAACAAACTCTCGAGGAGAAACAGCACAGCATTATAATCCTGGAAATGACATCTTAATGATAGAAAAAGAGCTTGATGAATGGTTCTTCGGACTATGCAAAAGAAAATGGGATGCTTTACAAAAATTGAAATCAGAAGGAGATGCAAAAGTTGAGATTTTTGCAAAAACCTTTGGACATAAAATTTCTGAAGAAAAAATCAAGGAAATTGCAAAGAAAAAAAATCCAGAAACGGATTTAAGAGGATTTAGCAAAGAACTTCGAAGAGCAGCAAAGCCTATGATTATTGCTGCAAATAAAATTGATATTCCTGGAGCTGATTATACATTATCAATGCTGCAAAGAACCTTTCAACAATACCCAATGATTGCTTGTTCAGCAGAAGCAGAACTTACACTAAAAGAATCTGCGAAGCAGCAATTGATTGATTATATTCCTGGAGAAAATCGTTTCAGGACTATAGCACCTTTAAAGGATAATCAAAAAGACACAGTGTTATACTTAAGCAGTTTCTTAAAGAAATATGATTCAACCGGAGTTCAAGAAGTGTTGAATAAAGCAGTATTTTCAATGCTTGGCTATATGCCCATCTATATGATAGAAAATGAGTATACACTTGCAAATGCACAAGGATATATCCTTCCGAATGTTCATTTAGTTAAAAAAGGCAGCACCTTAGGAGAGATTTCTAATTTATTAACAAAGAATAAGTTTGATACTGCATTAAGTATAAGAACACAGAAAAATCTTTCGAAAGATCAAGAAGTCAAAGCAAATGATATCCTAAAATGGATAACTTAGTGTTTTATGCGTTGGAGTTGCTGTAATCGTTGTCTGTAAAACTCTTGCTCAGGATAAATTTTCAAAAAACGATTGTATGTAGTGATAAGTAAGTCAACAGCCTGAGAATACCAATGATTTTCTATACCCCCATAAGATAAATGATCTACTGCTTTTTCCAAATACTCTCTGCTCTGAAATGCATCATCACTTAACTTAGCTAATTCATAGTAATAGATTCCTAAATGAAGATGATTTTGTGTAGGAGTTTCTCTCTGTAAAGCTTCTTCATAGAGTAAAACTGCCTTCTCTTTCTGACCATGCGCTTCATATTTTGCTCCTAACTCTACAATAGACTCTAAAGAATGTGAATGTGCACACCCCAAACTTAAGAGCAATGTTCCAAAAGTTAATCTTATAATATTCATTAATGTTGGAAAAACTAAGATTATAAATAAGTTTCGTTAAATATCCTTAAAAAGGATCTCCACATTATATTTTGGAAAAACAAAGAATCCATCACAATCCTGTGCTCTTCTCTGCTCTTCACTTAACCCTGCCCTATCCCAAAAATACGAATTATCTTGTCCTCGCCCATAAGTTAATGTAGCTTCTTTCCATCGCTCCTCAAGAGCCTTTAAAGGAGGTAATCCCTCAATGTTGATTCCTGATCTATTAGCCCTGTAAGTTAAAGAACTATCAGAAAGAGTTTTCCCTTCTGGATTACCTCTGTGGATAAATGCTTGCACACTCGGTTCTGCAAGAATTTGCTTTCGAACTTCTTCTCTATAAGAAGAATCAGTAAAAGTTCTTTGCCAGTCCACATTATCAAGGTCTTTGCTTACAAATCCATACGGATCCAGATTGCGCATAGGTTTAAACCAAGGGTCATGTGGTAAGTAATTAGGGAGGAAAACAGAAGGTAAGATGAGAGTATCTCCATGATCAATAAACCCATATTCGGTAACAATCCTAACACTATCCGCTCCTACCCCTGTAGGATCCTCTTTAGGAACAGCAATGAGAGAGTCATTTGCATATATTTTTAACTCAGAGTACTTAAAATCACCCAACAGAGGAGTATCGCTCTCGTGAGAAGTTTTACTGCTTTCAACTCTGTTGCAGGCTAATCCTAAGGCCAAAGATGCAGCTACCATACTCATAGCTAATCGTGCTTCCAATCCTCGAATTCTGTTGAATACCATGTTTTTAAACTATATTTTACAGTTTATATATTTAACTGTTATAGTCCCCTCCATCCAGGACCGATGACTTTTTTCTCCTTTTTCTCTGACGGTAGTGGAGTATTAACGCTCCTTTCAATATCCATCATCTTTTTAGAATCTAAATGTTGACCATCCAAAGTCAAACCTCTTTCATCAAATGTTCTCCTATCTTCAGTTCTAATCTTAAAACTCTCCCAAGTATCTCTGAGCTGGTCTCTTTGTTCCGCAGTTTCCAAATGAATTGCTTGATCATAGATAACATCTAAAGCTTGAAATATATCTTCTGTAGTAGGTCTTAAGACTTCTTCTCCCTGACTGCTGAGCAGAGGTTTGTTTAAATCTACCTCCAAACTTTCCCAGAAATTCTCATTAGCAATCCTAAAAATCTCCTCTCCCTCTTGACCAGCAACATCTAACTCATGCTTGAACTGAACTGCTTCTAAAATCAGTAAAAACAAGGAAGGAGCAGCTCCAGGAAAATAACCTACTTGCCACTGTCTATTAAAAGGATCTGTTTCAACAAAATTAGGGTGAATCTCTCGAGATCTTCTCCCATCAGGATCAATCTTTGTAAGAGGATTATTCTCAACATAAGCATAAGGGGTAAACTCAGCTTGCATAACAGGATCAGGCTGTAAAAATCTTCCTAAAGAAGCATCATAATACCTTGCGCCATAGTAAAGTAAACCCGTAGTATCTTCCTCTTTTCCAGTGTAAGTGTAGGCAGAATTACCCTCCTCTTGCAACGACTCTCCGAAAGGCAAATAAGAGGTAGAGTAAACAACATTTCCAGTTTCATCAGTAATAGCTCGTACACTTCCAAGAGCATCATGGTGATAATACTGTATTCCTTCTGCATCAATACTTGCAATAATCCTTCCCATTGCTGAAATAAACACACTTTCTTGAACTTCAGGAATACTCGTGATAGGAATTTCAGGACACCCTCCAATACAAGGGACTTTTCCTGTGATTAGGTTTACATTTGTTGTTAAATTCCCTTGTTCAACAGGAAGAAGGGGAAGCATAGGTTCTGTGATGTTTTGGGTTTGATTTATAAGGGATTCAAGAGGATCAATAATAGTTTCATTTACAGGCATTTCTAGATTAGTTTGATTACTAATAACCTCAAAGATAGTTTCATTTGAAGTCACAGTTTCATTCAGAGGCAGTTCAGGGGATGTTTCGTTTATCGGAGGTACAACGGGAAGGATAGGCACAATAGGGTCTTGAGATCTCTCCATGCTCTTTGCCAAAGAAAGTCCTATGCTAATACAAAAAATTCCAATAATCACATATAGTAAGGCTGTGCTTCTTCGCATCCCTGAGTACTCCTCACCTCTTTCCTTTAAAAGACCTAAAACTATATAAAAATAACCATTCCATTCTGGTATAGATGTAACATGAAAGAAATGATAACCCTTGGTCTTGAATGCACAGCACATACTTTTGGCATAGGAATCCTAAAAGGAAAGAGAATTCTCGCTAATGCTAAAGACAGCTATGTTACAGAGAAAGGAGGCATTATCCCTATAGACGCTGCAAAACATCATCAAGAAGTAAAAGAAATTGTCTTAGAAAAAGCATTGCAAGAAGCTCAATTATCATTAAAAGATATTGACTTAGTCAGTGTTTCTATCTCTCCAGGATTACCTCCTTGTTTATCCACAGGTTTAAAATTTGCTAAGAAAATAGCTTCTGAAAATAATATTCCTATTATCGGAGTAGCACACACAGTTGCTCATTTAGAAATTGGGAAGCTATTAACAGAAGCAAAAGACCCTGTGCTATTATATGTTTCAGGAGCAAATACACAAGTAATAGCTTTTGAAGGAGGAAGATACCGAGTGTTTGGAGAAACTCTAGATCAAGGCTGCGGTAATTTCATCGATTCTTTCGCAAGATATATTGGTCTTGGCTTTCCAGGAGGTCCAAAGATAGAGCAACTAGCGTTGCAATCAACTACGTTTATTCCTGTTCCCTATGTTGTAAAAGGAATGGATGTTTCCTTTTCAGGATTATTGACAAATTTGAAACAGAAATATGATAAAGGAATTAAGAAAGAAGATTTAGCTTTTTCTTTACAAGAGACTGCTTTTGCCATGCTTCTAGAAGTTGCAGAACGAGCACTTGCGCACTGCCAAAAGAAAGAATTATTACTTGGTGGTGGAGTTTGTTGTAATGCTCGTTTTAAAGAAATGGCTCATATGATGTGTGAAGAAAGAGGGGCGAAATGCTTTATCCCTCCTAATCCCTATCTTGTCGATAATGGCTTAATGATCGGCTATCTTGGCTATGTTATGCACAAAAAGGGGATTTCTCATGATATAAACACTTTAGATATTAAACCCTATCAAAGAACGGATGAAGTAGTTTTTTAGGCTCTGTTGAAAATCTTTTTTTAGCAAGTTTTTTAACCCACGTAGCTCGAGAGCTACATGGGGGGTAGGAGAAGCTACCCATGAAAGAAGAGGTAAAAC
>Ga0209541_10005868_pt1 | contig 21257 bp, 15 predicted proteins | sample RifCSPlowO2_01_FD_184027 | JGI IMG/M metagenome (GOLD analysis project Ga0209541, IMG submission 184027) | Groundwater microbial communities from Rifle, Colorado - Rifle CSP2_plank lowO2_0.1 (SPAdes) (version 2) | ecosystem: Environmental > Aquatic > Deep subsurface > Groundwater | place...
CAAAATTTGGAACATCTGGAAAATTAGATGCTCCAAAGAAGTATATTGGGAAAAGAGCTTATGTAGTCATAATTAAAGATTAATTATGCAACACAGCAGTTGAAAATGTTTAAGTTACATCAAGAAAAATAATTTAATGGAATAAAAAGAAAAAATAAAAAAACAAAAGCTTAAAGCTTTATTTTCGACCACGAGCCATTTTGGCTTTTGCGACGTTTCCTTTTTTGTCGATGAAGTAAAGGTAGCCTTTTTCTTTCTTAACGCCTACTTTTTCTACCAGTTCTACTTTTGCTTTACCTTTCTTTCTTCCAGCCCTACTCATTTTGGCTCGGGAAACATTACCTTTCTTATCGATGAAGTAAAGGTAACCTTTTTCTTTTTTAACGCCTACTTTGGCAACAACTTCAGCCATTTTCACATCCCTCCTTTTCTATTAACTTTTTTTAAACTTTTTATTTATACAGAGAAACAAAGGTAGTATTTAAAGCTTTCTTTTTTGCCGACGGTACACCGACGGAATTTAGCTAAATTTAAGCAAGAATGCTATTTTTTAAGAAAAATAGAGGGCAGATAAAGAGAGCCATGGATGGCTAAAATGATTAAAAACAAAGATACAAACCAAATACTAGCAAACCCAAGAATCATTATAAGAAGCATAAAACACTCTAATACTGCCATAAAACGACCAACCCTCATCACAGAAAAATCTTTTTTAATAGCAAATAGACCACAGATAATGAAAATCAACATAAGTATAATAAAAGCTAAAGCAAACCCATAATAACCTTCTGTGTAAAGAATTGAAAGAAAGACTAAAGAGAACAAAAATTTATCTGCCCAACGATCTAAATGTATACCTAATTTAGTTATCCAATCATATTTTCTCGCTAAATAGCCATCAGCTAAATCAGTGAGTAAAGCTATAATAAATAAAATAGCGGAGATGATCGTGTATCCATTTAGTATAAAATAAGGGATTATAAAAGCCATTAAAAGACGTAAAAAAGAAAGTAAGTTGGCAGGATTTAATTCTTTTGTTGCTGGTTTGAGCATTTTATTCGCCATTTTGATAATTATAATTTGTTGAAAATTATGATAGGTATAAGTATAGTAAATATAAATTAAAGTTTATTCTTGTTTATTTTCATTAGATACCCTATATAATTAGTAAAGAGATGAAGCAGAGGACTCACTATTAATAGTGTTAATACAATTTCCACAGGAGGAACATACATCAAAAAGCCAAGAATTATAGCTCCAAAGACAAAATCTAATTGATCGAAAGGGATCCATGGTTTTCCAGGAGCTAATTCCGCTTTACGTTTATAATAACTTTTGACAGCATCACCAAGTAAAGCACCGAAACCAAGCAAGAAACCAAATAATACAGAGAATCCACTATAATCTATTAAAGCTAATTTTTGAAACCCGTTAACATAAGCAATTTTTTGGAGCCAGAATATTAACATCCCAGCTAAAGTTCCGAAAACTAAGCCACGCCAAGTTTTATGATTGCCTAATCTATTTTCCCAAATGGGCTTTCCTAAAAAAGGTATTTTCTTGACCAAAATAGGAGTCATGTTGGCAAGGTAAGCAGGAAGAAAGAAGTACAATGCTTTAGCAATTAGTAAATGAATCATGGTTTAAGTTTGATTTGTTTAAGTTTAGTTTAGTAATATTTAATTTTATGGTGTTTAACTTAGCATTTTTATTGCTTTCTGCTGAAATTTGTCTTTTTGGGGTTTGTTTAAAGTATCAATAAAATTTGATAAATTAGTATTAAACAATTCGGTGGTTTTAATAGTGGCATTAACTTCTTCTTTAGTTACTGAGAAATCAACATAATATTGCTTATCGACTCTTTCAGTTTTGGCTTTTTGAATGAGTTCATTATTTATATCAAATATTTGTTCAAGCAGTATTATTGCTGCAGTATGATTTTCACATTTAACTCCAATTTTAAATAACAAAGCCAAGACAACATAATACATAGAATAATAAGCTAAAGCAACAGCATCTTCATAACTTCCTATTCCAAAAGTAGCCTTTGCTGAGTTTAAAGATTTCTCAGATTTTTCTAGATAAGCTTTGCAAAGCTCTTCACTAGGTTGAACTAATTGAAGCTTTTTTTGCTTTTGAAGTTTAGAGAAAAAACTGACTTTTGTCATAATAATTTTCAACTCCTTTTATAACCACATGATTTTTTTGAATTTCTTTGATTAAAAGATTATTTCTGTCAAATATTCCTATTTTCACACTGATAGCAGTGCTAAGCTGCCCAATTTCTTGTTTTAATTGAGCACTAGTTGTTTCAATGTAAATATCTATATCACTCTCTTTATGTGCTAATTCTTTGGCATATGAGCCAAAAAGCACAGCTAAGTTAACTTTAGGATTTAATTTTATCTTTATAAATATATTCTTTAATAAAGGATATTTTTTAACTATTCTTAGAGATTTATAATGTTCCAAAAAATAAGCGTGTTCTTGTGCTTCAAAAGTCTTTTTTAAGAAATATACTTTGTTTTTTCCTTCCTGCCTGAAATCAACAACATTATCAATTTCTAGTTCTTTAATTTTTCTAGAGATCATCATTTGGTTCGTATTAAGTTTTTTAGCTAAACCTCTAAGATGAGTTGCTGATAACAATAGTTTATCTATGACCTCTAGTTTGTAATCTTTTTGTGACATATGTAACGTTTTTGTGACACTAATATTTAAATGTTTTGGTGGAAATAATTAAAATATCCCATTAACAAACTATAGTTTAGCGAATAGAATTATTTAAAAGTTCATTATCAATAGCTTTGTTATGACTAAATATTCTGAAATAGAAAAAGGCGCTTTAGAGAGATTTGTTACTAGTGCTGACGCTCCCATCTATGCTTGCCGAGCAGAGGTTCCTTCTGAAGTATTCGGCGCTTTCGGCTCTTTTTTTAGCAGAAATCCTAAAGATTTGAGAGAACATTTGTTAGACGCCATTGAAGGTAAAATTAAAGGTCATGAAACCACCGATGGAGCAGAAAACCTAAGAAAACTTGCTCTCGGCGAATATGTTAACCCGTCTCATGCCCTTAGAAGTGGTCTTTCAAAAGCTCAAGATTTCTTTAAGCAATGGTTCGGAAAATATGGGCATGAAAGCATTGCCAATGTTGTTTGGGTACCTTTTGTTGGTACGGGAGTTAGTCAAATGTTTGCTAAACAATTAGCCTATGACCAATTAGCTTTTTTTATAGAACAATCAACCAGATTTGTGAAATTTGACGTTGCTAATCTTTACTTAGATCCAGAAATTATAAGTAGTAGTCACAAAGATAGATATGTTGAAACATTAAATAAAGCTGCTCAAACTTATGAAACATTTACAGAATTAGCAGCGCAATATTATGGAAAAGAACTGCCTTTTGAGAGATGGTTAAGTTCTAAGATTGCTCAAGAAGATCCAATCATTAAAACAGAAGAAAAAGAAAAACAAATTGCTTACAAACGAGAATTAAAAGCTAAAGCGTTTGATGTGGCCAGGCTGTTATTGCCTCAAGCTGTTAAGACCAATATTGCTTGGATTTTAGATGCACGTTCTACAGAATTTGATATTGCGGCTTGGAAAGGCCACCCTCTAGCAGAAATTAAAGAAAGCGCCAAACTTATTGAAGAAGCAGGTCGTGAAATAGCCCCCTCAATTTTAAAATACACTGCTGAAAATAATTATTACGGTCAGCAGTTACGAGGATTTGAAGGGGCTCTAGATTTGGAGTTAGACAAATCTTCTCTTCAAAAAGGAGTAGATATTATCTCTCATGACCCTGAAGCATTAAATAAATCTCTAGCCCTATTATTAATGAGGAACAATCGTTCAGCTGATTTTTCTATGTTTTATCAAAGAGCTAAAAGTTTCTCATTTGATGAAAAAATACATTCATTAAAAGAAATAGTAACTAAACATCGAGGGCAAAGAGATCAAAAAGTAGATGTAGAAGAAGCTTTTGATTGTCTTGGAATCACTATTCAAATAAAATCAGATATCGGAGCGATAAGAGACTTGAGACGACATCAAAAATGGGACCGCAACGAAGGGATTTATACTTTGGACAATGGGTTCTATTTTCCTGAAATTATTAGTGAATTTGGAAAAGAAGCAGTCCAAGCTTACACACAAATAATGGAAGAAACATCAGAAGTAGAACATAAAATAAGAAAAGAGCATCCTTTCGCAGTACAATATATTATACCTATGGCCGCTATGCACTCTTTAGTTATGAGAGGAGGATTAGATCAAGCTCAATATTTTATTAATCTAAGAACACAACCTCAAGGCCACTTTTCTTATCGTGAAGATGCTGTAAATTTTGCTGAAGCACTGTGTAAAGTACATCCTTGGATATTAGGATATGAGAATTATCCAGAAGATAAAAATTTTAATGAAGTTTATGAAAATGCACCAATGAAGTCAATTTTAAGACCAACATTGGATGAAACTGGATGGCATAAGTAAATAGATTATATCTCATTCAATGTCTTCAAACAATTCAACCTCTTCAAACACTTTAACCATTTACCATAACTTTTAATTTCTTCTTAAAACAAAAAACTACACACTGCAGGATATAGTTTCAAAAAGTAAAAACTATTTAAAGAACTTCTGTATTCAAAATGAGTAGACAGGGGGTGTTTCTTGCGTAGATAGTACCGACGAAGAAATGAGTTAAATTTAATTATTTGGTTGAGACTAATTAGTCAGAATGTTTGCTCAGTAACAAATATACTATCAACAATTCATGATTTATATTTAAGCTCAAACCAGTAGTAAATATTATTTAGAAAAAGGGTGATGAATGTGGTAGATGAAATTAATTTAGACAATAAAAATCAAGTCTCTAATTCTAGTCAATTATCTAGTCAATTATCTAGTCAAGTTCCTGGTGCTGGTTCAAAATCAGGATTAAAGATTGAACGTCACTTTACTAAAGAAGGAGTATCTCCTTTTGATCAATTTACTTACGAAAAACATGTTTCTTTAATTAAAAATCCAGATGGGACTCTCGTCTTTCACAATGATAATGTAGAAGTTCCAAATTTTTGGTCCCAAGTGAGTACCGATATTTTAGCGCAAAAATATTTTCGTAAAGCCGGTGTACCATTAAAAGATGCACAAGGTAATCTTTTATACGATGAAAATGGGAAAGTAATTACCGGTGGAGAAACAAGTATCAAGCAGGTAGCACATAGAATAGCTGGCTGCTGGCGTTGGTGGGGAGAAAAATATAATTATTTTGCTTCAGTAAAAGATGCTCAAGTTTATTATGATGAAATGGTGCATATGATCATCAATCAAACAGCAGCACCAAATAGTCCACAGTGGTTTACAACAGGTCTACATTTTGCCTACGGCTTAACTGGCCCAGCGCAGGGACATAGTTATGTAGATCCTGTAACCAAACAATTAGAACATTCAAAAGACGCATATAGTAGAAACCAACCTCACGCATGTGCTGATTATTACACGCAAGTTTATACTGAAGAAGGTACAAGATATATTGGAGAGATAGTTAAGAACAATCAAACCGGATTAAAAGTATTTGATGGTGAAAAATTTGTAAAAGTTTTAGCTACAAAAGATAATGGTGAAAAAGAAGTATTTAGAATTAAATTAAAAAATGGCAATTATATAGACTTAACTAAAGATCATTTAGTTCTTTCAGCAAAAGCAGCAAGCCATAATGGCAGCAATTATTCTTGGAAAGAAGTTGTAGACTTAAATAAGGGAGAAAAAGTGCAGCAGCCATTATTATTACAAGTCCATGAAAAGAATGTATTTGTCCAAGATTTGTCTAAAGCAAGATTAGCGGGGTGGGTAATAGGTGATGGCTCAGTCGGTATTTATCAAGGAGTTATGAGGTTAGAGATTATTAGTATAAATAATGAAGAACAAACCAAAATAATAGAAGATATTCACACCGTATTTGGCCAAGACGTTTCCTACTGGATTACAACTTTTAATACTAAAGATAAAAATTTAGAAGGAAAAAGGATCCATTTATCTGGAAAGAAACTTCACAGCTTTGTAGCTGAATATGATTTGGTGAAAAGCAGAAGCAGAACTGCTGAAGTACCTAAAAAGATTGTTTATGCCTCACCACAAGAAAAAAGAGAGTTTCTAAAAGCACTTTTTCAGGCAGATGGGTGTGTAAGAATACGTGTTGATGAAAATAGAAATTCAGGAGATGTTTGTTTAACCACTGCTTCTAAAAAGTTATCATTTGGAGTACTGCAACTACTTAACTCTTTAGGGATATATTCTAGAATCTCATTTAATTCTGATAAAAGAGAGAATAGAGCAGGAACAAATCAAGTAATAATTGCTTACGGGAGTGCCAGAGAACAATATCAAGAACAAATAGGATTCATAAGTGAAGTTAAAATTGAAAAATTAGCATTATTAAATATGTTAGTACAAAGGTCCCAAACACTTCCTTTAATCAGAGAAGAAACTATCATTTCCATAGAGAGCATTGGTGTTAAAAGAGTTTTTGACATCCAAACAGAAAGTGGTAAATTTTTAGGAAATGGCATAGTCATCCATAACTGTTTTATTCAAAAATTAGATGATGATTTAGTGCGTGATGGTGGTATATTTAGTTTGTTAACTAGAGAAGCACGCATCTTTAAGTATGGTAGTGGTAGTGGAAGTAATTTTTCTAGACTAAGAGGTAAAGGTGAAAAATTAAGCGGCGGGGGAACTAGTTCTGGACTTATGAGTTTCTTAAAAATATTTGATGTAGCTGCAGGAAGCGTAAAGTCTGGAGGAACAACTAGAAGAGCAGCTAAAATGGTTTGTTTAGATTTAGATCATCCGGATATTTTAGATTTTATTTGGTGGAAAGTTAGAGAAGAAGAAAAAGTTGCGCAACTGGTTGCAGGTAGTAAGATTCTAAAACAAAGACTGTCTAAATTACTAGAGCTAGCACGTGAACAGAAAAATCCATTTGAGGAAAAAAAAGTACGTCAAGCTTTGAAATTAGCAGCCAAGAGTGGTATACCACTTAGTTATTTAATCAGAGCTTTAGATTTAGCCAAACAAGGAAGAAATTTACCTCTACGCGAATTTGATACACATTATGAATCTGAAGCATACCTTACTGTTTCTGGACAAAATAGTAATAATTCAGTTAGAATACCTAACGATTTCTTTGAAGCTGTCAAAGATAATAAAGATTGGGAGTTGAAAGCTAGGACTAATGGACAAACTATTAAAAAAATTCCGGCTAAGGATTTGTGGGAAGACATAGCTTATTGTGCTTGGGCATCAGCTGATCCTGGTGTACAATATGATACGACTATTAACGAATGGCACACTAGCCCTGAAAGTGGCAGGATCAATGGAAGTAACCCCTGTGTTACTGGTGACACAAAAGTTTTAACTAAAGATGGGAAATGGAGAAGAATTGATTCTTTATTAGATCAATCAACAACCATAATAGTTAATACTGGATTCTTACAAGAAGTACCTATTTCAGGTTCATTCAAAACAGGTACTAAACCAGTCTATAAATTAACAACTAAAAGTGGCTATGAGTTAAAACTAACTGCTGACCATAAAGTATTTACGCTTAACAGAGATTTTGTACAAGCTTGTGAACTATCTAAAGATGATTTAGTTTTACTACCCATGCAAGAAGCAGCTGAGTTAAAAGAGATAGAAGATAGTGAATTTTACCAAATGTTGGGTGTTTATTTAGGTGATGGTTGCGGCGGAAATATAAGTAGTACAAGAGGTATAGCCCTCACTATGAATAAAGAAAGTGAAACCGCAATTCTAGAAAAATTTGCTGAATATGTAGCTACTAGCTATGAAAGAATTACACATAGAGATAGCCCTGCTTTAGTGCAGATGACTAAAACCTCAGCAAAATATGTCATCACTAATCAAATTCTTCTTAGAAAAATTGAAGTAATGGTTAATCTAAAACTAAAAAGCCATGAGAAATGTATCTCTGAAGAGATGTTTGCTCTTCCTTTAAGCGCACAACGCTATATTATACAAGGTCTATTTACTGCAGATGGCACAGTGGCTTATTATCCAAAAAAAGGAAGTTATTATGTTTCATTAGATTCAAGCAGTTTGCAGCTCTTAAAAGACATTCAGATAATGCTGCTTGGTTTTGGAATAAAGAGTAAGATATATAGTGATAGACGAGCCGGAAAAGATAAAGCTTGGCTGCCAGATGGAAAAGGCGGATTAAAAGAATATTCTGTACAGGAAATGCATTCTTTACGTATCTCACGTGCTAATAGAGTTAAATTTGGAAAACTAATTGGATTTATGCCAGAATCACCTAAAAATGAAAAATTAAATTTGATAAATAAAGAAACAGAAGCATACTCGGAAAATCCTTTTGATAGTGTTGATAAATTAGAATATATAGGCATTGAAGAAGTGTATGACTTAACTGAACCACTGACACATACATTTGTAGCAAATGGAATTACCATCCATAATTGCAGTGAGTACATGTACCTTGATGACACTTCTTGTAATTTAGCTTCTATTAATTTGGTTCGTTTCTATGATGAGAATAGTGGAAATTTTGATATTGCCGGTTATCAGCAAGCAATTAGATTGTGGACAATTGCTTTAGAGATTTCAATCCTGATGGCCCAGTTTCCATCTGAACAAATTGCTATCAACACATATAGAACTAGAAGCCTGGGATTAGGATTTGCCAATTTAGGTACTTTACTAATGATGCGCAGCTTACCTTATGATAGTGAGCAAGCAAGAGCTTTATCTGGTGCATTAGCAGCAATATTAACTGGTGAAGCCTATGCTACATCTGCTGAATTGGCACAAGCTATAGAAGCTTTCGAAGATTTTGAAAAAAATAGAGAACCAATGCTAAGAGTTATCCGCAACCATCGCAGAGCAGCACATAGTTTACAAGATTATGAAAGTTTAAGCATTAAACCGATGGGCATTGATGAGAAGTTATGTCCAGCAGAGTTCTTATCAGCTGCTCGAGATTCATGGGATAGAGCTTTATCAACTGGTGAGAAGTTTGGATATCGTAATGCTCAAGTTAGTGTTATGGCCCCAACTGGTTGTTTAGTGGGTGGATCATTAGTAACAACTGAACAAGGAATTGTTCGTTTAAGAAGTTTGGGTAATATAAAAGGAGAAAAATGGCAAAATACATCATTCAAAGTTTTAACGGATGAAGGGCCAAAACAAGCCACAAAGTTTTTTATTAATGGAGAAGCTGAGACACGACTAATTAGAACCAGCGCAGGTTATGAGATTCAAGGTACACCTAATCATCAAATAAAAGTATTGAATAAAAATAATGTTATAGAATGGAAAAAGTTAGCCCAGATCACTCCAGGAGATAAACTACCACTATCAATGAATGGAATATTCGAAAAAACTCAGATGGTGTTTCTTCCACCTTTACCAGAATTACATTGGAATACGGATTTTGATGTCATCGTGCCCAGAGAAATGAATCAACTATTGGCAGAGCTAATCGGATATTTTATGGGAGACGGTAGTCTGCATAGCAAAGGTCTGCGTTTTTGTGTTACAAACGGTGATGATGATGTCACACAACGATTAGTGGATATTATTAAAGAATTGTTTAATTTAGAGTGTAAAATAACTCCTCAAGAAGGATATATGGAAGTGGCAGTTAATTCTGTTCCTTTAACCATTTGGTGGGAAGCCTGTGGTTTTGCTAAGTTAAAACCGGCAGATCATCTTGGCGGCAAGGGTTATCAGCCTTACATTCCCGATGCTGTTTTGTATACTAATCAGAAAGAAGTATATTGCGCGTTTATAAAAGGATTGTTTGAAGCAGATGGAACTGTAACTAATGGAACCCCTAGCTGGTGTACTGCCCATAAAGAATTTAATCAAGAGGTAAAAACAATTTTATTAAGTTTAGGATATCCTACCACAAATAAAATTGATATTTCTGGATGGGGTCAGTCAGAAATTTATTCGCTGCGCTTGCGCAATACTTCTTATAATGAGAAATTTAGGAGAGAAATAGGATTCATTAGTAGTAGAAAAATTAGTAAAATTTTGATATCAACTAAATCACAGGCAGGAAAGAAAGACCTTATTTATATCAAGGATGATTTAGGAGTAGAAATCTCAAAGATAGAAATTAAGAGCCACGATGCAGTAATGCTATCGCTCAGAAGGCACAAAGCTATCAGCCGACAAAGTGCAGAACTGTTATACCAACAAACACAAGATAAAAAAATAGCCCAAGCTTTGGACTTTTTCTATGATGAAGTAGAAGCTAATGAAGAAGGAGGGATTCAGTCCACGTATGATATATCTGTTCCGGAAAATGTGACTTATATTGCTAATGGTTTCATAAGCCATAATACTATAGGTTTAGTCATGGACTGTGACACTACAGGGGTAGAGCCCGATTATTCTTTAGTGAAATACAAAAAGTTAGCAGGTGGTGGATTTTTTAAGATAGTTAACCAATCCGTACCTAAGGCTCTAAAGAATTTAGGCTACAATAGTAAAGAGATTGAAGAGATAATTTCTTTTTGTTTAGGACATAGTAGTTTTGTTGGATGTCCAGCAATTAATGAAAGCGCATTACTACAAAGAGGATTAAGTTTAGAACAAATCTCTAATGTAGAAAAAGACTTAAAAAATTGTATGGATATTAATTATCTGTTCAATGCTATGAATGTCGGCGCTGAATTTTATAACCGCACAACTAATAATGGTGAAAAAAACTTTTTATCAGCTCTTGGTTTTAGCGAAATAGAGATTGAGAAAGCTAACGATTATATCTGCGGCACTATGACCTTAGAAGATGCACCTCATTTAAAAGAAGAGCATTATCCAGTATTCGATTGCGCTAATAAATGCGGCAAGAAAGGTAAAAGATATATACACCCTTATGGACATCTTAAAATGCTATCTGCTTTGCAGCCATTTGTTTCAGGAGCAATTTCTAAGACTATCAATATGCCTAATGATTGGAATATTGAGCAAATTAAAAAAGCATATTATGATGCTTGGACCATGATGTTAAAGGGCGTAGCACTTTATCGTGATGGATGTAAATTAAGCCAGCCTTTGAATTCAACACTAGAAGAACATCCAGAGTTGAAAAAAATATTGGAAGAAGAAAGTGATGAAGACTTAGAAATTGAAACGAGTCGGAAAATACGTAAACGAGTCTTGTTGGGAAAAAGAGAATTACGTTTAAGTGCAGAACAAAAAGAAGGACAACTTGTAAAGATGGAAGCAGAGATGGATGGTTTATCTCCTACCCAAGAAATTATGCTCAATGCTTTGACTAATTCTATTAATTTGCACCTGCAAACTGGAACTGCACCAGCTTTAATTGCTCAAGAAACTCTGAATTTAGAAGGTCATCCTTTAATTGAACATCTACGAGAATTTTTAGTAGTTAATGGTGGTGATAGCTCCGAGATTAATGCAAAAGTGGTTAGCAATTCTAACTTCGTTGTCAATACTTCTTCTTCGAATTTCTCTTCGAAGAAAGAATCTAACTCTTTGGCTAACAATTCATTAGTTAATGAAATTATATCGAGCAACACTTCTGGCAAAATGAACTGCAGCAGCTGCGGTGCCAGCCAATTAAGACAGAATGGAACTTGTCAATTGTGCGAAGTGTGTGGACAAACTAGTGGATGTAGTTGAAGATATTTTATTTTTTTTGTTTATTAGTTTGAGTTATTAGTTTTTTTTATTAGCTATGTGTTTTAACTCATTTACTATCCACTCCATTCCTTCTGTGTCTAAAGAGCAGTATTTTAAGAGATTTTTTCTAATTTCCGCAGCATTTTTAAGTTCAGGCTCGATATTGCTATAAAAAAACTGCGCACTTGCATCTCCACCATTATTGATTTCTAATTCAGAATATGAAGTACCAGTCAATGATGGCAGAACTTTCTTAATGGAATACTGTCCTTTTTGTTTTGGATTGTAATAATCAAAATTTTTGAATGGCTCTGCTAAATCCACGATTCGCTTTACAACATCAGTTATCCAACCCTTATGCTCTGGAAAATCTTCTGCTAACTTCGTTAAAACACTCATTTCAAATGATTTATTAAAAACAATAATATTTCCTGTCTGCCCTGCTTTCCCTATATGGCCCATCAAATTTTTTAATAATAGTGGTCTTGGGTCAGCTCCTCCTTCTGATAAAAATTCAAAATGGGTTACAGTTCCATCTTTTTGTTGAATATGAATGGAATATTGAAATGGAATCTTTTGATAGGGTTTAGATTTATCAAATAGAGGTACTGCCGTATCAAAGGTTTCAAAATCTAAATGATAGAGCGGATAGTGTAAAGAAGCGAGAAATTCTTTTATTTTTTCTTTTGCCACTACAGTTTTATTCTCATCACAAGCCTCTGTTATGATTTGGTCTTTATCTGTAAGCTTTGTTCCTTTGGGGATATCTTTAATACCAAGAATGCCATCCTCAAAAAATTTCCAATATTGCCGCCAATTTGTTAATTGAATAACATTATATTCTGGAAGATAAGCCCAATACATCTGTTTTAATGGACATTCATGAGGTTTATTGCAGTGTTTTCCTATAGGAACTTCGGGGGATTTTTTATTTTGAAAGACTTCTAGAGATTTCTTGGAATGTTCTTCAAGATAATCAATTTCATTAACTTTGTCCGTAACTTCTTCTTTTGAAACTAAATCTTGTGGGTTTATCTCACCATTTTTTGCATATTCTTTATTGAGAAAGAGAACGAAGCATTTATTTATTTTCAAACCAACTTTTTCACAAACATATTTTTGAAAGGCTAAATCAGGGATGTGTTCAGGTTTTACCTCAGATGAAGCTTTTATTTCATAAAGATTCCAGCCCTCCTTTGTTGGTTCTAATATATCATTTTTTACAAATAAATCTTGAAATTGAAAACCAGCCTCAAAAATAGTTTTTTTCTTATCTACTAATTTCTGTGTTTCTTTAATATTATCTTCGTTTTTTAATTCAGACAAATCAACTCCATCTGGAAAGAGCTTCTTTACATATTTCTCAAAATCTCGCCCTTGGGCAAATTTATGCTTATCTGATAAAGTTATTTCTGGCAGCTCTTTTCTTTGAGCATACCACAAAAGCTTAGTGCATTGCTCTCCGTTCATAAATAGAGATTTTGTTAGTTTAGGCATGTTAATTGATTTTTTTGATTTATGATATTTTTTACGGTTTTGACAGATTTATTTTTAATTTGATTCAATAATTTTAATCTTATTTGATATAAATGGTCTCATCTCCTCTATCCATAATTAATTTTTTCTTCTTTTTTTCTGTTTCAGAAAGATAATTTTCTCCACTGATTACTGGACGACCTAATTCTTTTTCCGCGTCTATCCTAGCATTTCCTGCTACTTTTCCACCTCTTTTGGCGATATTTTTACTTTTATCAAAAGTGTCTGGTTTTTCTTCTTGTGAAAGTTCAGTAGTCATACGTTCACCAAGCATTGTAAAAATTAATTCTAAATCATTCATATGATCTCTTAGATTAGTGTTTGATTGTTTTGGTAAGTTTTTGTGTTGTTTATATTCAGTAGGGGTCATTCCAAATGTTGCTTTGCTTATCTCAGAAGTTAGAATTGCGTATTCTAATTGTTCTTTCACCCCCCTTTTCTTCCACTCTTGCGTTAATTCATCCCGAACAGCAATGCCACGCATCCTTTTTTCGATCCACTCCTCTGAATATCCTTTTTGTTTGTATATCTCACGCATACGTTTTGTAGCAATCTCCGGATTTTCTATTTCTTCCAGGCGTTCATATCCTACTTTTGCGAGCCAACGTTTAAAAGGCTCAGCTTTGTGAGAAGGAACAGATTGTACCAGACGCAGTATGCCCATAGTGTTCCAGCATTGTAACATCTGTCTTCCACCAGCTGTATCAAACTCTATTCCAAGGGGGGGGACAAGTTGTCCCCCTCCTTTGAATGCTTCACCTAAAGATTGATCCCGTTTCCTTAGTTTTTTAAGATAATCAGATGGGTTAATTGACTCGGTAAGCACCGTCACAACATCACTTATGACAAACCACCATTCGTCATGTAGCCTAATCCGGCGTACCTGTTTTTGTTCAAATAAGATTATCTCAGTCATGATGATGCACCATTGGAGTAATATTGTTTAGTATCTTTAGCAGTATGTTCTAAGTGGCCTTTACAATTTTTCATTATAATAATGTTTTCAGCCCATTGTTTAACAGAAAGAGTAAATCTGTTAAAACCTGCTTCATTTTTAATCCCCTCGAATTCGGGGGAATTAAAGTAGGGGTTATACATCTCTTTCCAGACGCCTAAAAACTCAATGGTGTTCTTGTTTCTGAGCCATTTTTCTATCAAAACGAGTCCATTTTCTATATTCTTAACCATGTCTGTTAAACAGATGAAATCTTCTTCATTCTGCTGATAATATAAAACTTCAGTTCCTAAGACGTTTATTTTTTCCATGGTGGTGGGTGAGGTTATTTTGTGTGGGCTGGAAAGGTAAACCGCAATTTAGTCATTTCCGGTTTAATGGTTATAATTTGGTTTTTCATTTTAAATCATCATAGATTGTTTTCTTCTCTGCTTCGGTGATACCGTATAGTTTGTAAACTAATTCGTCAATTTCATTATCTGTTTTTTCGATGTCATCTTCTAATTTGGCAGTTTTAGGCATTTATCTTAACCTCTTTTGTATCTTCCTCTTTGAATTATCTGCAATAGTCTTCTCTTCTGATTTTACTTTTCGTTGTAATTTTTGGATGTCTTCTTCTGGCGGAAGCTTTTCAGGAATGATGCCACTATCTACCAATATGCCTCTGACTCTCTGATTACTTTTAACATGCTCATCAGTAATAGTATTCTCTCCATCAAGATCTTCTTTTTTAACATTAAAATTGGTGATTTCTGTGGCTAAATTTTTTGCGGTTATTGTTACGGTTGGCAAGAAATCAGCTAAAGGTCTGTTTTTTGGAATTCTAAGCTTGTTTTTCATTTGCGCAGTTGTAAAACCGCCAAATAAAGCTTCATCTCCTTTGCTTCTTATTCTTGCAAAGCCATCATCATCAACGCCACGTTCGTAAATTAGCTTTGAAAGTTCTGTTTCCGATGCAACTAATTTAGTTCTAGCTTCTAATCTCTCCTGAAGAGCAATTCTTTGCTCTATTAATTCTTGTTTTCTTGTTTGTATTGCAAAATAACTTTGTGCAAACGCTATTTGTTCTTTTCGCGGATCACCGTTTTGAGCGATAAGATAACAGGCGTATCTGGTAAGTTTATAATCTTCTATTTCTTTTGTTGCACCTTTGGGCATAGCTATCGTTTTCCTGACCTCGGGAAAATGATCTTTAATTATCTGTTGCGAATTTTTGCAAGATTCTTTTGCTTTTTCAATTACCAACTGAAAATTTTCCCATTTAGTATAACCTAAAAGAATTTGCATATCCCTCGCAAACCAAAATTCTACTTCATCTTCTTGATGAGCATAATCTTCAAATGATTGATGCAATGTAGTGATAAGTGATTTTTTCATTTTAAACTATCATGGATTGTTTTCTTATCTGCTTCTGTTTTTATTTTCTCCATTAAAGCTACAGCTAGTGGTTGATAAGTGGAGTAACTACACATTAATAATGGTGTATGTGACTGAAAATTTCTAAGGTAAGACAAGTAGTTTCCAATAGTTATCTCTTCCTTTGATAGTTGTACTATCTTGTTTTCCTTAATAAAACTCCACACTATCTGTAAACTGAATGTTCTTGACTTAACTACTTTAAGTGATATATTTTCGTTCTTAATAGGATATTTGTAATCTTCTAACTTATTTATAATATACCCTTTTGACAAAAGGAGAGCTTTACAGCAATATTCAAAATTTGTTCCTAGTAGAATATTAACTAAAACTCTTTGACCATAATTGTTTAATACATCCTTCTGACCTTTAATTATATTCATAGAATAGTTTATTGACTCAATAAAGTGAGGTAGTAATGAAATATCAAACTCTTTAGCATACACTTCATCTAATATGTTCTTATTTTCATACTTCGATTTTTCAAACATTAATAGTAAATATGGGACTTCGAAATCATTACGCAGTTTTTGTACCTTATCATCAGTGAGGTGATATGTATTTTTTAAATGGTTCAGATTATCAGGAAAATAATGATTATAATTTAATTTAAATGTAATTTTTTCACTAGGGCAATCATCAGAGCAGGGGAGATTAAACTCTTTGTGAAAAAAATGAGTTACTTTTTTCATTATTTCTGACATCCTATCTCAAACTCTCCTCAATAATCTTCTTCTCTGCTTCTGTGATACCGTATAGTTTGTAAACTAATTCGTCAATTTCATTATCTGTTTTTTCGATGTCATCTTCTAATTTAGCGGTTTCAGAGGTATTCTTGTCTCCAAAGAAGGCTAGCTTTTGTTTCATTAATATCATCTTATCAACTAATTTAATATAACTATTTTGTTTTTCTAATGATATTTTCAGGATAGGAATCTTTTGTAAAGGTTCAACAAAGTATTCGTACACTCTTCCTTTTTTACGTCCTATATTTTTATAATAGAAATTCATTAATTTTGAGTTTAATATTGCTAAAATATATTTTGTTGAGAACTCTTTACTACTAATAACTATTATCCTTATGTCTCCTCCATCATTATATCTTTGAAGGTCATCATAGGCAAATTTATTGTATTCTGCTCTGTATGGAACAACTATTTTTTCCGTAGAGTCAAACAGAGATTGGTCTCTCGGTCTTTGCAATCTATACCAAGAATAAAGTTCATCACAAGCTTCAGCACGTGCTTTTAGAGATTTCTTAAATTTTTCAAGGTAATTAACTATTTTTGGTGCATTTTCAGGATTCATTTTTTCAGAGGCGTATATTAAAAAAAGACCCCTCTCTTCTATGTTATAAGAGTGAATGTGACTATTTTTTACAAGTTTTCTTATAAACTCTTTTTCTAATTTGTATTCTTTTATAATCTTTTCATCAACAGTAAACGCTTCATTAAGACCGCTTTTCTGTCCTTGCTCAATTATTGATATTTCTTTTAATCTTAACTGGGTTGATTTTTCTATTTTATTATAAATTTTTAATGTATTTTTTTCTCCCAATACCCAACTATCTTCAGAAAGTGAAGATTGAAGAATAAGATTAACATTATTATTGATATTATTAAAATCTAAAACTTCTTGATAGGATATTTTGTTGTTTTTTCTTTGACCTTTTTCTAAGATGATTATTACAGTATGTATTCCAACATATTTAAAAACTTCCAATTTACTTAAGTCAATAATTCTTAGAATATTACAATTGTTTAAGATATATTTCCTCAGATTTCTAGCATGTGTAGCCTCAATAAAATATCGTGAGGTTATAAATCCTAATATCCCGCCTTCTTTTAAAAGATGTATTCCTTTATTATAAAAATAGTAAAGTATATCTGATTTCCCGGCATAGCATTCATATTTTTTAAGAAATTCTGTTTCCTCATCACTTAACATTTCTAGGTTAAAATACGGCGGATTTCCCACCACTACATCAAACGTTCCTTCTTGAAAGTCCCCCGTCCATTTAAACGGATGTTCAAAAGCATCGTCATCAATCAAGCTATTACCCCAGCCAATATGATTGTCTAACTCCGAGGGTAATTTACGAAACTTCTCCGCTGCTTTCAACAGTAGATTTAATTTAGTAATCTCTACTGCTTTATTATCTAAATCAACCCCATAAATGTTATTCTTCAAAATGGAAGTCTTCACAGAATAAGCCCCCTGAAAGTCTAATTTATGCTGTTTAGTATCTGAATCTTTAGACAAATGTTCATTCAGATAATCAAAAGCTTTAATCAAGAACGAACCAGAACCACAAGCTGGATCTAAAATTTTAATCTTCTTAGTATCTACTTTCTTATCTTTCAACAGTTCTCCTAAAGTGTTCTTAATGATGTAATCAACAATATAAGTAGGAGTATAGTAAATTCCCTGCTCTTTACGATGGGCTTGTCCTTCTTTAAGTTTAGCTTTCCCAGATTTAGTTTGAGCTAATATTTTCCCTAAATACTGTTCATATACTTGTCCAAGAACATCGGCGTCAATCCATTCAAAATTATATTTGTATTTTTTATCATGCGACTCGTACAGATAACCAATCAGTGTTTGGATAATCTCGCCATTAATGGTTATACTATCACAATCATTATCTTTATTAGGAGTAAATAAACCACTATTGTAAACCTGGTCATATTTGCTAAACAATGTTTTTAAGTGAGAATAAGCTCTACTCTCCGCAACGTGTTTTATTTCCTCTAAAGTTAGATTTTCTGGATTAATCCCCATATCTTCGCATTTACGAATAAAAATAAGTCTATCTAAAATGCGCTGAACAATTTCATCTTTTTCATTGATATTATATTTCCCAGATTTATTCTTCTCAATATCATTAGCGATTAAAGTACGAACACGCCAAAAGTCCTCTAATAGTACTTTATCAATAGAAACTCTTTTCTTTAACCTTTCTTCTTTGACGGCTTCTTTTAATAACAGCCCTTGTTCGAAGCTATCTTTAGATAATAATAGCAAATCATCAAATTTAGTTAAATAATCATCTGGATTAGAAAAAGCTCTAAAAATAACTTTTCTTTCTTCACTTTCCTCAACGCAAAATATCTTCAGCTGTTCAAAATTAGTAGAAACAGCAAATGGTATTTTTTTAGATAATGCATAAGAAATAACCTGTTCATCAGCTTCTTTATCTAGTGGGATAGTAACCTTTTTAACTTCTAAAAAGAAAACAATCCTATCATTAATTTTAAAGGCATAATCAGCACTACCACCCTTATCTCCTCTTCGAACTTTAGCTCTCTTTTCATAGTCTTTCTTATCCCAACCTAGAATATTGACAAATAATTCATTAACTAATTTATCTTCAACATCGGCTTCAGAAAGTTTCTTGTAATAGCTATTATTATCTTTAAAATCTGTTACCAGAAGTTTCAGTTTTTCTTTAACTTTTTCAAGATTATTCATCATTACTCCTCCAAACTGCCATAATCATACAAATAAATACATAGACTTATAAAAATTACCTAACTGTTCACCCAAATGACATTTTCTTTATCCCTTTAACTTTTCTAACACGTTTCATCATTTCTAAAATATGCGCGAGGCTCTTTGGAATTAAAATAAAAGAGCATTCTACTATGCCGACATCTACGAGTTTTGCTTTAGCTTCTTTGACTTCAAAACCAGCTTGAGCAATTGTATGCAAAACATCAGCCAATAAACCGCTTCTTTCTACCGCTTGAACATAATAGTTTATTTTTTGATTAATTGTTTCTTTCCAATTTACAGCAACTAGACGAGCTTCTTCTTTTACAGCAAATTTACATTCTATTTTATGAACGGAAATCAGTCTTCTTTTTGTTACTAAACCGGCAATTTCTTCTCCAGGAAGTGGACAGCAGCATTTGGCCAGAACACAATAAGCTTGTGGAAACTCTGTTGATTCAACCAATATGCCTTGTTCTTCAGCCATGGCTGGCTTAAGCTGGCGATAATGAAGAACAGGCAGTTGTTCAAAGACCTTCAAATATTTTCTTATTTTTTGTTTAGTCTTGCCAGAAACAACTAACTTTAGCCAACTACGTCTTGGATGTTGATTTTTATTAGTTACTACCTCAACAACGTCACCTTTGTTTAGGGGATGTTTTAATGGTACAAATTGCCCATTAACTCTGCCGCCTATAGCTTTATTGCCAACTTCTTCATGAACTGCATAGGCAAAATCTAGGATGGTTGATTTTTCCGGCAATTCTTTAACTTCACCTTTGGGGGTGTAACAATGGATTTTGTCAGCAAATAAATCAATTTTAGCACTTTCTAAAAATTCTTCAGTTGTGCCTTCTTTTTGCAAATCAAGCAGACTTCGCAGCCAAGATAATTTACGCTCGAAAAGATCCCCATAATTCCCTCCTTTGTAACTCCAATGTGCGGCTACTCCGCCTTCAGAATACTCATCCATCTCTGGAGTTCTTATCTGAACTTCTACTATTTTATTTTGTGAGAGGATTACAGCCGTGTGGATAGAACGATAAAAATTAGGTTTGGGATTAGCAATATAATCTTTAAGCCTGCTTTCTACTGGAGTGAAATGCTCATGTAGCTTTCCTAGAAGGATATAACAATCTTTTACTTCAGGAACTAAAACACGTATACCTAATAGATCGTACTGTTTATCTAAGCTCACACCTCTTTTACTCATCTTACGATAAATGCTGTAGATGTGCTTAGGCCGGCCTTTGATCTTAAGAATTTTAGTATCAGTCGCTATTTGTTTAATCTCTTCAATTGCTTGAGCTACTTTTTTATTTCTCTCTTCTTCCGAATCACGCAGAAAGTTGGCGATTTCTTGATATTTTTTAGGATTGAGAGTAGCAAAAGCAATGTTTTCCATCTCCACGCGCATTTTCTCCATACCTAGACGATAAGCCAGCGGAGCGTAAAACGCTAAAACTTCTTCAGAAATACGCAATTGCGAGGCTTTATCTAAAAAAGAAATCTGCCTTAAGTTGTCTAGTTTATTGGCAAGTTGAATGATGATGATACGCAAATCTTTTATTGTCGCTAGAAGTACTTTACGCAGAGCTTCAGCTTCCAATTGTTTATTTTTATTTTTTAATTGCTTTAATTCTGCTACACCGGAAATGAGCATCCAGACATCTTCATTAAAGTTTGATTTTATTTCAGCTTCGGCAGATAGACAGCTGTGTAATAGACCAGATAAAACTGAAGAGGGGTCTAAATTACTTTCCATTAAAATCTGAGCCACACGGATATTATGATCTAAATAAGTATCACCAGCTAAGCGCATCTTAGGTTCAAGATTTTTTTTGGCTATCCTAAAAGCAATAGATAGTTTATTTTCTATAAAGGCATATCCCTTAGCCCTACAGATTTGTAAGAAAGTATCTTCGTTCATTAAATATTAGAATTATGGAAGAGTTAAAAAAGCTTGTGGATGAGAATAAAAAACATTACCAAAAGCAATAAGTGATTATAATCTACAATTAGCAATTGATTTATGTCTATTCTTCAAAAACGTACTACTTCACTATTCTGAAGCGATTTAACTATATTCTTCAGCATAGAAATCTTTATGAACTAGTTTAGCTACATTGTAGCTAATATGAAAAAAGAGGTAAAAATAGAATTAAC
>Ga0209541_10005869_pt1 | contig 21257 bp, 26 predicted proteins | sample RifCSPlowO2_01_FD_184027 | JGI IMG/M metagenome (GOLD analysis project Ga0209541, IMG submission 184027) | Groundwater microbial communities from Rifle, Colorado - Rifle CSP2_plank lowO2_0.1 (SPAdes) (version 2) | ecosystem: Environmental > Aquatic > Deep subsurface > Groundwater | place...
GGAGAAAAACATCGGCTCGAACCATATTTTGCGAAACCGCCAATTCTTTTTTGCCCCCAAAATCCAATACGAATTAGTCGCCGAGCGAAGCGAGGCGAACCCTTCAAACTTGCAATTTCCTACGTGGTGCCCAGGGAGAGACTCGAACTCTCAAGAGCTTTCGCTCACGACATTTTAAGTGTCGCGTGTATACCAATTCCACCACCTGGGCATGATCGGGCCCTCTAGGCACTAGCTACTAGTTTCTTAGCTTACAATCAAGAGATGCTAGAGGGACTCGAACCCACCGCATGAGAGTTTTGTTCTCGATTTGTCCAAACTTTCAAGCGCAGCGCAGAAAGTTTAGGAACAAATCGCAATCCCGCACAGAAATCTGGCCGGAGGCCTGAGCGGGAATCGAACCCGCGTATAAGGGTTTTGCAGACCCATGCCTTACCACTTGGCTATCAGGCCAGATTTTTGTGCGGGGCAGACTCCCGCGTTACCTCTTCGCCACGGTGCCGGGATTCTATGCGAGACTGACCGCAGTCTTCGCTGTGAGTATATTGCCCGATTATTCGCTTTTTTTCAAATTTTCCCGCGCCAGCAATTTTTCGATTCTGTCCGCCCGTTTTTGCTCGACATCCAAGACAAACTTGATGCGCGGCACGGGACGTATGCGGAGCTTGCGATTCAGAGAATGCTGTATTCCACCGATACGCCTTGAAAGAATCTCCAATGACTCTGCCTCGTTCGTATGCGGCATCACGGATAAAAACACATCCGCGTAGTGCAAGTCAGGCGATGTAATCACGCGCGTGATAGTCAAAAGAGATCTATCCGGAAGGTCTATATCTCGGTCAATGATTTTGCCAAGCTCCCCGCGAATAAGATCATTTACTTGTTCAATACGGCGCATACTAAATTGAAAATTTAAAAATCAAAAATAAAAATGACAATGCAAAATTATAAAATTATCGCCGGAGGCGTACCGCAATTTTCCATTTTGATATTTACATTTTGCATTTAAAAAGACCTCTCCACCCTTTCCTCCTTATAAACTTCCAGCGCGTCCCCTTCCGCTATTAAAAGGTCTGCCTCTGCCGACACTCCGCACTCATTGCCTTCAGCCACTTCATTCACCGCTTGCTGGCGAATCTGCAAATTCGTGATCTTGCCCTTGCCCTGCGCGACATTCTTGCGAATAACCCTTAGAAGCCCGCCGATCTGTAAAATTCCGTCTGTAACCCTGCCGCCCACAATCTGTTTTGATTTTTCCTGCTTGAAGAATTTAAGCACCTTAAGCTTGCCTAAAGGAACCTCGCGGATTTCTGCCGGTATTAAATGCGCCACCGCAGCTTTTAACTGATCAAGTAAATCATAAATAATATCTGCGGCGATGACCGTGATATTATTATTCTTTGCCTGCTCTGATAAGTGCGGCGGTAATTTAACTTTAAAGCCTATCACCACCACGTTCGATGAAGAAAGCGCTAACTGCATGTCGGAATCATTTATGTCGCCGACCTCGCTGCGGATCAGTCGTATGCCAATATCTTCTAACTGCATATTCTGCAGCGTTCCCTCAATTGCCTCTTTCGATCCGGAAACGTCGGTTTTCAAAATAACGTTGATGTAAGTCTTGCCCTCTTTTACTTCCTGCTGGAAGATGTACTCGGTTTTAGCCGCTTCCGAAGCGCACTTTTCCGCGTCAGCCTTAATTTCAAAGATCTTGGCGGGACTGCCAACATTCGGCAATTCGCCAAATCCTGCTATCTGCACCGGCTCGGAGGCTCCAGCCGACGAAATCGCCTTCCCTTGGAAGTCTTCGAGGATTTTTACGGAGCTTGCAACGCCGTCAACCACGATGCAATTCCCGCGCTCAAGTTTTCCGTTAAGAATCAAAAGTGTTGCAGTCGCGCCGCGCTTAGCGTCCCTGTGCGACTCTATGACAACCGCTTCCGCGGGAGCGCTTGCATCTTCACTGAATTGTTCCATCTCGGCAACGAGAAGCAAAGTTTCAATCAGCTCATCAACCTTCTCACCGGTCTTAGCCGAAAGCTCCACCGATGGAATCTTCCCGCCCCATGACTCGACTTGCACGCCGAGCTCCGAAAGCTCTTTTTTCACTCGGTCAACGTCTTTGCCGACCCGGTCAATTTTATTGATAGCCACGACAAAAGGGATATCCGCCGCTTTTAAAATCTCAATGGCCTCTTTTGTTTGCGGCTTAACACCCTCATCCGCCGCCACTACTAGAACTCCGATATCCGCGACTTTGGTCCCCCTGGATCGCATCTCCTTAAAAGCTTCATGGCCGGGGGTATCAATGAAAGTCACTTTCTTTCCGTCCGCCTCAATGACGTAGGCGCCGATATGCTGTGTAATACCGCCCGTTTCTTTCTCCGCAACGCGCGACTTGCGGATGTAATCAAGCAAGGTGGTTTTCCCATGGTCAACGTGACCCATCACTACAATAATCGGGGGGCGCGTCGCTTTTTCAATCTTTTCTTTTTTATCGGCAGTTTTTACCATAACAGCTGGTTACAAAATCCTAAATCATAAATTCTAAATCCTAAACAATTTCAAAATTCAAATGTATTAAATTCAAAACGTTTTGTAATTTTGATTTTGAGCATTAGGATTTGTTTAGAATTTAGAGCTTAGTGCTTAGGATTTAACTTTTACTTATCGCTCTCGCGAGCACCTCTTTTTCCTCCTCGCTCAATGCCTGCTTGGGAGAACCGTGATCGACGGCTTTGGCGTATATTCTCGTGCCCTCGCGGTTGTAAAGCGAGGAAATAACGAGGCCGTTGTTTTCGTGGTCCAAAAGCGCCAAGGCGAAACTCTGATCACCTCCGGTATCGGCAAATGGATTAAATCTCATGAACCCGATCTTCTGAAAACTTCGGCTTGCAATTTTTTCCAGCGCCTCGGCGCGCGAGCGCAGGGAGGCAATATCCCGTTCAGCTATTTCTGTGCGGTGCAAGATTTGGGTCAATAACTCTGTGTGGGTTTCCGGCGCCGCGGCCGAAAAAAGCCTCATAAACTTCTTGCGCAGTCGGAAGAGCGTAACCGCCACAACCGCCAAAAGCGCGGCTAAAACCAGCAAAGCCCCGAGCACAATCTCCAAATTCACCGCTGGTAATGCTTTAAACATAACGACGGAGGGTGCAGGACTCGAACCTGCAAGGGATTGCTCCCACTGGTTTTCGAAACCAGCGCATTGCCATTCTGCCAACCCTCCATTTCCATATAGGCGAGCCCCGGTTATAACAACTTCAACACTTTTTCTTGGACGAAGGTCCGGTAGCGCCTGCGATGCTTAGAATTGTGCGTGCCGATTATTTCAAAGTATCTCGCAATCTCCTTCTGCCGTCTTAAATATACCGACTTTTGTGTAGCCCGATGTGTCGGAGAGAAACCCAATAGGCGTAATAGCATAACAATATCGTTAGTTAATGTACCAGCATAGCTTGTGATTGTCCAACCAAGATACTTGTAGACTCTCTCATGCATACGATGAATATCAAGAAATACACAACCATCGGTATCGAAAAGCCCCCGAAGAAATGCCCTCTGATATGACGCTACAGTGAAGATCCACAAAGGCACCCTGAGTTTATGATGAATTTTATTTCCGATAGGCATGCCCTGATGATGAAGAAATTCGACGAGCATCCGAGAGGATGCGACAACATCTACTGCATTCTCATTCTTTTTGTATCGAAGTGCCACGGGAATTTGAAATAGTTTTTGAAACATTTTTCTAATGAAGACAGCATGCGCCTGATCAGTCTTCGAGTTTGTTGTGACACTAGCCTGATATTTCGATAGATGGCCGTCTCCAATCATAACCCCCATGCATTCTGCGAGAGCTTCCGACCGAATCGGGCTAACAATAGAGCGCAATGTGTTGAAACCAGTCCTCTTTTGTTTATGGGTAACCAGCGACGCAAAACCGCCTCGCCTTCTACCTTCCGGGGTTCCAAAATTACCGTAGAGATCAGCTCTTAAAAGTCCTCCTATCCTGCCCGCCGCTCTCGTGTGCCAGTATTCCGGTATAAGTTCAGGAGACATGGTGCGCGAACTCAGACGCGCCGCCCCGCAAAGTTTTTCAAATGTTTTACCTGGGATAGAGAATCTTCCTCGTTGCCAATCACGTATTGTTCGTGTTGATACCTTGCATATCATAGCAATGCGTCGCCATCCATGATTATAGGAACGCAATCTAATAAATAAACGGTGCCGATCATGTTGCGATAGTCTCACACGCATACCACAAGTATAGATTACGGTAAGCCTATATTCAACCACTCTGGCACGCTTCCAAGCGAAAACAATGCTAAAACTAGCATTGATCCGATTAATTTTCAAATAAATATCCTCGTAGCACTGCTCTGCAAAGAACTATTATCCTTAGTCATGTTTCATCAGCAATGCCTCATTAATAATATTTCATTGTTATAATTGCCATAACGCAATTGCCATTATAATACGCTATAGCGTATTATAATGGCAATTAAATAATAAAAGCTTTATGCTGTAATAACTTTCACGCAATAATAAAAGCTTCACCGGCACTTAAAACGCCGCCAAGCGCGATAACGCTGTTCCAGCGAATTATAATCCGTGCGATAGTCATACGTAATTTCTTCACCGGCGCGGATATCGCGCAACGCGATAATTTCCAAAATATTCTCTGATGTGGCGGCGTTAGGCGAACATGAGTGATTTATATAAAAATCCGGCGAAATTTTCTTAAAACTTCGCGGACACATATAATACCCGCTGCCAGCAAAGAAACAAATGTTTCGCACTGTCGCGGGTATCCGATTCATTTCGTGCCGCGGTATAATCACGCCGCCGCTAATCGTCAGAATCTCGCCCTTTTTAATTGAACGGGCCGCGAACAATCCTCTACCCCCCCCCGAGGGAGGAATGTCTAACAGTCAATTTGGGATTAATGAAGGAACCGCCAATAAGGGACATGATTTATTCCATCCCGCATAACAAATTCAGCCCAGTGGCCTCGTCGTATTCGCGCTGCATGAGGCCGCCCAACTCCGTCAAATGAATCTCGCAAGCCCCCGCCGCTGTGATGCTGAAGACATGCCCACCGAAGGCCGAGTAATCACGCTTAGCAAATGTCCCATGCATATGGATAATTGGAGTTCCTTCCATCAGCGCGACATTGCCAACAAGCGATAGAATTTCGACGTCATAACTGGTTTTTCTGCGTTCGTATTCTTTGGTCGCCAAATTATAAAAAGCGATCTCAAGCGAGTCGGCGGCGCCAAGCCCGGTAAAATGTCCGGCGCGAATATTATGGCTCGTCAAATATTCGCGAAGACCGAGAAGAACCTCCTCTCCCCGATCCCAGCTAAGTATATGGACGTTATTCGCTTGATGGATGATGCGCATGTCAAGAAGAATAGCTGATAGCAGGATGAAAATCAAAAGCTCCCCGTATGAGGAGCTTTTGATTCGTTATGGTTCGACAGGCTCACCACAAGCAGTGATTAAAGCGTGTTATTTTAGAACAACACGGTCTCGAATCAAGAAGCTTGTCCCGAGCAGAGTCGAGGGATGAAAACCGACCTTTGATCCTAGGCCGTTCGCAGGAACCACGAACGGCAGCTAGCGAGATAAACGCTGAAGCGCCGCGGTGCTTTCCAATTCATGCTTCATGAGACGCTGGAAAGCCCGGCGCAAATCCCTAAGCACGAGAATGCCGAGCATGACGGATGCCCCGAAAAGGAGCTGGGGGATGAATCCGGTCTTGGCAACCGCACTCATAACATACGAAATCATCGCGCCCACTCCGCCGGAAAGCGCCGTTATGGCGTTTGCCGACACAAACCGAATTGAGACAAATTCATGGATGCCGACGGCAAGCAATGTAAACGCGCCGAGCTGCAAAAGAATCGTGGGAGCTATGCGTTTCATGAACCAAAAGAAATAAACCCGGCGCATGATGCGATTGGTAAACTGTTGATCTCTGGTAAGTAGTTGGCGTGTCATACTAATTCTTTATTGGTTGCGATAGCCGCTTTATCCGCCTCTACCTTAGTGGAACCGCCGGCTCTATCAAAAAGTTTCTTCATGGCTTTTCTGGCTCGGTATAACTTCATTTTGACCGCCGCAATCGTTGTTCCATCCTCCTCGGCGATGGTTTCATAGGCTTTATCCTCGAGATAGTGCTTGCGCAAAATCCTGGCGAGATCCTCCGACAGCGTTTCCAGCGCGCGCTCAATCAAAATCTTCATCTCGATGCGTCCGCCCATATCATGGCCGACCGCTACCACGGTTGTAAGCATCGCCTCGCCGTCGGCCTCCTGATTAAGTCCGCGCTTCTTCAGCCGCTGGTAGTGCGTGAACGAAGTGTTTAGTACAATCTTGTAGGCCCAACTCTTGAATTCAACGTTCTCCTGTTTTACGAACCGGTGGGCGTTGCGGTAAATCTTAACGAAGGCTTCCTGCACAATATCCTCCGCGTCTTCGCGCTGGTGCACCACGCGCTGGGCCGCCCGCAAAAAGGCTTCCTGGTAACGCCTGACCAGCACCTCAAAAAATGCCGGATTTTCCTGCGCCGAAGCCAAAAGAACCTCATCCTTGAATTCGCGATCACCGGGCGGCGGTCCGAACTCATCGAGGTCCATTCTGCTTTGAGAAACGTAGCCTTGATCCAAAGACATGTGCGAAATGTGTGGGTATATACCCCCACACCAATCTTTACGCGAGTGTCTCGGTTATTGAATGTGTGAGCCACTAGGCGGCTTCGCTTTGCGCTGGCACAAACCTGAAAAGTTTCGCGCCGAGATTGGTGTGGGGGTGTACGTTCTCTATGTACTATAACGAAACCTAATAGTCAAAGGTTTCCTGTGCCTAAAGAGCCAGGTTCCTTACGTTTAATCACGTCCTACTCAAAGGCCGCAGGAGCCGCTGGATTTACGCCCGGCAGAATCAACCAACGCGGCAATTTTCTGGTATCCCGAACCGCTGGAGTAAGTTCTGCTAAGAATTTCTTTAGCATCCAGCCTCGCCGCTCCGCCGCGAGAATCAATGTATGCATCGATAGTCCGGTATTGATCGGGAAACCAGAAGGTATTGACAGCCAGCGCGGCGCGATACATCTCCGATTCGGAGACGCCTTTTGCCGCCATGAGCTCCAGGAGCCCGAGCATCGCCATCCCGTGATTGCAGTCGGGCATTATAGTCGGATTGTTGCAGCAGGGACGATAAATGTTTCCCGCCACGCGTTCGACGATAATTTGCGCCTCCGGCGAGAGTGCCGCAAACGGATGCATCGAGTAATGATCCATCGCGCTGCCCGACGCCAGCGTCCATCCGCCGGTTGAGGCGAAATTCGCGATGCCGCCGTAGCGCGAATCTGCCATCGGTCCAGAGGCAAGGACTGGATTTCTATTGCCGAGCCCCAGCCCCCACAAGAGATTAAGAAGCACATTCGCATTGGCTTCGGAAATCACCACCTCGCCGATATCTGTCTCTGCAAGCAGTCGCTCTGCTTCATTTCTTGCCGATGAGGCGGGGTCATATAGAGACACGAATTTTTCGTAATCGATAACGCCAACACTAACCATCTTGGCGCCCAAATCACCCCACGCGATGGGTAGGGTGTACGGCTCGGTAATTTCAGATTGGGAACCTTCTTGGCTTGCAGATTCTCTGGCCGCTTCTTCGTCATTGCGCCGATCCCGCCAAGAACCATTAAGTATCGCAACTGTCACGGCCGCGCCAAGAAGCATTATCAGAACCGACTGAAAAATATCTTTAGCGCTGATTGAATTCATCATATATTTTACTTAACAACACTCCTCCATATCGCGCTTTAGCTTAGCGATTCTAGCGCTTTCGGGAACACTCGCCGTACTGCGGGAGAAACGCAAAAAAACAAATAACACGATGGCAATACCGACCAAAGCGGCGAGTGCCACAGCCCATTTCTCCACCAGGATGCCGTACCCCGCAACAAAACCCGCCGGAATAAAAAGCATCTTCCATGAAAGCGCCGAACGGCGCGGCAAGAGATATTTTTCCGCGCTGTAAGCGATACCGACGACGCTTCCGCCCATTAAGAGCGCCGGAACCAACGGATCAATCGGATATCCGAACCCTTTTGCCGCAAGCAGCCAAATCCAAGTTCCGGCGGCTCCGGCGCAAATGGGACAGATCCCGGCGCCCCACATGCGGTTTACGCCACGCGTAGCGCCGGCGATAGCGGCAATTGAGAGAATTGTAATAACAAGAATCATTATTCCAAGCTACAAGAAATACACCGCGATTCCTAATGCAACCATCGCGATCCCCGCCCCTAACCGCATCCAGCCCTTTTCCAACTCCTGCCAGCTCCGAACTTTTTCAAGCACAGCGCTGTTGCCGGCTATAGAAAGTATCACAACCAGCGGCAAAATGAATATCAGGTTGTAAAGAAGCAGGTATCCGAGGCCGCTAAGGTACGTCGAGGAGTCGTGCAGTAATCCTAAAACCATAAGATACGGCCCGCCAGTGCAGGGAAACTCGCAAATCCCCACGAGTCCCCCCAAAAGAAACGCTGTTGGGATCGATCCTTTTTCCATCAATACCGCCATCTTATGATGGGCTGAATGCGGGATCTTCAGTTTGATCGGGAACCGCGGGAAGAAATGGTTCACGATGTTAATCCCGCCGAGCGCCACCATGAGAAACGCTCCCAGTTTCGCCATGAAGTGCGGGGTGTCGAAGAGATGCAATGTTTGGAGAATACCCAACCCGATAAGGAGATAAACTACGAAGATCCCGAGAATGTAAGCTCCGCCAATCGCGAGAATCTGCGCCCGCAGACGGCCGATGCTGAAAAGAAACGCAATCGTGAGAAGCAAAATCGAGAAGGCGCAGGGATTAACACTGTCAAGAAGCGCCGCAATGCCGACAAGCGGCAAAAGCCAAGTCCCGCCTCGCGACAGCTCCCAAAGCGCTGCCGTGGCGCCGCCGCTTAATCGGAAAAATCCCACCAGCCCCGCAAGAAATACAGCAACCGCAACAAACACTATAAGTCGTTTATTCATGGTGCGATTACGGAGTTACATTCGCCGAGAATCTAAGAATCAGCGGCTGCCCCGCGTCTTCTTCGAGATAGATTTCGCGGATAATTTTGCCCACTCCCGCCGGTCCGTGGGCCGCGGGATCGAACGTAACAATGATCTCCGCCTCGCTTCCCGGTTCCATGGTTACGTTAGCGGCAGGAACGCTCAAGCCATGCCCGGGCATGCCGAAGGGCCCCTTTGTGATTTTACCGTCCTCAAACACCGCCTCGGTGCACATGCAGGAGGTATATATCTTTTTGATGGCGGCGGCGGAGTTGCCGGAGTTTTTTATGCGGTAGCGGTAGCTCACGCGCCCGCCAGCCATCGAGACCTGGCCGAAATCGTAATAAGACTCTGGGGCCACGATACTGCTGCTGGCGGCGGCCGCTTGATCTCTGTTCTCTGTCTCTGGTCGCGGCTGGTAAAACCAGATAAGAACCCCGACGACGGCCATCGCCAAAACTGCCAGAATCGAGAAAGTTATTTTTTGTGTTGCGTTTTCTTTCATACTTTTAAATTCATGAATAACAAAACCCCCCGCAACGCGAGAGACGAAAGCGCAAAGAGTCGGCCGAATACGGTCTTACTCCGCGCTTTAACTAAACGTAGGACTTAATTCGTGGAGAGCCAGCCAATGGGTAATTTTGCGTTCTGGCAGATTTAGATTTTCCTCAAAAGCTTTGCGCGCTATCTGCAATGGCGGCTGGCTCAAAAAATAAAAATTAATCAACCGGCGCCGCCAAACCAAAACAAATGCCAAAAAGACAGCAAACGCGCCCGCGAGCTGAATCAGCGCGGTCGAAAAACTTTTCAATACGGCAAGATGCAAGCTGGCGAGCTCCACGGGATTCAATAGCTCCAGGCACTCCGCCCCGCGCATGGCAAGTGCCAGACAGCCGCTCGCGCCGCGCTCCCCTTCGTGGCTCATAGCCAAAAAGCCCAAAATCGAGAGCGCGAGAATGCTAATGACCAGAAAACTTACCGAAACTGATCTCATAATATCCATCTAACTTTAACATCCACGGCAAAATAAAATCAAATGAACGGGGAACCGTGGAGGGCTTCGCCGGGGAGCTTCGCTATCTAACCGAGCAGGCGCCGATAACTTGGGAGCCTGGAACAAACCGGCAAATTACTGCACCAATTTTCAAGCCCCCAAATCCTTCCCGCGCGAGTCGCGGCGAAGTAAAGCAACACCGCAGCATAGATAATATGTTCATCGACGATGTACGAATGCGGGTTGGGATAGGGATACTGCAAGACGGGGAAATAGTAAAGCATCATCAGCGCCGCGCCCAGCACCGAACTGAACCGTACAAAAATCCCCAAAATCAGCGAAACGCCGAGTAAGGTGAGACCCCACTCGTTAACAAAATTTACAATCGGCAAAATGCCCGGCTGCAAAAACCAGTTAAAGAATGCAGGAAAGGTCTTGGCGCCATTTAGATATCCCGCCGCCGACCAATTGGGATCGAGAATCTTGGTGATGCCGGCGTAAAACATCAGCCAGCCCATTGAGACCCGAAGAATGAATAACGTGAATTTTGAACTTGCGGACATATTGATGTAAGTAATTACAAAATTATTTTTAAAAATTAATGCTCCCAAAAAACTTCTACGCTGTTAATAAGCCCAAAAGGCTTCGTATAGGAAAAAGCCGATGATGGCGGCTACGACAACCCATGAGATCCAAAAAAGCGCGGCCAAGCTTTTCCTCGCCTGTTCCTGCGAGCCCGCGGAAGGAACGGCAAAAATAATAATGGAAGTACCAACATAAATTGCCGCCGCCAGAACGCTCTTCCCTATCCAGTGATGCGTGAAGGTATCAGCCAGCCAGGTTTTTAAGGGCGGCATGAGTTCCGCCGCGATCGTCACTGCTACTGCAAAAACCGCGGCAAGAACCGCACCAATGGCGAATGACTGTACTGCTTTTTGCCTATGCTCCATAAAGATTATTTCGGTATTACCGCGCCCGAGATAACCATGCCGGACAAGGTAATCGCGACCCCAAGAACGACGATTGTCCAAGACAACAGGAGCGCAGCGCGTTTAAGTCCCGGCGCTGTTTCTAATGAACCTCCCAAAAGCCATAAGACCAGCCAAACCGTAGCCGCCAGAAACGGCAGGACCAAAAACACATGCTCCTTCGCCTCCATCACGAAATTATGCGCCCAGGGATACGCTCCGGCTTTTATCACCGGTTTCACCGCCTTGCCGTAATAGGTCGCATAATAGTAACCGCCCGTAATCCATGACGCGACAAACGAAACAAATCCGAAAAAGGCGCTCCACTTAATCAAACTAATGCGCAATAGATCCCGCATGAGACCAACTGTCACTATGACAAAAAGAGTTATCCCCAAAAGTCCCAATACCACATGCCCTATTAGAAGCTGCGCTAACGCGGGTGTCATAGTTGATTGGTTCCAAATTTCTTAATTAACTGCCGACCGACGATGTTGGCAAATATGATGCCTACCGCAACTACCGCGAGATAGCTTCCCATGATAGCTCCGTACGACCAGTCCAGCCCCCGCCAGGCACCCAAAATCAGCGCCGAGTACCATGAAATTATGGAGATAGCGCCGGTGGTAAAGGCGATTGGGGCTCTTTTAGAAAAATCGGGGTTAAATAGCGGCCTGTCAACGAATGACTCAAGCAAGGGAAAAACTTTGGCGTGCATTAAAAGCCCGTTAAAAAAGACTACCAAGACAATGGTAAGCTTTGCGAGAAGTTTCGGGTTATAAATCAGACCCAGCTCCGGACTTTGGATGCGATAAAGCAGAAAAAACCCGAAGCCGGAAAAAACCAGTATGCCGAATCCCGCCCAGACCGCCATCGAGATGGTTTTTAAGAGGTCCAGCTCGCTCCGATCAACTTTGCCGTCTCGTACGCTCCGGAAAAATGAAAGGTCGCTAACCGTAGCGCCCCCCGCGCCAAGCGCGGTGCCGATAATATGCATCACGATAAGAAAGGTATACCAGCCCATCATCCAAAGACTCAAGCGCTTTTATTATATACCCCGGGGCTCGCTAGGTTATCCACCGGGCCCGGCGGCCTCTGCCGCATCTTGACTAAAAACAAACTGGAAACGAATATTGCCGTCGTCGAAGCCGCGGAGGTCAGACAGTAAACGCAAAGCGCCCTGATCACCGCGACTTGCAGATATGTGAACCAGATCGAAGCCAAAAATCCCAACCCGCTAAGCGCGACTATAGCGGCCAAGAAGCGCGCATCCGACTTCTCGCGGAATAGTACCCCGAGAACAAAAAGCAGGAAGTAATAGATCGCCCCAACCAAGGCAATGGAAACTCCGGCGATCTCGGCGTACTGACTCGTGGTAACTTGGGCGCAGCCAGCCAGAATCGCGCACTCAACTGCCGAGCCGCTGTAGTATTTGGCGGCAAGATAACTGGCATCGGTAAATCCAACGATGCTCGCAATTAAAATGACAAATACGACCAATCTATTGGCTGGCATTTTTTGCGGCGCTGATTAGATTTTCAAATTCTTCCAAACTTCGCGGGTTTTGAATTCTTTTACCATTCAGAAAAAATGATGGCGTGCTGTTCAGCCCAGCCTCTACGCCGCCGCGCGAATCGGCATCGATCTTTTTCGCGGTTTCGTCCGAATCCATGTCGGACTGGAATTTTACGAGATCAAGCCCTAAATCTTTGGCGTATCTCACAAATGTCTCACGAGCGCTCGGTAGCACCGACCAGGCGGACTGATTGTCAAAAATCAGGTTATGCATCTCCCAGAACTTACCCTGGAGCGCTGCGGCCTCGGCGGCTTGGGCCGCGGGTTTAGCGTGCTTATGGATTTGCGTCAGCGGAAAATGGCGATACACGAACAACATATCATTCTCATGCCTTGCTGCGAGCTCTTCCAAAATCGGATAAAAATAACCGCAGGCGGGACACTGAAAATCACTGTACTCAATGAGAACTACTGGGGCGGTAGAGCTGCCCTTTACGTGATCCGAAGCGTTTACCGATATGCCCGCCGCGAGTTCGCCGGTCGGACGCTTAGTTTTCGATCCAAGGTAAACTACACTGCCGCCAAGAACCAGCGCCAGTACGATCATTGAGATAGAAAATTTGCTCATAGACTTAGAAAATACAAATTAAACCGTAAAAGATAAACCAAAATGGTTAACTTCACAATGTTTCCGCCTGGCGCACCGCCGGAATGCGATGCGGGCAACTATCTTTCAAACAAATCAGCGTACAGCCATCGGCGCCCTTGAAAATATTGATCGCGTGGCACCGGTTGCACTTTACCTCCAGCTCACTGTCAACAAGTGTCGCTTTTAAAAGCAGTTTGCCGCACTGCTTACACCGATAACTCGCCAGCGGCATCATAACCACGCCCATCCTAAATTAAAAAACCGCGGACGTAAACCCCGTTAGAGATAAGATGCCCCAGGCATCTGCCGCTCCTCGGGGGCGGATCTCTAACGGGGTAAAAACGCACTCGGGCCCGCTCGGCTACTGCAACAGCCCCGAATAGGCGCTGATTAAAGACGGCATCATAAACACCATCACTATAAGCGGGAGAATAATTACGAGAATCGAAATTACCAGCGTCCAGGTAAAAGCTCGACGCGTTTTTTCCGTCGAGCGGTAAATTTTTTCCAATAACTCTCTTTGGTCAGCCAGCTGCTTTGGTATGTCGTCCATAAGCTAAACGCGTTGCCGCAGACACCGGCACGCGCCGACAATTCGAGTCAACCCCGTTAGAGGTTTTAAGATAATCTTTCTAAATCCCCGAGTATGAGAGCGAAAGCGCCTGCCTACCGGCAGGCAGGCCTGCCCGTCATAGGCATTCACCCGAGTTTCGTAAGCAGTATGGGAAATAAAACATGTTACCTATAATTCCTTAAGTTCGGGTGGCAGGCAGATGGCAGGCGGGGCTTCGCCTTAGATTCTTTCGGCTAAAACAGACCTGGCCGAACCTCTAACGGGGTCAACCGGATTTTCTCGCCAAAATGCGATTTATTTCACCCACGATCTCATCAAGACTGACTTGGGCTTTTACAAGATATGTCTCTGCACCCAAGCTTAAACCCAATTTTATTTCTTCCTGCTGGCCAAGATTTGAGAGTATGAGCACGGGAATTTTAGCGAGCTCCCGATCGGCTTTTATCTGCCGCAGGGCCTCGTAACCGTCCATGCCGGGCAGAATAATATCAAGTACGATCAGACCGCAGGTACCCGCGCGCACTTTTGCTAACCCCTTTTCTGCGTCGGGAGCGACATCAAAATCCAGCCCCACCTTCTTAAATTTATTTGCTAAGAGCTGGGAGAGAAACTCATCGTCTTCAATTAGAAGCACCTTTTTGCTGTCTTGATCCATAGTAAAGGCACGAAATAACTCTGCTGATACTACCCACAGTATAGCCAAAACGCCTAGAGTGGACAATGCCCGTCAAAAAGAGCAGCAGGATTCGAGTATTTTGACCCAAAAGGAGCTATGGGGGGTGTGTACAAGTTACTTGATGTATGTCTTGTAATACCTCATACTGATTAATAGAAAAGTCGTGTTATATAAATAAGAAATAGACAAAATCTCAATGACATTTACAAAATTTCTACCGATCCCAATTATTATCGGGATTCTGGCCGCGTTCTCTCTATTCGCGGCGAACTGGCTTACAATCCCGGTTTGGATGATATTTATAAGTTGGGCGCTTTATTTCATAGCTGGCGCTAAACCATCGCGGCTTCCCAAAGAGATCATCGGACTTACGGGAGGCATTGCTTTTGGGTATATCACCCTATGGGCCATGCCCTATTTCACGAACATCTTTGGGGCCACCTTTGGACTGCCGGCAACGGTCTTTAGTGTATGCTTCATTATAGTGCTGCTGGAACTCACCGATTGGTTTGAATTGGCGCCTGCTTACTTCTTCTCCTTTGCCGGATATTTCGCTTACGTGTTCGGAAGCGGTGGGGGCGTGGGATTAACTACGCCGGAAAACTCACTCTGGCCGATCTGGCTGGCATCCATGGTGGGGCTCGCGTTCGGCTATGTGAGCGCCTATCTGCGGACGGCCATTCTGGAAAAGGAGGGAGTCTTCGGCTCCGCCCAGCAAACAGTCTTTGACAAAGAGGCAAGAACCTAGGATATCTTATCTGTCTTAGCCTAAAACCAAAAATCTCTCCGCATGAAGCGGAGAGATTTTTGGTTTGCCGCACTCATTGCGAAGCCTTGGGATCTGCGATAGGGAGATAGATATAAAATTCCGACCCCTCGCCTTTTTTGGATTCGAAAGTTATCCGGCCGTTATGCCTCTCGATTATCTTCTTTACAAGATAGAGGCCCAGCCCCGACCCTTCTGTTTGGTACAGTTGTGCGTTTTTAGCGCGGAAGAATTTGGAAAATATGAACTTTTGATCCTCCCCCAGAATGCCGATGCCGGAGTCTTTGACCGAAAGCATGACATTCTGATCTGCCGCACCCAAAGATACCCGAATGGCTCCTTTGGGCAGTGAATAGCGGATGGCATTGTCAATGACATTGCGGATCGCCATGGAAATAATTACGGGATCAACATTTACTGAAGGCAGCGGTTGTTCGGGCGCCGCCAGAGACACCGATAGATCGTGCTCTTTGATTGGAATGGACATATCGGCGATGATTTTCTTCACGAGCGGCGCTAGGTCGCATTTCTCGAAGTTATACGTCAGCCCCTCTTCCTCCGCTCGGGATATCGTAAGAAGTTCGTCCAAAAGTTTATTCAGATTGCTGACAACGTCGGAAGTCTTCCTGACCAGATCATGCTGTTGCGGGTTCAAAACACCCTCCTCGCCGCTCCCCAAGAGATTCAGCGCCCACCGGAGCCCCGCCAGCGGCGTGCGAAGCTGGTGCGAGGCGGTAGAAATAAATTTTGACTTCAGCGTGTCTATCTCCTTTTCCCGGGTGATATCGCGGAGGATCCTCATGGATCCCGTCTTTAAATAGCCGGGGCCTCGCACGGGCACTAAGGTGACCTCTAATATCACGCGCTCCGACCCCTCGGTCGCATACTCCCCTTTTTCGTAATCGCCTAAGGCAATCCGGCCGATTTGGTAAATGTTCTTCAAGAAAACATTTCTTTGGGAAATTTCCTGCGTTACGACTTGCCCGATAAGGTCTGCCGACCGAACCAGCAACAGTTCCTCGGCTTTGGGATTCAAAAGAAGAATCTTGCCGTCGTTGTCATATAAGATTATGCCTTCATTCAAACTGTTAATCATGTTGGCCGTTTTTTGTTTCTCCGAAACAAGCGATTCAAAAAAGTTAATATTGAGAAGCGAAACTCCAAGAAACCGGGCCGCCATGTCTAAAATCGCGATCTCCTCTCTGGAAAACACATGCGGCTCTTGGTAGAGCGCGGTCATAACCCCTAGGGCTTCATCCTGCACTACAAGGGGTACGGCGATCATGGCGGATCGTCCTTCTATGGAGAGCATAATTCGCGAGGGCTTCACTAATCGCTCATCCACAAAAACTTTCGATGAAGTCTTTATCTCTTTGTCTTGGAACGCGAGCCCCGATAAAGTTCCCGGACCCGGCTGTTGCAAGTGGGCTTTCAAATAATCGTTCAGCGGCTTTGAGACCCCCAACGAGGTGGAAAGCTTCAGGACACCGCTTGATTCTTCTCTTTGAAAGATCACCAATCCTTTGATATTGAATCGCCTTTCGAGATATTCGTTAAAAACTTTCAGGGGTTCGTCAATGGATGTATGGGCGCTCAAGCTCAACGATTGAGTGATTTTTTGGAGCTCGGAAAGCCGCTCGACCTGATCGAGCAGGCTTTTTCCGGAACGCAGGATGGTGTCATAATTCTTGATGTTTTCAATCGTGACGGCGACCTGATCGGCGGTAATTTCTATAAACTGCAATTCACCCGGCAGAAACGAGGTTTTTTGTTTTTTATAAAACACCTCGAACGCCCCCACGATATTTTTGCCGATGAACATAGGAGCCGCAACGGATGCATTAAACCCTTCGTCTCGATCGATTAACCTCCACCGCGGTATATTAAGGGAGCTCTTCTTATTATCAGAAGTAATGTAGCGGGTCTTTCTTTCCACCATGACCCTGCCCACGACTCCCTGGCCAATCTTCACCCGATCGGTTTTATTAAAGTAACGAATATAGAGACCATCGAGTCCGGCCGACGCCTCGATCTTCATGAATTGAGTTTTTTCCTCAACCGTCCATATCGCCACCGCCTCCGCGCCCAATTCCTTCAGCAGTTCTTTCAACAGGGACCGCAAAACCTCCTCGATGTCTCGGGAGGCAAGATTAAAAGACCGGGATAAATTGTTTACCAGCCGCAGCCAATGCGATGCCGCTTGAATCTCTTTATGACGAACCATTGTTTTCTATTATAGTCTGTTCTTGCTATTATAAGAAGTGTCATATTGAAAATTGCCCATGAAAGAAACCATTAGACTCGGCTTTATCTCGGGACTCTCCGGGGTGTACGGCTGGTCAGCGCAAGACCAGCTGCGCGGGATAATGTTAGCCGTCGAGCAGATTAATTCCGGAGGAGGAATTTCGGGAAAGAAAGTGTCAATCATCTCGCGAGACGACACCAGCGATCCAAAAAAAGCAGCCGAAGGGACGCGCTACCTTATCGAAAAGGAAAAAATTGATTTTATGGTTGGGGGGCTGTCCGCCGGAACCCAGCTTTTCATCAACGAAGAAATGAAAAAGGCGGGGCTGCTTTTCATAAGCATTGGCCAATCAAACGAGATCACTACGGCTAAACATCTCGGACCCTATACCTTCCATGAAGCGCTCACCCCCTACATGACGGTTCAGGGAATGGGCAAGTGGGTTTTTGCAAATCTGGGGAAAAAAATATTCATTGTAATGTCCGATTACGAATGGGGATGGCATGTCTTAAGCGCGTACGAGCTTCTTGCTAAAGAGGCCGGCGCCCAAATAGTCGGCGTGGCCAAAATTCCGTTCCCAGCTAAAGCCTCAAATGATTTTTCCAAACACTTCCCGGTTATTTTGAAAGCCAAGCCCGAGGTGTTGATCGCAGCGAATTTCGGCGCGGATCAGCTCAAGTTTATTGAGGATGTGAACACAGCCGGACTGCAAAGAAAGATGAGTATCGTAAATACCCTCTCCGAGCTTCCCGTAATGGAGCGCATATCGCCCGAGAAAGCCACCGGGCTTTATTGGGGAGGGCACTTCTATTGGGGGCTGAAAGACATACTTCCGGAAGCAAACAATTTTGTTTCGCTTTACACCAAGCGATTCAATGGCGTCCCCTCGGGATACGCGGCTTACGGATACAGTGGAGCCATGGAGCTTCTTACAGCCGCCAAAAAAGTAAACCGCTATCCTATTAATCCCAAAGCCATCGCCGAGGAACTCGAGGGGAACGCCTATGCCCACTGTAAAGACAAACAGTGGTGGCGGCCTTGTGATCACCAATCAATGCAGGATTATTATATTCTGAAGTTAAAAGGCGCCGAGGATAGAGCGCATCCCCATGACATATCCGAGATTATCGGCGTAACCCCATGGGATCTCGATATGGAAAGATCCTGCCAAAAAACTGGCAACGGCGCGTATCTTTGGGGACATACCAAGTAACCAAGTACGCGGCGGCAAGGATCTCTATTGAGCTCGGTCGAAGTCCTCCCGCGCTTTGCAGCCAAAGTGTAAAAGCAAACCAATATGGCCATAAATCACACTCTCATAAAATCTGCCACCTTGCTTGCGCTCTTGGCGGCGGTCATTTCGGGAACGAATAACTTCGTTACAAAAATCGCCGTAACAGCCGTGGGCGACCCGATTTTTTTCACCACGCTGAAAAACGCAATTGTCGCCTTGGGACTTATCGGAGTAATAATCGCTTGGCGCAAATGGCCCGAAATAGCTGCGCTTTCCCGCGAACAATGGATAAAACTCTTCGCCATCGGCGTTATAGGCGGGGCGGTGCCTTTCGCGCTTTTTTTCACGGGGCTCACTAAAACTAGCGCATTGAACGCGGGGCTGATCCATAAAACCTTGTTTATCTGGGTGATGATTTTTGCCATCCCGATTCTAAAAGAGCGCGTCACCAGGCTTCAATGGCTGGGTATCGGGACGATTTTTGCCGCCAACCTTTTCGTCGGAGGATTCGCCGGATTTAAATACAATGCCGGAGAGCTGATGATCCTTGGAGCCACCATTCTTTGGGCCATCGAAAACATTATCGCTAAAACCGCGCTAAAAGATATCCCAAGCGCCACCGTGGCCTCCGCTCGCATGGTTATCGGTTCAGTAATCCTATCGGGCTTGGTTTTGTGGCAGGGAAACGGAGGATTGATTATGAATCTGAACGCTATGCAATGGGGATGGACGATACTGACAAGCCTTCTTCTCGGCGGCTACGTCCTCGCCTGGTACACGGCGCTTAAATATGCTCCGGCAACATACGTCGCCGCGCTTCTTGTCCCGGCAACGCTTGTCACAAATGCGCTTAGCGCGATTTTTATCACGCGCACCATGGCTCTCCCGCAACTGGCAAGCTCGGCACTATTTATCTTAGGCACTGTGCTTGTAATCGCGGCGGCCGCCTATGCCACAAGGACCGCTCCCTCGAACGAACTTCGGCCTAAAACCTCAGCCTAGAGACCTTCATGGACGGGGTTCTCCGCTGCAGCAGATACGCCTTCGGCCCGAACCGGCTACATTACTGCGGACCCGATGCCAATCAGGAGATCGCCGCCTACATCGAAAACAGCGCGACCGACCCGGGTCTCGAGTCGCTTCTTAGGGCATTTAACACGATGTACCCGTATCTGAAGCACATCGCCGCAGCCAACAATATTCGGGACCCGTTCGATGAGCGCGTCGTTGAGGCGTACTGGATCGGAAATAATTTGCTGGAAACGATTGAGAAAAATGATTTATACCGCCACCTCCTCGAAGACCACCAACTGAAAAAACGTCTGGGGCAAAAGTCTTTCGATCTCATCGCGGACAAAATCGGCCTGGGTGCTGTGCCGCACCACTCTTTTCATGTTTTGGACGTCTGGAAACGCACCGGACATCTTGAAAGAGCCCATACGCTGGAAAGCATGGATTCGTGCAGGATTGCGTGGGGAAAAGTCATGGCCGTTGACGGGCCAAAAATAAAAATCGAAACCGCGCCCCTTATTTATACCGAGGGCAAACTTTCACTTGGAGAGCCGACCGAGAAGACAATCTCGCGAAACCTCGAGGCCGTAAGCGATATTGAACAATTAAAAACGGGCGAGATTGTAACATATCACTGGGGAGTCGCCTGCGAAGTGATAACGCCGCGCCAATCCGCAATCCTTAAACGCTATACCCTGCGCCATATTGCCCTCGCCAATCAGACGCTATGATCGTCTATGTTTTCGGCAATCCCGATATTCCCGAGGACTCTCTGCCGCTTCGGATTCTGCCGCGGCTGCGTCTGGCGTTTCCCGATATCTCTTTTGAAATAAAAGACCCGAATGAAGAATGGGACGTTCCGGAAACTCTTACGATAATCGACACGGCCGCGGGCATTGATGCCGTGCGCGTTTTTACAGACCTTGAATCATTCTCAAACGCGCCGCGAGTTTCACTGCATGACTTTGATGCTTTAACCCAGCTCCGTTACCTACAAAAACTCGGCAAACTAAAAAAAATAACCGTTATCGGCATACCGCCGGCAATATCCGAGGGTGAGGCGTTAAAAGACGTTTCCGAAACGCTCCGAGGCTTTATCAAAGCCAGCTGACTTTAAGAAAATGCGTGGCGCAACTCATGCATGGGTCATATGCCCGAATGAGCTTTTCAATTTCAAAGCCTATTTTTTCTTTGGGTGTTACGGGAATCAATTCTTCCACTAGCCTCGCAATATCTTCCTCGATATTCGCCTGATTCTGGCCGGTGGGGACAATGACCTCGCCTTCCTTTACGATTCCGTCATCTCCCATCGCCACCTTGTGGTAAAGCGTTCCGCGCGGAGCCTCTACGACTCCTACGCCGACAGCCTCCCGCGGCGCTGTTTTCACCACCGGTTCGGGCATGATCTCGCGGGTTGACAGAACTTCAATCGCCTCATCAACCGAATGCAAGATCTCAACCGCCTGCGCGATGTTATTGAAATAAATATCCGTCGAAGGGAATTTATCGAGCGTGGACGGAACCGATGCTTTCGTTTCGTGATGGAGCAGGTCTTTA
>Ga0209541_10005870_pt1 | contig 21257 bp, 23 predicted proteins | sample RifCSPlowO2_01_FD_184027 | JGI IMG/M metagenome (GOLD analysis project Ga0209541, IMG submission 184027) | Groundwater microbial communities from Rifle, Colorado - Rifle CSP2_plank lowO2_0.1 (SPAdes) (version 2) | ecosystem: Environmental > Aquatic > Deep subsurface > Groundwater | place...
TGCAAATCCGTAAATTTTATTGCAAGATAACTAGGTACGATTTTTAAATGGAACGCATACTTTCTTCTCAACTCAAAAGCCACATAAACCAAAAAGTGAAGGTCTCTGGCTGGCTCTACAAGAAACGTGAACTTGGAGGCATGACTTTTATTTTAGTACGCGATCGCCACGGTTTGGCACAGATCCTTATAGAAGATGCAGAAGCTGCAAAAAAACTTGAGGGTTTACAAAACGGCACAATCCTTTCTGTCGAGGGAATAGTCGTCGAAGATAGTCGCGCCCCCCAAGGCGTAGAATTACACGAGCCCCAAATTCGTGTGGAAGTTCCAGTAGAACACGTTGCTCCAATAGAAATAGACAAACCAATAAATCACGAACCCAACAACCTCGATACATTGTTTGACAACAAAGTCTTAGCGCTAAGAAACACCACAGAGCAAGGAATTTATAAAATTCAAGCGGGGATAGGAGATGCTGCACGAGAATACTTAAAATCCCAGGACTTTATAGAATTCCATAGCCCTAAACTTTTGGCAGAAGCCACAGAAGGTGGAGCAGAAGTTTTTAAACTTGATTATTTTGGCAAAACCGCAACTCTTGCCCAGTCGGCCCAATTTTATAAACAGATAATGGTAGGCGCATACGAAAGAGTATTTGAAATAGGTCCGACATATCGTGCCGAACCAAGTGTTACAACACGTCACATGACAGAATTCATAACTCTTGATGTGGAAATGGGATTTATAGATGGGTTAAAAGATTTAACAAACCTTCTAAGCGGACTTATGAATCACCTCTCTAAAAAAGTATGGGAAGAATACGAAACGGAATTATTGGCTCTTAGCGCAGAAAGACCAATTTTGGCCGAAGTCCTTCCAGAGATAACTCTAAAAGATCTCCATGAACTATACTTCAAAGAGACCGACCGTGACCTGCGAGAGGAAAAAGACCCAAGTCCCGAAGAGGAACGTTGGATTAGCGAATACTCCAAAGTTAATTGGGGTTCCGAAGCCGTATTCGTAACAGAATTTCCGGCAAAGGCAATGAAATTTTATCACTTTAGAAGTGAAACAAATCCAGAAGTGGCAGAAAGGGCAGACTTAATTTTTCGGGGGGTAGAGATTGTAACAACAAGCCAAAGAGAACACAGGTACGATAAACTTTTGGAGCAACTAAGAGAAATGGGAGGCAGTGAAGAACATGTAGGATATAAGGCTTTCCTTCAAGCTTTCCGATACGGAATGCCTCCGCATGGTGGATTTGGCCTAGGTCTTGAGCGGCTAACCCAAAAAATAATTGGCCTAAATAACGTCAAAGAAGCCACACTCTTCCCTCGCGATATAAAAAGACTCACTCCTTAGCTAATATGGCCAAAAAAACTCCCCCGAAAAATTCCTCAAAAGAGAAAAATACACTACTCTTATTTTCCGGCACAATGCTTGTATTGATGTATTTTGTGGGCCATCTGGCAACATACGATATAAAAGAAAAAATTCCCCCAAAACAAGTACTTGCAGTTACGACAGAAATAAATCTTCCAGAACTCAAGAACCCATCTTTGCCGCCGCCTACCCTTTCTGCCAAATCTGCTTATGCAATAGATCTAAAAACTAAGAAAGTTCTCTTTGCCCAAAACGAACGAGAACCGGCCCTCCCTGCCTCAACTACTAAAATTGCTACAGCTATAGTTGCACTCTCTCACTATAAACCAACAGACGTCCTAACTATTAGTAAAATCTCAATAGACGGGCAAAAAATGAACCTGGTTGAAGGAGAACAAATAACAGCACAAGATCTCCTATACGGCTTACTGGTTTTTTCAGCAAACGACGCAGCAGAAGCTTTAGCTCAAAGTTACCCAGGAGGACGGGTTAATTTCATAAACGCAATGAATCAACTAGCCAGAAACCTCTCTCTTGAAAAAACCAACTTCACAAACCCCTCTGGGGTTGATGAATACCTCCACTTCTCCTCCGCCTATGATTTGGTGAAATTGGCAGACTATGGAATCAAAGATCCATTATTTTCGCAAATAGTCTCCACAGAAAAATACAAAGCATACAGTACAGATAGAAAAATAGTCCACGAAATGAAAAACATTAACGAACTCTTAGGGGAGATGCCAGGTGTTTTAGGAGTTAAAACCGGCTGGACTGAAAATTCAGGAGAGGACCTGGTAACCCTATATGAAAAGAATGGCAACAAAATCCTCATGTCAGTCTTGGGGAGTACAGACAGGTTTGGAGAAACAAAAGAAGTGTTGGAATGGATTACACAAAACTACTTTTGGGGGAATTAATTCCCGTAATACTGGGAAGTTACAGCAGGGACAATTGCCCGAAACTCTCGGTCGCCATCAAACACAAAGACCGGCTGCAAGTATTGTTGCGGTTTTCCAGAGTCATAATACCCCAAGTAAATCCTTCTTATAGTCGCCGCATTTCCCGACGAAGGTGGGGAAATTGTTAACCCACGCCCAGCCTTGAGTTCTTCGAAAGCTTCGGTGGAAGTTTTTATGGGATATGTTGATTTTTGTTCTTCGTCAACCGGGAAATAATGATATTCACCCGCAATAACTTGCTTTGGTCCAGAAGACTCACCAGTTACCAAAAGCCAAACAGTTCCGCGGTCTATCCGGGAAGTTATAACCGGAAGATCGTCATAATTCTTTCTTAAGAAGTTTACACGTACAAAATTAGCATCCGATAAAGAAGTAACCCTGGTCAGAGCCTCAGGCGAAGATTTCAAAAACTCCAACTCTTGCCTACCCAGTTCTAAATCGGTAACGAGGAGACTCCCCCGGGATAAGAAAGATCGTGCAGCAGAAATAGCTTCTTGGTTGGAACGTGGCTTTGCCGACAACAGTGCGCTATCCAGGGCCAGGTTGTAGCTTAAAGAAACAGTTTTATTCACGATGTTAACATCCAGAGAGGCGGGTATCTCGGTGTGATCAAACCGATAAATAACCTCACTTAGCGGCAGTCCGGCAGAATTAAAACCCAAAGCCTTAGCCAATCTGTTCGATTCATCAAGATTCAAAAAAGAAGCCTGCGGAGTTGGCATAAAAAAAACGTTAGCCTGAATGGGCATTGTAGGCAGGCCCCCGGGCACCTCCAAGTTATAAGTAAGTTGATTTGTGGTAGATCGAGGCTCAAAAACAAGCGCGGGCAGTTTATTAAACTTAACTTCCGGAGGGGGAGGCGCCGGAGGAAAAACTGTCCTATAAAGCGCAAAGCCGCCAACCCAAAGAAACCTCAGTGCAATAGCGGCAACAATAAAAATTGCCCCGAACTTTATTGTCTGTCTTGCGTGGTACGCAGTTTCTGTAAGAGTCATCTCCTTAATCCCCGTGGTGCAAGCAGTGTATTGCAACTTTGAGTATACGTTTAAGGGATGTTAGAATCAATCTACAATGAGCGTAAAATCCAAAATTAGAGTAAGAATCGCCCCCTCTCCAACCGGCTTTGTTCATGTCGGAAATGTGTACGGAGCACTTTTTAACTATGCGTTTGCACGAAAAAATAATGGTACCTTTATTTTACGCATTGACGACACAGACCAGAAGAGACACGTTGAGGGAGCAGAAGAGGTATTGTACTCAGGGTTTGAGTGGCTGGGGATTAGGTGGGACGAAGGCCCCGATAAAGGAGGGCAGTACGGTCCGTACAAACCATCTGAGAAAATAGACAAATATCAAAAAATTGCACATGATCTTGTAAATCAAGGCCTAGCCTATGAAGAAGATGGCGCCATAAAACTCAAATCTCCCAAAAAAGATTTTTCATGGAACGACGCCATACGAGGCGAAATCACATTCCCGGAAACAGAAGTAAAGGATTTTGTCATATTAAAGTCCGACGGATTTCCGGTATACCATTTCAACTCTGTAGTTGACGATATTGAAATGGAGATCACACATGTCATTAGAGGCGAAGAGCACATCTCAAACACACCGCGACAAATAGCTTTGTTTGAAGCATTAAAAGCCAGCCCTCCCGTTTTTGCGCACTTTCCCACCCTCAGAAACTCTGAACACAAAAAGCTTTCTAAGAGGCGTGATCCGGTCGATCTGCGCCTATATCGGGAAGCCGGGTATCTTCCAGAAGCTCTTGTAAACTTCCTATGCCTCTTAGGCTGGTCTCACCCCGAAGAGAAGGAAATTTTTTCCATCAATGAATTTATCGATAAGTTTTCTCTCGAAAGAGTAAGAAAGGCTGGCCCTATCTTTGACTCAAAAAAACTGGACTGGATAAATGGTATGTATATTCGCCAACTTACCGATGATGAATTTATAAGACATCTTAAAACACACCTTTCCTCAGACACCAACGATGAATTTTTAGGAAAAATAACTCCTCTCATCAAAGAAAGAATCAACAAGTTGGCAGATGCAGAAGATCTTTTAAAGTTTTTCTGGGAGAAGCCACAAGTAGAAAAACCTCTGTTCGAAAACGAGCAATCAACGCTCCACATTGCCTCAGCTCTCGAAACTCTTCGCAAAGTCCCCGGCTGGTCCTTGGAGGAAATTAATTCTTCTCTAAAAAAAGCAATCGAAGAAAAAGGTTTTAAGACCGGGGATTTTTATATGACGATGAGACTCGTTTTGGCAGGTAAGAAGGTTACTCCCCCAATAAACGAGTCAATGGAAATCTTGGGCAAAGAAGAAACCCTCTCTCGACTTGAAACAGCAGAAAGAGTAATGACATTCTCCCCGCGCTAAAGGAGAATGACATATCGGCGTTCAATTCATCTCCGGTCTTTTAAAAGCCGGAGTTTTCTTGAATGCTGATATAATAGATATGTGAAAAAAACTGCCCCTCCGTCGCGTGATTTAATTCGATCAAGACTTAAACTCAAGCACTTAGAATCCCAAACTAAGTTCAGGGAAAAACACCCCCACGCGCACGATTACTTCAAAGAAATCGGGTTAGACCTCGGTAAAATTCGACAGCATTCGACAAAACTTCTCGCAGCAGGAGCAATCGGAGGAGCTCTCCTTCTTCCGGCATCAACAGGTGACCTAAAACCCAATCACTCGTTGCCAGCCGAATCGGAAAGGAGTGTAAAAAACCAAGAAATCCCTCTTCCCCCACCAATTGCGCACGCCCTGGTCGGATCGGGGTTGTTAGAACAAAAGAAAGACAAACAAACATTTGTTGGACAACTAACAAAAACACTCCCCCAAATAGTCAATCGCTTTGCACCACCTTTTCTCTCTGGGGAGGAAGAAAAAGTAATAGAAAAATTGATTACACACGGAACGGGGATACCAACAAAAGCAACACTAGACGGGGAACACTTAAACACCACATTTGGGTACATTGGTGCAGAGCAACACCTCCGCCGTTACATGGGAGACACCATCGACAAGCATTCAACGCAAGTTGAGGGAATGGCACCAGGTTTAGGGGCATGGGGTCATTTTGCGGAAAATGGGATTTTAACAAAAGACGTAATAGAGCGCGAAAAGTACTATGTCGCAGTCCAAACTCTATATCTTCCCGATTGGAACAGACGGGTTAAATATCTTAGGGATTGGTATAAATGGAGAAAGATAATCGTAGTCAACGCCGACAACGGGAACGCTGTGGTTGCTGTTATCGGAGACGCTGGTCCCGCCGCGTGGACGGGTAAACACTTTGGAGGAAGCCCGGAAGTAATGCATGAACTCGGCGGTCCAAGATATAAAAAAGGTAAAGTCATACTAATGTTTGTAGACGACCCTGAAAACAAAATCCCCCTAGGCCCAGTGCAATACAACCAGATTCCAAATAATCTTGTACAATCAATCTAGCATGAGTAAGATTTTCTACTGCGCAAGCAGCAAGGTTCTGGCAAAGCCAGGTTCTTATATTGAGTGCAGCAAAACAATTGAGAAAAATTTACTATGAGTAAAGTGTTTTATGGTTGCGTAGCACAGCGAAGCATACCATACAAAATATTGCGAAATTTATGAGCAAGATTTTTTACGATCACCTTATCATCCTCGAAGAAGTCGAAATAGAACTCGACAATCTTCAACTCGACAAAGATGAACGACGAGAACTGGAGCATTTGATTGAAGAAACTATCCACCACAGAGTGTTGGGTAAAATTTTAACCAAACTTCCCAAACCTCACCACGAAGAATTTCTGAAAAAGTTCGCCAGTGCCCCCCACGACCCCAGCCTCATTCACTATTTAAACCACAAAATCAAAGAAAGCGTCGAAAAGCACATTGCCAAAGAAATAGAATCCCTCAAGAAAGAACTACTTACCGAACTCAAAGGACAAAAAAAGTAAGCAATAACTACTACTTACTCACTTTGTTCCAAATAAGCAATAAAGCAGCCCCTCCAACCACCACGTAGACTAAATCAGCAGCTCCCTGCCAAGATCCAACCAGTGTTTGTACAAGATTCCAGTTGCCCCCACCAACAAAATTCCCCAAACCCACCAAACCCCAGTTCAACCCGCCTACAACCAAAAGCCACCAGGCTAAGTTATTAAGATTTTTTATAATTCTCACCCCCTGTCTCCTTTAACTTAATCTCAATTACCCCGACCTTGTCAACAGGAACTTTTCCCTAAACACCATATTCGATATACTGTTTTTTGTATGGATCGAAATTTCGGAGGAATAGCATGGACCAACCATGCTCTTCAAAGACTAAAAGAGAGGGGTATAAAACAAGGAGACGCATGGGCCACCTGGAGAAACCCGGACCAATCGAGGCCCGGCAAGGGTAACCTATGGATTTTTTATAAACGATACGGCAATGAGAAAATCGAGGTTATTACTAACAAAGATAAAGACGGAAGGACCGTTGTCGTAACGGTGTGGTCCCGCCCCGTTTATGGGCCACAGAGATATAAGGGCGCGAATAAAACCTGGGACAACATTTTAGAAAAAACTCTGAAGTTTCTGTTTAGCTGGGCAAAACGCTAAGAGCGTCTCTTTGCGATCTTGGAGACCGCTGAAGATACAGCATTTACAACTCCACGATCAAACGGTCCTGGAATAATCTTATCGGAAGCTGGTTTCTTAACTAGGTTTGCCAAAGCTCGCGCTGCCGCCAACTTCATCTCATCTGTAATTCTTGTAGCTTTTGAAGCCATTGCCCCTTTAAAAATGCCCGGGAAAGAAAGACTGTTATTAATCTGATTGGAGAAGTCCGACCTGCCTGTTGCAACAATAAAAGCCCCGGCCTTTTTTGCCTCATCCGGCATAATCTCCGGCATAGGATTAGCCATAGCAAAAACAATCGGGCGAGGGGCCATAAGAGCAATATCTTTTCCAGATAAAATTCCTGCAGTAGAAACTCCAATTACAACATCAGCCCCCACCAGTGCATCTTGCATACTTCCCTTTAAGTTTTTCTTGTTAGTAATCCTTGCCAAGTTTAATTTATATACCTCCAAACCCGGTCTGGTCTTATAAATAATTCCCCTGCTATCAACACTAATAACATCAGAAACGAGCGGAGAGACAAGTTTTGCAATTGCCGATCCGGCAGCCCCAGCCCCCACAATTACTATTCGCAAAGAAGAAAGTTTTCGTTTTGCTACTTTAGCAGCATTAATAAGCCCCGCCAAAGCAACAACGGCCGTTCCATGTTGATCGTCATGCATCACCGGAATGCCTAAATTCTGAAGTCTAGCTTCTATTTCAAAACATCTTGGGGCCGATATATCCTCCAAGTTTATTCCCCCGAAAACCGGAGCAATTGCAGTTACTATAGATATAATCTCCTCTGTATCCTGTGTCGCCAAACAAATCGGAAAAGCGTCCAAATCGGCAAAAGTTTTAAAAAGTGCAGCCTTTCCTTCCATTACAGGAAGTGCCGCCTCAGGGCCAATGTTCCCCAAACCCAAAACTGCCGATCCGTCGGTAACTATCCCAACGGTATGCGATTTTATTGTGTAATCAAAAACCAACTCTTTCCTCTTTGCAATCGCTCTGGAAACTTCGGCTACCCCCGGAGTGTAAGCCAAAGAAAGATCTAATTTGTTTTTAATAGGAGTTGTAACCAAAGTCGCAATCTTTCCTTTATTTTTCTTGTGTAACGCTAAAGCCTTTTTAGAAATATCAATCATCTAACATCATCTAAAACTACAGTTTCGGTTTTCAAAAAGAAACATGTCACGTAACCTTTTATATACGGAAAGGCTCCATAAACAAAACCTTTTTTAAATCTTCTGCCAGAAAATTTCACAGTTAATGATCGAACATATTTTACTCTCCCAACAGAATTTAATCTCTTACCTAGGTCTACATCCTCATAAAGATCCATCTTTGGATTAAACCCACCAATTTTCTTGTATAACTCTTTTCTAACACCAAAGTTAAAACCATATACCCAACAATGCCCAAATGCCGCCTTATATAAAAACATTGCAGAAGGATTAATAAGATTAAAAATAAAATTGGTTGATCTCGAACAGTCATCAATAATAGCTGGCCCTGTTACAGCAGCAATATCTTCTCTATCTAAGTAACCAACTGTGTTTTTTATCCAATCTGACGGAACGACTGTGTCTGCATCGGTCGAAAGTATAAGTCTTCCTCGTGCGCTAGCAAAACCCCTGCGCCGTGCAAAACCCCTCCCTTTAACTTTTTCCTTAACTATTCTGAGGTTTAATTTGTTCTTAAACTTTAATACCTCGCCAACTGTTTTGTCAGTAGAATTATTGTCAACAACTATCACTTCGAACTTTTCTTGGAGTCCCTTCTGAGAAGCCAGCGAAGCAAGACTCCGCCCAATAAACTTCTCTTCGTTGTAAGCGGGTATGACTACAGAAATCATGTAAGCCCATTCTAACCGATTTTGCCGTTCTTTTCTGGGTAACCGACTAACCGGAGCGTCTTTTCCTCTGTTCGCGTCGTCTCCGTATCCTTGGCAGAATCTCGTCGGCAACTAAACGAAATAAGAGATTCAACCCTGACCCTACGCTAAAAGTCTTATCGACTAACCTTTGCACGCCATCAATCATCGAATTTATTTTCAAAAACATCCGCACCCCCAAATATAAAAGGATCGCAAGAAGAGCCGTTAAGATCAAAAATCCGGCGCTCGCCGTGTAATAAAACAAGTCCTGTGCTGCCATACGAAGTTGAAGAGAAATTCCTATTTCTCTTATACTGGCTAATTATTCGCACATTTTGCCAGTGTTAGTCAAGGAAGCTATCCCCCAAAGGAAATTATCTGGTAACCATATTTATCAACATCCTCCTGGGGCCAAAAACTAATCCCTTTTGTTTTTCCGACATACGTAACAGTTTTTTCGGTCTCACGCCCCGTGTATTCCTTTGTTTGCGGATCCCATTCGCGAAGTACCAGTACATCGCCTGGGTTGCACTCAAAATCAGCAAGCCTCAACTCATATGTCTTTTTACCATCAACTATTGCCTGAAAATACTCAGGCCAAACCTTTTTCTCAATCTTTGCCATACAAGGAAGTATAATCTAGCTTTTCGTGTTTGAAAATCCTCCAATATATCCAGAGCGGCAACACCAATACAAATTGAGCAATCAACAATGTCCTTACCGGTCCTATTTGATCCGCAAACAAACCTACCAGAAAAGATACAACCGCAAAAGCCATGCTAGCAGCAAGAGAATTAATCGAACCCAGAGTTGCCCTTTGCTCTCTAGTAAACTCCTTTTGCATTAGCGTACTATTGGCAACCTGTCCTGCCCCATAAGTTAAAGAAGTAGCAGACATTAGTACTGGTGAGACTATAGTGGGGAATAAAAGTGCGACAAAATTTAACACCCTACTAAACACAAGTTCCCCGATTAAGACCTTTAAAGCACCGAATTTTCTAATAAAATAGCCACTGAAATAAAAACTCACCGATCCACCTACAAAGCTTAGAGTATGCGCAACCCCCACCGCCCACAAAGGCCATAAACTGTTTATAAAAACCGGTTTGAACTGAAAGGAAGTTTCGCCAAAAGCAAACTTAAGTATGGAATTGAGGCTGACAAGACGAAGTTTATAATTCTCTCTAAACTGTCTTATTGATTCCGAAAGATGAAAGTAAATATTTCCCGATTTTTGAGAATGAGTTTTAGGCTCCAACAAAAATAAACTAACAAAAAAAGCAATAACTTGAGGTATTAAAGTAAGCCACATAACCAAGCTCAACGAAAAAGTAGCAACGATTCCACCCAGCACAGCACAAATTGCTAAAGCGGCTTGTCCTGCGGACTGAGATTTACCAGAGTACTTGCTAAAACCATCCTCAGGGTTTTTTGACTCCACACTTTCGTAAAGCAATGCATCATTGTTTCCGCTCCACAAAGCTCGAGATAAACCCTCAAACACAGCTCCAATTGCAAGCATTAAGAAGGAACCTCCTATTGCATAGAAAAACACAAATAGAATACTTGCGATAGCACCGAGTACTACCGTGTTCCTTCTCCCAACCAAGTCAGAAAAGATCCCTGTAGGAACTTCAAAAGCTGCTGCCGCAATCATTCCAACAGAAAGCACACTCATCGCTAAAGCATAGGAGCCAGTCACCTGAGCAAAATAGATAACCAATACAGCAGCGTAAAGCCTAAATTCCACTAAGAACTGGAACAAAATAAGTAGTCGAATGTTCCTACGCAAGCTCATCCTTCTTATAGAATAGCAGCTTGCAATCCAATGCTCGAGTTCTAGATACCACAGAAAACCAAAAAACCCTGGCGGACCATACAAAAAACGCGGGGAAGCAGTAAAACGTCTCCACCAGGTCAAAATTTCAAACACCAGAAGCAACTGGTTCAGAATGCCAAGCCTCGTAAGTACCTATTTTATCAAGGTTATAAAAAACATACGCTGTCGCATTTTTATCTGGTGTCTTTTCGGAAGCTTCGTTGCAAATCAATCCATCATAGCCCTCACTCAACATAAAATCCCGAAAGGTATACATCCAGTAAGGTGCTGGAAATCTACTAGTACGAAGCAAAATTTTAAGGTCACCTATCTTGTCCGGCGTAACAGTCGATAACCATTTGAGATAACTCTGGTCTATTCGAATAAGATGAGAAGCAACATTTGGATTAACAGCACTGTATCTATTAGGATTTTCTGTAGACGTTTTATAATAAGCAATCCACTTTGCTACAAACTCTTGCGGGAGAGCGGCATTTACTGAAAGATCGGTTTTTGACCTTAAATCTAAACATCTTGCCTGATACGGCAAGATTGGAGTTACATAAGGCTGAGTTTCCCCAACAGCAAACTGTGCCCGAACAAGTGAATAATCTGCCGCGTCGTCCCTGCTTGTTGCGTAGAAGCCGAACCCTAGAGTTGAACTTGAACCTTCGTCGTTTTAGAGATAATCCATGTCTTGATAATCAAAACCTCTAGAGAACACAAATGGCCCTGAAGAACCATGGAAAAGCAAATCAGGAGAGCTTTCAAATTCTTCTCTTGTAAGAGTTTGAGGGTTAACACTGCCCAGAGTTCTCTCGCCAACAACCTCATTGTTTCTAGGACCATATTCCCTATACGGGCGAGAAAGCGGACTTTGGTCTAAAACGCCAGGTTCTTGCATGCTTAAGTAATTATATCAACAAAACTCCACGGGCTTAAACTGTGGTAAAATACAAAGCCATTGCGGGATCGTCTAATGGCAGGACACGAGAATCTGGATCTCGGTATTGGGGTTCGAGTCCCTATCCCGCAGCTCGAGGCAAAGCGTTGCCAAAGATCCTGGGAGCAGCAGCGAGCAGGAATATACAAATATAGCGAGGGACAACGTTCTGTCTACAGGTTCTTACTGCGCCAGCAGCAAGGTTCTCACGAAGTGAGGTTCTTATCCCGCAGCAAGATTGGACACGAGTTTAGAACGATATGATTTTATGATATGAAGAGCTATTTTAAAATCTTCGAATTTATTTCTGATAAAAAACTTAAAGATAGCCTAATTCTCGACTATAAAGAAGTACTTATATGTTTAAACCGTCAGGCTTACAAAGCCGCCGTGGTACTTTCAGGTGGAATCGTAGAAGCAATTTTGATAAATCGGGCTTTATCTCTTCCTGAAGATAAAAAAGATAAGATTAAAATAATGTACTTTGGGTTGACTGAAGAAAAAAAAGAAATTGAGAAAATGGAGCTATCGCCCTTAATCCGTTCGTTATCTAGTTTAGAAATTATTACCACCCCACAAGCAGGTAGATCCGACATTTTGAGGGATTACCGTAATCTAATTCATCCATACAAAAAGGGTGATAGACCAACAAAAGCAGATGCTCTAAGTGTAAAAAAACTATTAGACGATTTAATTAAAGAGTTTGAAATACCAGAACAATCAAATATTGATAATCCGGAGAAAGCTAATCTTTTTTTAAACCACTCCGCATATAAGAGAAAAAGGGAGACGGAAGAATATCGAGACATACTTAAACTATTTGTCGAAAAACAAGGTAATGTAACCTTTGAAGACTTTCTTAATTTGTCGCTGTTCAAAAATAAACCAAATCCTTCAAAGTCTTTAATCTCCAATCTGACTTACCTAAAGAGGCAAGGTTTATGCAATTATAATGAAGATTCTTGGCGAGGTTATCCGATAAAAAGATATGAAAGTTGGTCAATGAACCAAAATATACTAGGTCTTGTTGAAAAATACCTAAAAAAATGGTTTAGTTACAAGGACTGAAAGGGTCTAGACCTGCCCACTCAGCCATTAGGACAAAACTGTTTTTTAACTATTTTAGATTGCTGTAACAACACATTTTAAGTTCTACCATAGTTAATTCTTAGGCTTCTTGGTATCATCCACACACTTATGAAAAGATTTAATGAGTTTGCAAAATTTATGGGTCATGTTGGTGACCTAAAAAAGTTAGATAGAACTGGTTGGGCAAGAAGGGGTATTCAAAATCCAGAAAGTGTTGCTGACCATAGTTTTAGAACTACTATTATGGCATTGGTGCTTGCAGATGGGGCTGGCGTCGACCAAAATAAAGCCGTTAAAATGGCATTAATTCATGACTTAGCCGAATCAATGGTTGGTGATTTGACTCCAGCAGATGGAGTTTCTGCAGAGGGGAAGCATCAGTTAGAGGCTGATGCTTTTAAAAAGCTATGTTCAGATATTGATAATGGAAATGAATTGTTAAGATTATTTCAAGAATTTGAGGATAACAAAACACCAGAGGCACAATTTGTCGAAAGACTAGATAAACTGGAAATGATGCTTCAAGCTCACGAGTATGGAATTGACCAACCAAATGTTGATTTACATTCATTTTGGGACCATATCAAAGGATTTGATTTTGGGGATTTGAAAGAAGTATATGACGATTTAGAAACCACTCACAATAGTAAGTAGTGTTTGTCAAAACTTAATTAACTAATTTGTAAATCTGGTTTCTGTAATACGTTCCCACATAGTCAACCAGGCCAGCAAAATCGAAGATTTTGCGAGGGACAACGTTCTGTCTACAGGTTCTTACTGCGACGCAGCAAGGTTCTCCGATTCTGATCGGAGGTTCTTATCCCGCAGCCAAGACGTGCAGGTCTGCAACTCTGCCTTACCCTTGAGTATGAAAAAAATTATCGACTCGGTTTACAATTCGTTAGAAAACGAGAATTGGTATGCGGCTTTGTTTGTTGCATTGACGCTTCCCGATATTTGTGCCGCGCTTAAAGCTGGCAAAACATCTGGCGAAAAGTATGCAGGTTGGTTTGAAAAAAACCTATCCCAATATAAAGGTTTTCTATCGGGTAATGACTGCTATGCATTAAGATGTGCCCTCCTTCATTCAGGAAAAGATGATATTTCAGACCAACGGAAACGGGAAGTTTTGGAGCATTGTGTTTTTCTGACTAAAGGTGCGCACTGCAACCTTTTTAAAGACTGTGTTTTTAATGGTGAGAAAAAATCGTTTTTGCAGTTGAATATTCAAACTTTCTGTAAAGATATATGCAAAGCTGTAGAGAATTGGTTAGTATCTATGAGAAGCAACTTATTAGTTCAAGAACGACTTAAAACTACAATAGAAATACATGAGCCTGGATATAGCTATAAAGGGCTTATTAGGTTTGTATAGCTTAACAGCTATAAGGATAATTTGGTTCTAGACCGACACGCTCAGCCCAAGGCAAAATAAATGCCCTACACCGTTTACATTCTCCGCACATCCTCCAATACTCTTTATATTGGCCAAACAAACAACATTGAAAGAAGGCTCAAAGAACATCAGGCCAAAAGCAGTAAGTCAGCAAAATACATTAGATACTTTGCTACCTGCAACCTTGTGCACTCAGAAATATACAACTCAAGATCCGAAGCGATAAAAAGGGAACGGGAGTTAAAAAAATGGCCAAAAGCCCAAAAAGAAGCATTAATTACAAGAAACGAAGACACCAGCCTGTCCTAGCAGTACAAAAACACAAAAAGAATTAGGATTTTTTAGCTTTGGAGAGTTTAAAACCGCCGAAGGCTACTGCGGAGAAAGCTGGAATTGCCAAAAACACTGGGAATCCGGTCTCTGGAAGGGTTTGGCCACCTTTAGTTGTAGCAGAAGTTGTTGCAACCGTATCGCTTGCAACGCCTCCAATTGGGGCTTGTGTTGGGGTAGGAGCTCCTGCGGGAAGAGTTACTGTTGCATTAGGTTCCCCAAGTCCTGGAGTAGGAGTAGCGCTCAAAGATAAGTTGGTATCAGGAATCACTGAGGTAGTGACTTCGTCTTGAGAACGATTGTTCAAAATTCGATAGCCTACAAAAAGAGCTAGAAGGACAAGAAGTGCGCCAAGAATAGGGGGCCCATAAGTAGGCCAATAATAAACTACTCTTTCTCTAACTTGTTGAATTCTCTCTTGCATGGTATTGGGGGCAAGCAAAATGGGGCAGAAGAACAGGCAGAGTCATATTACAACAAAAACTTTTGTAATGCAAGTAATAATATACTACAAGACTTGGAATCCGTCAACTTGATCTGTCCACGTTGACAACGATCAACTCAAATTCGTAGTATTAAACTACCTGCCGTGAGCAAAAAACAAACCGCGTCAAGAGCAGTAAGAACCACATTTACCGAGCTGCCCTGGTTTTTAATACCATTATTGATAGGGGCCGCTGCAGTTGTCATTTTCCTAACTTCTTCCTCAAAAACTACCAAGAGAGCTGTAGCTTGCAACCAGACCGACTTATCCGGGGAATTTAAACCCGAAAAAATAGCATACTTTGATGGAAACAAGGTAAACGTTCCCGAAGAAGAATCAGGAGACACCTCTTTTGCGCAAGTTCTTGGGGAAACCTCGGGCGGAGGGGAAAGATGGATCGAAGTAGACTTATCCGAACAAAAACTAATTGCCCACGAGGGTGACCAAATCTTCCTTGAAACACAAGTTGCCTCCGGTCTGCCTTGGACGCCAACCCCCGAAGGAGAGTTCAGGGTTTGGGGCAAGTTTCGTTACACAAAAATGGAAGGCGGAAGCGGTAAGTACTACTACAACTTGCCGAACGTGCCCTACGTTATGTTTTTCGAGAACCCAGACGTCCCTGGCTATAAAGGCTATGGTCTTCACGGCACATACTGGCACAACAGCTTCGGAACCCCTAGAAGCCATGGCTGTGTAAACTTGCCCACACCGATTGCAAAAGAACTCTTTTACTGGACTGGTCCAACTTTGCCTGAGGGGAAAGGAACAACTCGCGCAACAAGCGAGAACCCCGGTACACGAATCGTAATCCACGAATAACTCCGTCTTAAAAAAGATGTGATATACTGGGTTGACAGGTAGCAGTCCGTGTGTTAGACTGCTAAACACTTTGCCAATGCAAGCCTTTGATCCCGCCAACAATAAAGAAATCGCACTCCCAGTTGTAGCCCTCCGGGGTTCGGTCGTTTTTCCCCGAACGGAAGCCATCCTCACTTTTGGCCGTCCAAAAACCAAAGCTGCAGTCAACGCCGCCTATCACAGCGACAAACATCTGGCAATTTTCACCCAAAAAGACGCAAGAATCTCTGATCCCCAAGCTGAAGACCTTTATCAAGTAGGTACACTAGTCGAAATCCAACAAATAATGCCAGCAGAGGACGAAATTCATGTTCTCGTTTCTGGAAAAGCAAGAATAAAAATAAAGGAAGTTATCACCCATGACCCCTTTGCAGTCTACAAAGTAGAGCAACTAGAAGAAATAACCACTGCCTCTGGGGATGAAGAAGCCCGCACTCGACACCTAGTAACCCTCTTTGAAAAAGCAATCCGGCTAGGAAAACCCGCAGACGTTCAAACAGTCATGCGCCTACTTTCTGCTCGTATTGATTCAGGAGAACTTGTAGATCAAATTGCTTATCTTTTAGATGTAAAAACCCCTCAAAAACAAGAAATCCTAGAGATGTTGGTTCTTGAAGAGCGGCTGAAAAAAGTCGAAGAACTTCTTGGGCGCGAAGTAGGGATATTGGAACTTGAAAAAACAATCTCCACAAAAACCCAAAAGAGGTTTGAGGAGCAAATGAAAAAAGCGATGCTTAAAGAGCATCAGAAAACAATCCAACAAGAACTTCGCGGATTAGGCGAAGAAGACCCAGCAGATGAAGAGATAGACGACTTAAGAAACCGAATCAAAGAAGCAGGAATGACCAAAGAGGTAAGGAAGAAGGCTGAAAAAGAATTAAAACGCCTGATCCAAATGTCTCCACACCACCCGGAATCGGGCTACGTAAGAAATTATCTTGAATGGCTTGTCGAAATGCCCTGGAGCAAGCGAACTCCCGACAATGTTTCTATAAAAAACGCCGCCGGAATCTTGGATAACGACCATTATGCTCTCAAAAAAACAAAGGAAAGGATTTTAGAATTCCTGGCAGTTATGAAGCTTAAAGGAGAGTTAAGTAAAGCCACCAAATCAGAAAGCGATCCGGAAAAAGAAGAAGAGGCCGAAAATCTTGAAGGAACCCCAACAATACTATGCTTTATTGGACCTCCCGGAGTAGGTAAGACCTCTATCGGTCGGTCAATTGCTCGTTCTTTGGGACGAAAATTCGTAAGAATCTCTCTAGGCGGAATCAGAGATGAAGCAGAAGTCAGAGGACACAGGAGAACCTATGTCGGAGCTCTCCCCGGAAGAATTATTCAAGGCATCAAAAATGCTGGAACGAAAAATCCAGTCTTCATGTTGGACGAGATTGATAAACTGGGAAGCGACTTTCGCGGGGATCCATCTTCTGCCCTCCTGGAAGTTTTAGATCCTGAGCAAAACAGGGAGTTCTCTGATCATTATTTAGAAGTTCCCTACGATCTCTCGGAGGTAATGTTTATTTGTACTGGAAACGTTCTAGAAAATATCCCCCATGCGTTAAGAGACAGAATGGAGATTATAAGCTTTGCAGGCTATACAGAAGACGAAAAATATAACATTGCGAAAAATTTTCTTTGGCCCAAGCAACTCAAAAACCACGGTCTCCCCGGCGGTATTCAAATTTCCCCAACAGCCCTTCGGGAAATAATTAGTAGATACACCAGGGAGGCCGGAGTAAGAAGTTTGGAAAGGGGACTCGCAACAATTGCTAGAAAACTAGCCCGCAGCATTGCCGAGAATAAAAAACCTTTGAATATAATTCAAAAAGCAGATCTTCAAAAACTCTTAGGTCCCGCCAGGTTCTCTTCTCTTATCGCCGAGAAAGAGGACGAAGTTGGAATATCAACTGGGCTTGCCGTAACCCCGGTGGGCGGGGAAATAATCTTCGTAGAAACGGCCCTAATGCCAGGGAAAGGAAAACTGACCCTTACCGGTCAACTAGGGGACGTTATGCGTGAATCCGCAATGGCAGCCTTTTCTTATGCCCGAAGCCATCTTGAAGATTTAGGGATCGGGAAAGAAATCAAAAACATCGATGTTCACATCCATGTTCCAGAAGGCGCAGTACCCAAAGACGGTCCTTCTGCGGGAACCGCCATGGCAACGTCCCTGATTTCTGCGCTTGCCAACGCAAAAACCAAAAAAGATATTGCAATGACAGGAGAAATTACCCTACGCGGCCGCGTTATGGAGATAGGCGGAGTAAAAGAAAAAGTAATAGCCGCCCACCGTGCTGGTATCAAGACTGTGATTTTGCCTAAAGATAATAAAAAAGATATGGAAGATGTGCCTGAAAAAGTCAAAAAAGATATAAATTTTGTTTTTGCAGATCATCTAGACCAGGTCTTAGAAGTTGCAATCCCCGGGTTTAACAGAAAAAGCTTGCCCCGAAGACCCCTGACCCCGATAATCCCCTCGACCTTCATCGCAGGTTAGTTGCCTTTGGGACGCATTTTTGAGATAATACAACAAAGGCCGCAGAAGCGGCTTTTTTAGTTCACCGGTTAATCTTATATGATTCGAAACGTCGCTATTATTGCGCACGTTGACCACGGTAAAACTACCCTAGTCGACGCGCTTTTAAGACAATCCAAAACCACTCTTAATAAAGAACAGGAGGCGGGGGATTTAATAATGGATTCAAACGAACTTGAACGAGAGCGCGGAATCACAATTTTCTCCAAAAATGCCTCAGTCATCTGGAAAGACACGAAAATTAACATCATAGATACCCCGGGCCACGCCGATTTTGGCGGAGAAGTGGAACGGGTTTTGAAAATGGCCGATGGCGCCCTTCTTTTAATCGACGCCAAAGAAGGTCCAATGCCCCAAACAAGATTTGTTTTGAAACGAGCTCTCGAAATGGGGCACAAAATAATAGTAGTAATTAATAAAATCGATAAACCCGATGCTCGGATTCAATATGTTTTAGATAAAACCTTTGACTTGTTTATTGATCTTGGCGCAGACGAAGAAAGCGCCTATTTTCCCACAATTTTTGCCTCCGGCCGCGCGGGCTTAGCAGGAAAAGATCCGGAATTGTCGGCAATGACCAACATCTCCCCGATTTTTGATGCAATCTTGGAAGAAATACCCGCACCTTCCGGCGATCCCGAAAAACCCCTCCAGATGCTTATAACAACTCTCTTTTCTGATAACTTTAAAGGAAGAATTGCCACAGGCAGAATTTATAACGGCAAAATAAAACAGGGCCAAGAAGTAGCCCACATAAACCGAGACGGAGAAGTAAAAAAATCCCGTATTGTTTCCTTAATGACTTTTGAAGGTTTAAAAAGAATAGATACCACCGAAGCCGAAGCTGGTGACATCGTGGCAATTGCCGGAATTCCCGACATAACAATTGGAGAAACAATCGCCGACTTAGAAAATCCTCAAGCGCTTCCATTGCTTTCAATCGAAGAACCAACTATTAGAATGACTTTTTCTGTCAACACCTCTCCTCTTTCCGGCAAAGAGGGAGAGTACAAAACCTCCCGCCAAATAAGAGAACGCCTATACAAAGAACTTGAAAACGACGTTGCATTAAGAATAGAAGACGACCTGGCAAGCTCAGGATGGATTGTATCAGGCAGAGGAGAGCTCCATTTGGCGATATTCATCGAGAGATTGCGTCGTGAGGGGTATGAATTCCAGGTTTCGCGTCCTCAGGTAATTACTAAAATAGTAGATGGCCAAAAACTAACCCCATATGAATGGGTTTCAATTGAAACCCCCGACGAGTACGCAGGGACCATTATTCAAAAAATGGGATTAAGGCACGCCCAGCTTCAGGATATGAAGACAGAATCGGGGACAACTTATCTTGAATTTATCGTAGCAACCAAAGAACTTTTTGGTTACCGTACAGAATTTCTAACAGATACCCGGGGCTTGGGAGTCCTAAATACTGTTTTCTATGACTATAAACCCGACACCTTCGCAGCCCACGAAAGGGACAGAGGCTCTCTTGTTGCCCACGAAAGCGGGGTAACGAGTCTTTACGGACTAGTTGGAGTCCAAGACAGAGGGTTATTATTTTTTGGCCCGGGAATACAAGTTTATAAAGGCCAGGTCGTAGGCCAAGGCTCAAGAAGCGGAGACATTAGAATCAACGTCTGCAAAGAAAAACATCTTACCAACATGCGCTCAAAGGGAGACGGCGCAATGGAGCATTTCAACGCCCCCAAAGGTATGAGTTTGGAAGACGCTCTTGAATATATAGACGACACAGAACTAGTAGAAGTAACCCCACAAAATGTAAGAATAAGAAAAATTATTCTTGATGAAGTCGAAGCCCGCCGCGCCCGCAAGGGAATGTGATATTAACAAGAATTAAGAAACAGGAGTCTTTTTAAAAGGCGTCCAACTTTTCTGAGCATCTTCCTTGACCCTCTCTTCGTTTCTAATATCGGCAACATAAACAACAACCACCAAGCGGGGTATTAAAAGTCCCTCGCGGTCCCGATCAAACTCTAGCTGGTTTCGAACTTTAGCGCCGATATAATCATCCGCAATATCAAGCTCCTCTCGCAAAACTCGCTTTAAAGTCGCATCAAGATTTTCTCCGGGTCGGATCTTATCCATTACAATAACAGAAGACCGTTCACCAGAAACCGTGTAAAGTTTTTGCTCCCGGCTATCAAGGCGCGTTACCAAAGGTTTTACAAAAACCTTTCTACCGGGATTTTCAATGTTAAAGCCAGTGTAGTTAATTATCTTTGTAGACTTCTGGTAGTAAGCATAAAAATCACCTGGGATTAATTCTGCTTCATAAAACAAATAAAAATCTCGAATACTATTCGCAACTTTATAACTGAACTCCGGAGTCTCTTCATTCTCCTTTACGCCAAAGTTCATGAAATAGTCGAGCATATAAGGATTTATTATGTGTATTTCATCCGAACCTTCAGGGCGGGCATAAACCAAATATCCACCGCCATTCAAATAAGTATGAAACAAAGGCTCGTATTTTTTAGTTTGAAAAATTTTTGCTATCTCTGGTTTAAGAATACTGGTCGTCGCATCCACCAAATATGGATTTAAAGGGATATATGAGTCCAAAATCGGATTAAATATCCTGTAATTCAATTTGATTGCAAGATCTTTAAACATATAAGGAGCCGTTAAGTCTGCTGACTCGAAAGTTAATCTAACCGGAAGGTGAGTTTGGTCGTCACCTTCCCCAGACTGTATTACTTCCAGGTATGTTTTTACCTTCCCGTCTCCCAAAGACAAAATCACCTTTTGTTCGCTTTCCTGCTCCACTTTAAACTTTGTATCGGTCTTTAAAAGAGAAATAAGGCTTTCAAACGTTTCCCGAAATTTTCCAGAATGATCAAAAATAATGAAATAACTAGAAGCCATCAGGCCAATTATACAAGAAATTTAGTTATCAGGAGATTTACATACCCCACTCCCAAACTTTTGCCCACCGAAACCAACCTTGATCAGAACAAAAAGAACGTAA
>Ga0209541_10005871_pt1 | contig 21250 bp, 26 predicted proteins | sample RifCSPlowO2_01_FD_184027 | JGI IMG/M metagenome (GOLD analysis project Ga0209541, IMG submission 184027) | Groundwater microbial communities from Rifle, Colorado - Rifle CSP2_plank lowO2_0.1 (SPAdes) (version 2) | ecosystem: Environmental > Aquatic > Deep subsurface > Groundwater | place...
TTCCAAGCCATCTTCCAACGTCTGTTCTTTTACAATTTCCGGTTCATTCTTTTCGGTGTTTATAAACAGTTCGTAGTATTGTACCTTTTTCTTTTCATCCGTCCTGGACCAGACTTTTGTCGGAGAGCCTGTAGTCAACTGTGAATACAAGACCACTGCGGAAATGCCAATGCCTTGCTGACCACGACTCTGACGAAGTCGGTGGAATTTGCTGCCGTACAAAAGCTTCCCAAAAATTTTTGGGATCTGCTCTTTTACTATGCCTGGTCCGTTATCCTGCACTGTAACTCGGAACTTGTCTTCTCCTGTTTGCTTCAATTTTACAGTTATATCAGGAAGTATTCCTGCCTCCTCACATGCGTCCAGGCTGTTATCGCACGCTTCTTTGACCGTCATAAGCAGAGCCTTTGTTGGATTATCAAAACCAAGCAAATGCTTGTTCTTTTCAAAGAATTCGCTTATGGAGATTTCTTTCTGCTCCTTTGCGAAATCCTCCGCGGTTTTTTTAATCGATTTTATCTCTGGCATTCAAGTCCTCCAGATATTTGTAGACAGTAGCATGCCTGTCGCCTCTCATAAGCCTTTCTATTGCTCCCATTGCGTATCCTGCATTCTCATAAGTTCCTATTATTGATACTGTTTTTCCCTGTACAGCTATTCCACTTCTTGTTAGCCTTTCTATATTCTTCTTCGCTTGGCCGTTCTTTCCAATTAATCTTGCTCTTATCCTGATTAAAGATTTTCTTTCTTTTGGCAGCTGGATTATGTATAATGTCCTGTCTTCTTCTAGAAGTTGCATTGCTTGCTTTGGCGTGAAGCCCCTTGAAATGGCTTTTACTATGTTTTCAGCTTCAAGTATTCCGACACCCTCGCCTTTTATCGTTATATCTTCGTCGACTTCTATTTGAGTTTGTGTCTTTGTTTCAATTTCTTTTTTTACCAGGCCTGATTTTCCTATGATTATTGGTAATCTGTCTTTTGGTACAGCAACTCTCTTTATCATAGCCAACACCGGAACAGGATTAGTCTATGCTAAGTATTCTCTTCCTCCTGAGCCAGGAAGCTTCTGTTGGGTTGTATTTCCACACAACGTCGCCTTTAATATCGCCTTGAATACTCCAGGGTTTGACAATCACTATGTCACCTTCTCGCATCCATATCCTTTTTCTCAGTTTTCCGGGAATCCTGCATGTTCTGATCTTGTCGTCTTGGCAGCGTACACGCAACTTATTCGACCCAAGCATAGAGTCGATTACCCCCAGCATCTCGCCGCCGCGCGGCATCCTTACCCGAATCTCTTCGCCTTCCATGTCTCTCACCTTATTGCATAGAAATCCCTGAAAATCATTCTGCCTTTCTTTGTTGTCACATGCTTATAAGACTTCTTTATTGTGCAGCCTTCCAGCACCCTTACGGTTTTCCTTGCAACGCCTTTTGTCAGTATTTTTATATCATAGCCGTTCTTAATCTTCTGTGCGCTTACAACATCTTTACTTTCGATGTTGTCTTGTATTTCATCGAGTATTCTATCCGCATTATCGCCTCTTATCTGAAGAAGCGCTTCGTGATAGCCGCCTGAAATCTTTATGCAGTCTTCACAAAGTTTCCTCTTAATCAAGACAGCGAATATCTTCTCCTCTTTTTTTAGCAATCCAGTTATTTTACCTGTAGCCGTTACCTTAACTATCGCAGCGTTTCCTTTTAATTTAACTGACGTATATGTCTTTATTTTCTCGCCGGTTATGTTTTTGACAACCGTTTCTATTACGTCTTCCAAATTCTTTGCCCATTTTCCGTAATAAGCAGAACCGCAGTTCCTGCAAACAACAACGGAAAAGTTCTTCACATCAAAAAGATTCTGTGATTCAATGAAATGATTTTTGCAGAGGTTTTGTTTCCAAGCAGCTTCTCCGCATTTCATGCATATCTGGTTTTTCATTTTACCCACGTTAGCTTCAGAACTGTTATGTTTATTTAAAATCATCCTGAAACAAAGAAGCTAGGAGAAAGGCCTCCATACAACCAGCTTGATTTCGAAAGGTTCCACGCCGTCAATCTGGCCTATATGTGTCGCTTCGAGAAATCTTTGTGCTGGCCTTTTTGTGAAAGGATCCATCTTGTAATTTTCTCCGGAAGCCCACATGATAGTCGCTTTTGTCAAGTTTTTCAGCTGTTGCGCTGCATCATTGTTAAGCGTGTAGCCATAGTTAGCGAACCAAATGGCCCTCCCTTTTCCGTTTTTTGATACATAATCGTTCGCCTTGACAAGGGAGACCTGGCTAGAGAATATGACAGTCTTGTTGTCAATCTCTATCCTGTTGATGCTGCTGTCGCCAAGGCCGCTGAATGTGCCTGTATCTGCCCGCCCCGATATGTTTTCATAGTATCTGGAAACCTTGTGTGATATTTTTGTTGTGCCGCCGGGCACAAAGAAGCTGGCGGAACCTCCTGAACTAATAACAGCATTCCATTTCAATCCGAACGTTGTATTCAGTATCCCATCTTGTGTCTGAGAACTTGTAAGATCTGTGAACATGAAAATCGTGCCTCCGCTTTCAAGGAACTGCGTCAAAATACTTTTATAAGGAGTCAGGTTCAAGTAGCCGAAAATAAAAAGCACGCGCGTCCTTGGATCTACTGTGTTCATCGTCATGTTAGATACCCTAATGCTGATTTGTCTCTCCTTGTACTGAAAATTCAGCGGCCATAACAGGTTTTCCAGGTCATCTATCTCCGTGCTTGTGCAAACGCACCCAACAAGTATTACAGGGTTTGGTATTCCGCTTACCTCTACTGAGAAATCGGCCGCCTTTGGAAGAAGCCTAATGAGTTCGGAGTTTAATGCAGCAACATCGTTATTTTTCACGTACGTTTCAAGTCTTGTGGTCTTCTGCAGCACAGCCAGAGTATCAAGTGCGTTTGTTTGCAAAGCGATGTTCCCCCACTCGGATTCAGAAGGCTGTACTAGGAAAAATGGCAGCACAGCTATGAGTATAAGTGATGATATTATTGCCTCAAGTATGCGTATGAAGCCCTTCATTCTCTCACCGAAACCTCTATCTCAATTATATCTCTAGTCGTGTCCAGCACAGCCAGTCTCCTTATTGAAAATTGCGGGTTGTTAACGTTTCCGCAGTTTAACATGTTTCTTCCTGATGAGTCAGTGATGTTAACCTTGAATAGGAGCCTTTTGTTGCCAAAATACATATCAAGAAGCTTGCTGTAATTCGCGGCACACGTGGCATTGAAGTTGGCTATTTTTGCAGAGCTTGCTAGATATTTTTCGCCGCTTGAAACGCCTGCGCGGTTAACACTGATCGTATCCCAATTTTTAGGATCACCTTCATCAAAAAGAATTACTTGTGAAAGCTGATAGCCAACAGAACGCAAGCTGTTTAGCGACGCGTCTCTGTGAAGAGGTGCAAGGCTTCCTGCCAACGTTAAAAGAATAAAACTGATAGTAACCAAAAAAACAAAGACGGATATCATGAATTCTATGTTTACAACTCCCTTCTTCATTATTAGCACCATCCAAAGAAAACATTCACGCAAGTCCTGTTTTAACAACCAGGATGTAAACAAAGAACCCGGTCAATGTCATTATCAAGCTATGTTTTACTCCTGCAGTCACAGAATCCGAGCTTATCTGGCCTGCAATGAGCCCTGAAAAGAACCCCTGTACAAGTATCATTATGAAAAACAGTGAGCGATAGTATGATTCTGGCTTCCCCGCTTCTCCAAAATCAAAAGCAACGGCTGTTCCTTGAAAAATAGTGCATCCTATGCAACCAGGTTCTGGATTGCCCTTGCACAAATCACATGGGTTTGGATTGAATTCTTGGATTGCTGATAAAGAATCTCCGCCACCGCCTATGTTCGTCTGCAGTATTGGTATTAGAAACTTGAGCAATGCTATGCTTATCCCAAGAAAGATGAAGAATATTGCATACATCATTATAACTTGCTGATTAAGCAGCACAGCCTTTTCTTCCTGGACGTCCTTTATGGTTTCGATGTTTGTTGCAAGTGAATCCATGGTGTCGTCAATGTCGCCACCGGACTTGTTGGACTGTTCTATTATCATCAATGCCCTGACTATAATCCTGCTTTTTTCCATTCTCTTCGAGAAGTCTCTGAGAACAATTTCAAGCGGCACGTTCCAGCTTAACTGGTTCATCATTTTCTTTATCTCGCCGGTTAATGGGCCATAATCGTTCTTTGAAACAGCCTGAAGAGCCTGGAGAATTGTCAGTCCTGCCCTCTGCGATTCCGCAAGATCTCTCAGGAAGTTGGGCAGCTGGTCCTCATACTGCTTGATTTTCTTGAATTCAAAGAACTTGTAAAGACTGTAGGGCAAAATAAGCGCAAGCACCCCTATGAAGACGAGGTTTGTAGTCAGGAAGACTTCTTTTGAGAAAAGCAAGGCAAAAATAACGATAGCTACGAATAAGATGGCGGAGACCAACAGTATGAATTTTTCTTTTTTCATCCGAGCACTCTATAAATTATTTATTTTCTGGCTAAAAAGCCAGCAAATCCATTATTCCAGCGGCGAGATAGATTTAACAAGAACTATGAATCCCAAAGAAATAAGGGGCAGCAAAATGAAAACTACAAACGTCTGAATTATTATTGTAGTTATGTCCCCTGAAATAGATGATACTACTGATGACAAGACGATGAAGAATATTGCACCGCTTATGACCAGAGTAAGATACATTTCAACAAACAACGATAGATCCTGGCTGTATTTTCTTATCTTTCTTTTGTAGTCATTCATGTATTCGTTGCTTTTTTGGCTGAGATAGCTTGTTAAGTCGCCCCCTGAACTCGAGACGGTGTTTATCCCCCATATGAGTTCTCTCAGCTCGGCGGAAGGCGTCCGTTTGGCCTGCCTTTTAAGTGCGGTAGAGAAATTCATCCCAAAAGCCTCGACGTCCTGCACTACGTTATTGGCTTCTTCTGAAACAGTTCCGTATTCCTTGAACTGCGAAAGCGTCTTGAACATAGTTATTGGCGGCAGTTTGGAGCTTGACATGGCAGCCAGATAGGCAACTGCAAATGGAAGCAGTTTTTTAATTTTGTTCCCCCTTGTTTTTGCTTTAGTTATGGGATATGAATAAAACAGGAAAAACAGCAGCCCGGAAACTGTGGCTGCTAAGGTGAAAGAAAGCAGCATGTTTACTATGATGGAAAAATTCAGGAGACCGAATATGAAACCGAAAAGCGCGGCTTCTATGAGCAGTGTGGCGGCGGTTGTAAAAACAGCAACAGAAAGGTACTCTTCAAGCGTATATGGTATGTTTGCCATTTGCAAGTCGTCTTGTATGTCAAGAAAATAGCCTTTCAAGTATCTGCTCAGCCCGCCAAAAAATTTGTGCGAAACAGATACATAACTCACCATAAATTTCCAATCCTCTGTAAAAGAAACTCTGGGGCTGTGTAAAAAATATTGAATATATAGCCTGTTTTCTTGTAGTCGGTTATATCTTTGTCTACCATCCACTTAAGAATTTTCACCCTTTTCCTGATTTCCTCTTGTATATAATCTTCTGACATGTTAGTGCTATCAGACAGCTTTTTCAGGATTACGCTGTTTTCCTTTACAACATAAACATCTGCCTTGGGATCCCACACAAAAACTTCGTTTGTTATGGGTAGTTTTGTATTACTGTCGTAACCTATAACTTCTGTTACACTTGCTATCCTTCTTTTGTAGCGCCTTTCCTGGCGTATTCGCTTGATAAATATGACGACGTCCAGATTCTGCATAAGGTTTGCGGGCAGGCTTATTGGAGGATTGGTGAGCCTGTCAACAAGCTTTTGGAAATTCTCTGCGTGTAGCGTAGACATGCCAGGATGCCCTACGGCCATTTGTTGAAATAGCACATAGGCTTCTTTGCCTCGCACCTCGCCGACTATTATGTAATCAGGCCTTTGCCTGAGTGATTCTCTCAAAAGTTCAAACATATCCACTTTCCCTGTTTCTGATATCACGGCGCGGGCAACCTCAGGTATCCAGTGCGAGTGTGGTAAGCGCAGTTCTGGCGTATCTTCGATGCTCACGATCTTCATTTGTGGTTTTATGAACATCGACAAGACGTTGAGCAAGGATGTTTTTCCGCTTGCGGTTCCGCCGCAAATCAGCACGCTAGCTGCATGTTCAATAAGGAACCAGAGAAAAGCAGTTATGCGCAGGTCAGCTGTCCCGAACTTTATAATGTCTACAGGTGTTAGCGGTTTTTCAGTAAACATTCTTATAGTGAAATTACTTCCACGCCTTGCTATGTCGCTTCCAAGTGTTGCTTGCACCCTGGAACCGTCGAGAAGAGATGCGTCAAGCAGCGGATGCGAAACCGATATGACTTTGTCGCATCTTTCTGCAAGCTTGTTCACGAATAAGTCAAGTTCATCCTTGTTGTCGAAAGTTACGTTGGTTCTTAAGGACCCCAATCGTGGATCGCGGTGATATACATACAGAGGTATGTTTGCACCGTCGCATGATATGTCTTCAAGGCTCCTGTCGTTGAGTATGGGCTCTATCATCTCGAGCCCGATAAAATCCCTCAGAACGTAGTACTTTACCACCTCTCTATTTTCCCTGTTTAATACCTTGAAGAAGTTCATGCCCTTCTCGACTATTTCATCCAGACGCACGATAGCTTCTCTTTTCCTGACCTGAGCAAAATTCACGTCTATTTTTTGCTGGGCGTATTCCTTTACTTCAGCAACAAGTTTCTTCAGATTAGCATCCAGGGGCGGTTCGATGACATTGTAAATAATTTCGTTGGTTGCACGGTCAAAAAAAATATGCGCATATGCAAAGACCCTTTCGCCTTCTTTGGGTTGTTTTGGTATAAGGGGATATTTTATGTTCAGAGCCCTTAGCTCTTCGAGCGTTGTTTCACCGCCACCTATGATATCCACGTGCTCAGAAATTTCCGGTACTTTTATGCCAACAGGTTTTTCTTCAGGTTCCGGGTTTTCAGTTCTCACAGTCATTGTGGCAGCAGTCGCCGCCGTTGCGAGTCCCTGATTTGCCGGCTGCATGCCGTAAACAGGCGTTAGGATGCCTGTTCTTATCCCTTCGCCTTGGACGGTAGCTCCTCCCTGAAAAATGTTGGCGAATATGTCTTGAGATTGAGGACTTGAGCCATAGGCTCTAAGTGTCTGGTAGTCCCTTTGAGCCGGTTTTATTTTTAATGTAAGGGTTCTCGTTCCGGTCCCCGTTTTTATTCTAAGCATTACCTTCTTAGTTTTCCCCGTATCCGTACTTTCTTTCTGTTTCAGCATCATGATATTCTCAGCCTTCTAAGAACTATGTTTTTTCCGTTGGCTCTTATTTCAGCTATCCTGGCCGTGCTAACAACGTCCCCTTTGGCGCAAAATGCATTGTCGCTAATACAATTTTCTTGGGTTATATTAAAAAGTTTCTGGGTCACGTTTATTTCGCTGTTCAGCAGGTCAGAGACTACAATATAGTCGTTTTTCAGGGAAATTGAATACTGCCTCCCAGACATTTTCTCCGGCAACGGTATCCTGACAGATATGTTACCGCTTTCTACCGCTTTCGCCGCCGCGGCAGATACGGTATTCGCGATTGCCCTGAAATTGTCTTTAATGGCTATTTCAGTTGTTTTGTCCTGGGCTTTCTGAAAGCTAAATATCACGTAATTTGCAATAGCTATTCCAATAGCAAAAAGAAGAATCTCGCCTATGATTATGTTCTGGCCTTTCATACTATATCTATTGAGACGACCGTGTTTATTAAATTTTCAGTCTGCTGCGTCCCAGTGTTTTCAAGATACAATGTGTGCCCTTGGCCGGAGGTCGCGTCGCTACCCGTCAAGACAATCTGGTAAGACACAACACCTTCTGTTCTGAGCAAGATGTAATTGAGCCTGTATGTAGTCACATAGCTGTTTGTACCTAGTTCCCTGCTTGTTAAGCAAAGAACTTCTGGTTCATTGACAGCCCAGGTGCCTTCTATCCTGCTGCATTCGTTCCTGCCAAGCGGTATTTCAGCTTCAGTTGCGTATATTGTTCCCTGGGTATCGACTATTAGTTGAACCCTTGGACCAGCAGGGTCGTTTGGCAAGAATTTTATTGTTCCGGGGATTGTGATAACCAGCTGGTCTCTGCCGCCGTTGTTGGCAATAAATTTGATTTTGCTGCTGAGCGTTTTCATGAATTCTTCCGAGCTTTCAAGGACAGACGCATCCTTGCTTTTTTGTATAAGCGGCATGCCCCAAAAGAGAATAGAACCCACAACGCCTATCAGAACGCCTGTTATGAGCAATGTGGTAATAACTTCATGCTGGCCTTTGAGTTTACTCATATATTTCATTTGGCAAGAGCCATCTAAATAGGTTTCTCTGCCCGTGATTCGGAGATGCAGCTTCTCCCGAGATCAAGAACGATATGATTTAGGCGTGCCTTGCTATTTTTTGTTTCGCCAGGCTCGAAAGTATCACGGCATTGACGCGTTTTTCGAGCTTCATTAGCCTTTCATCCATCTTTTTATCTGCGTCAGAAGTGTTTTCCGGAATTTCTGTTTGTTTGCCGCTTTCCTCTGATGCCGCGATTTCAATCCTGCTTACGAAGTCATTGACCTTCACAATAAGCATGTTGACGTTCTCTGCAAGGTCTGAAACCCTGCTTATCATCTCGGAATTGACCTTTACGATGTCCTCAACCAGCTCCTGGTTGGACTTTATTATCTCAAGAACTTCCCTTATAGTTTCATGAGAAATAGTCCTTTTTTCAACTACTTCCATCTTCCTTTCCAGGCGCCTTATTGGGCTCAAGGGAACAAGTTCGTACTCTTCTTCGTCCATGACAAATCCCTTTCTTTTCTAAAAGAAAGGCCTTTGTATGCTCAAAGAACCAAAGGTTCTTTGGCATCTCAGAAACCTTTGGTTTCTGAAGATTTCCCAAAGAAAATTCAAAGACCTTCCATTTTTTCTTGATATCTTAACTTAATTATTATAATCTCAGACGGTATATAAAGATTGTCAAAATTGTATAAAATCAAAGAAATTGACTTTTTATTTTCTTTTGCTTTTAGTAAAAGACATGACTAAGCGGTATTCTGAACGCGATGTACACAGAGCATTGGCTGGATACCGTGCTCACCACGATTCTATAGTACACAGGTTAATTCCATTGATTCCGCGCATCATGGATACGGTTGCAACCTTCAATCAGGATTATATGATTGCTACACAAATTGACAGGGTCACGCAAGGAGATGTAGAAGCAGGAACTCTTACTGAAAAAGGCTTTATGTGCACAGAATTTTTCGCATATGCGGGCGGTAAAAAACCTAAAGATAAACCTATGCATGAGGTTTCCCTTGGCATTTTGTTAGATGTAGAGAGGAGGCCATTTGTTGCTGTTTCATCCGCAAAAGAGGCGGCAGAATATCTTATGTCCGAGTGCCAGTTAGAGAGGAATTTAGAAGCAGGAAAAATGTTAAAATCTCCGCATACATGGTTTTTATTGTACGAAGAAGCTGAAGTTTTGGAAGGTGTAGATTTATCTGCTTTTGGTGTTTCAGAAACAGGCACGACAACTTCAATAATCAAACAAAGGAAAAAGCTGTAAAAGAATTAGCGTTCAATCCTTCCAAATCTAGAAAACCTTATCCCTAATTTCCCTGCTGGTTCGATGACGGTAGTGCCTTCATGTTCGTAGGTTTGAAGCCAACCCTCTCTTTTTGCTTCACCGACATACCGTTTTTGTCTTTCAGGCAATTCATTTAGCGGCACGCCAGCAAACCACCCTATTTTCCCGGCGATAAGGGTGAAATATGGCATCAGCGCCTCTGATCCTGCAGAAGGCAAACCAAGGCCAAAGCAACTCAACCTAGCTATTTGACCGTCTGCCAAAGGCGTGCCATCCAAGTTATACATCCTGTCAAGTTCTCTCGTAGCATCGCTTCTGTAAACTGCACTAAAACCGTTTTTCGCTTTATCCAATGGAATACAGTCTACTGGCATTTGTCTCACTTGGTAAGAAAGAACCTACTCCATGTCTTCCATGCCTTCGCCGCCCGGCATGCCCGGACCGCCCCTGCCCATGCCGCCGCCTGACTTTGAAGTTATGACGTCATCTATTCTTAGTATCATCTCTGCGGCTTCTGTGGCAGACTTTATTGCCTGCGTTTTTATCTTCAGCGGCTCGACAACACCAAACTTTTTCATGTCAGCTATCTCGCCGTTAATGACATCGATACCATAGGATTGCTTCCCTTTGTCGTGCTGTGACCTAAGGTTTACAAGTATGTCTATAGGATCCTTGCCTGTGGATTCAGCTAATGTCCTGGGCAGTATTTCCAGGGCTTCTGCATAGGCGTTTATGGCCAGCTGTTCGCGGCCGCCAACCGTCTCTGCATACTCCTTCATCCTTCGTGCAAGTTCTATCTCAACAGCACCGCCGCCATAGACGACCTTGCCAACTTCAACTGCCGCTATGATACCCAGCACAGCGTCATCCATTGCGCGCTTTGCCTCGTCCACAACATGCTCTGTCCCGCCGCGCACCAGAATGGTTACTGCCTTCGGATCCTTGCATTCCCTTATGAAAATCATTTCTTCTCCTGCTATCTTCTGTTCCTCGACAAGCCCGGCGAAGCCCAGGTCGTCTTCCGAAAGCTCATCAATATTGCTGACAATATTCGCACCCGTGGCTTTTGCAAGCTTTTCAATGTCGCTTTTCTTTACACGTCTTGCGGCAACAATGCCGTCCTTCGCCAGATAATGCTGTGCCAAGTCATCAATACCTTTCTGGCAGAAAACAACATTGCATTTCGCCCCTGCGATTTTCTTGACCATATCCTTCAGCATCTTTGACTCCTGTTCCAGGAATGCCTGAAGCTGGTCTGGTGATGTTATTCTTATTTCCGCATTAGTTTCAGTTTCCTTTACTTCCAGTGCACAATCGATTAGTGCAATTTTTGCATTCTTAATCTTCTTGGGCATGTTAGAATGGACAACTTCTTTGTCAATTACAAGGCCTTTTATCAGCTCCGTGTCGTCTATGCTTCCGCCCTGTTTTTTCTCTATCTTTATGTTGTCCTTGTCTATCGTCCCTTCATTGTCAGAAACAATCTTTACCGCTTCAAAAGCAAGTTTTGCCAGGCCCTCTTTTGCAGTTTCGCTTCCTTTGCCCGTCATCGCCGTCATTGCTATCTTTTCAAGCGTGTCCCTGTCATTGATGTCTACAGTCTCGCTGATATCGTTGAGCAGTTCCAGCGCCTTCAGTTTCGCCAGCCTGTAGCCGCGTACAATCATTGTCGGGTGAATTTCCTGCTCCAGCAAGCCTTCTGCCTTCTTGAGAAGCTCGCCAGCAATTATAACCGCAGTCGTTGTACCGTCCCCTACCTCGTCTTCCTGGGTCTTTGCAACCTCAACAATCATCTTTGCTGCCGGGTGCTCTATCTCCATTTCTTTAAGAATCGTGGCGCCGTCGTTTGTTATCGTCACGTCGCCTATAGAATCAACAAGCATCTTGTCCATGCCCTTAGGGCCTAATGTAGTCCGTATGCTTTCAGCTACTGCTTTAGCTGCCATTATGTTCCTTGACTGTGCATCCTTGCCTGTACTGCGCAGGGTGCCCTCCGGCAAAATGAATATCGGCTGCCCGCCAAATTGTCCTACCATCTCAAATTCCTCCTCTACAAGTCATTTTCTACATCTTGCACAAACTGTGCATGGAAGTATACGACCTAAAAGCTTAAAAATGTTACTTTTCCGCAAGTTTTAAGAGTGTAGGAACCATTCTACAAGCATGGCAAGCCACATGGAGACGGGACGAAATATACAGCCGCCTTGAATGCAGTCAGAGGTCAGTCCATGCTTGGATTGGTAACAGGCATCATTTCTCTAGAAGAGTATCAGGCGTTCGTTAGGCTGAGAGGCGATGCGAGAACCGTGTCAAACGGCAGAGAGGTTCCTGTCTTGCCGTCAGAATGCGATGTTGCAACTACACGCAGAGTTGTCGGGAGGCTCATAGATACTTATGGATTACAGGTTCCGGAAGGCGAGCTGGTTCTGAAACAGCTATAATTTACCAGCCTTTGACGGCCCTGATTATGTCTCTTTTTGTCATGCTCTTTATTTCCCTTTCATCGACCACCGGCAGCTCTATGTCGACTTTTTTCTTTGTTATCACCAGCACCGGCTTCTCGACGATCTCTGAAAACTTTATCAAGTAGTCTTCATTCTTCTCTATCTGTCTTGGGTTCTCCTCTGCGTCAGAGAAAACAAGGAATTTTTGCGTCTTTGCTATTATGTTAAATGGCGCTTGATGGACTAAGTCCGTGTCAAAACCCATTCTTTGCAGGTCTTGTGAAATATCCCGTTCAAATCTTGTCAAAGGGTTGTTTTTTTCTTCTGGAAACTCAGTTTTCCAGAAGCTCATTGGGCTTGTTATCTTTCCTATCAGCCTCTCCAGCCTCTTGGCTGTATCCAAGTGCAGCAGCATCTTCTTCTTTTCATGTTCGTAAACGCTCTTTTTGGTGATCTTGACCTTCTTGGCAAGCTGCGACTGGCTAAGACCTAGTTGCTTCCTACCTTCTCTTAGTTTTTCTGAGTCCACTTCCGCAAATAATCCGCCCTTAAACCTGTATATTAGCGGCCAGTTGTCACGCACAAGTATGTTCTCAAGGGTCTTTGGCGTGAACGTTGGTATGTCAAATCTGTCGTAGACTATATCGTCGTAAAGGTTCTCCTTCCTTGTGTGCAGCCCTACAACGGCGGGAGACGCAAACAAGCTGCAGGCAAGTGTCTTCATGTTTGCAGCCTGCTCTTTCTGGAGCGAGTCAACGTTCTCAAGGACCTTAAGCAGCAGTATTTCAGACCTCTTGGCTATTATGTCAAAGCAGCCCCTGTACTCCGAGTAATTGTAGTCCGCTTTCTCAAGTATGCCTTCAACATCGTGCTTGAGCATAGTAATCATAGTTACTTGTATACAGCATCTTTCTTAAAAACTTAAGGATCCTAAGAAGAAGCTACAGTAATCGGGCCGGTAGCTTAGCCTGGTAAGAGGAGAAACTACATTCCTGCGGAGAACGAAGTTCTCCGAGGTCTCAGAGAAGCTCCGCTTCTCTGCAGATCTCCCTCTACCCTCTTCCTAGAAAGAAGTAAGGTTGGAAGGAGAATAAGATATCTCTTCTGAGGAAAGAGCACCTGTCTTATACGACCTGTTCGGATAATAAACTGAATCCAAACAGAACTAGGCTAGCAGGGGGTCGTGAGTTCAAATCTCATCCGGCCCATCCTTCCCTTTCTTTCAGAAAGAAAGGTCTGGATCAACCCCAAAGAAACCATGTAATATCTTGGGAGAAGCTGCTTCTCCGAGATCCCGGAATCCAAAGGATTTCGGGAATTCCAAAAAGCCGCGCTTTTTGAGAAATTTCATCCAAACTTGGGAAAAATTGAAAATTCCATTGCAGAACAACGAAAATTATTTATATGGCACCCAGTGATTAGTCACTTATTAAAAATAAAGTGGTGTCAAAAATGGCAAAGAGAAGAAAGAAATAATCCGATAAAGTCAAGATGAAGTCTAGAAACTGTTTAGAATATTGATATTTTTTCTTCAATCCCTGACTTATCCAAGATAAGTCGTTTTCTCATCCTTGAATCTGAGCGTCTGCCAGCTCGTTGAAAGCTTTTTGCATACAGTCCGCAGTTCATCTTCCAGTTCATTATTCCAGAAGTCCCAAGTCTTCTTTATCCACTTTGCCGTCTCCCTTTCGTCAGGTTTCATGATGAGAAGGTTGTTTTCCCATTTGAGGACTTGTATCTTCTTGTAAAGCCTGAATAACTTCTCCCTTTCAGCTTCAGTAAGCATGCTCTGCTCAAAAATGCCGGAAAAGGTTTCAGCCCCGCCTATGATAGGTTCAATTATTTTTTCGGTGAATGCGAAAAGTTTGTCAGATATCTCAAGTCTTATCTGCTCGAAAAGCTTTTCGTCTTTTTCGTCTTCTTGGAATTCTATTTTGAATGTGTTTTTCAATTCGTTCAAGTGCGGCAAATCAAATTTATCTTGCATTTTTTTGTATTTTTCGAGAATTTGTGGATTCATGTGATCAACCAGCGCTGAATTCATCGCTCCTTGCAGTTCTAAGTAACCAATAAACTATTAAAAAGCATTTTCCATAAAAAACCAATACAAACGGTGAATTTTCCATGAAAATAGTGCTGAAAATAGGCGGATCGATTTCAATAAATGAAAACGGACCAGTTGAAGCTTACTTCAGAAAGCTTTTGCCAGTGATAAGACAAATAAAAACAAGGCACCGGCTGATTTTATGCATAGGCGGCGGGAAATTCATAAGAAAATATTACAAATCCATAGAAAAACTCGGGCTGAAGAAAGAAGAAATGGAATGGATAGCCATTGAGCTGCTGAGAGTGAATGTAAGGTTTCTTTCCTCGCTGCTCAATATGAAACCCCTGTACAGGTTGGAAGAAATAAGCACAAAAACAACCGGCGTTATAGGCGGCATAAAGCCCGGCAGGAGCACTGATGCAAATGCAGCTTACTGCGCGGCGAAGATAAAGGCTGATTTGTTCGTAAAACTTACAAACGTTGACGGAATTTACGATAAAGATCCGCGTAAACACAAGGACGCCAGGAAACTAGAAACGCTAAGCTTTGCTGACCTGAAGAAATTTTCACAATCCGGGAAGCCCGGAAGTTACGGCATACTTGACAGGCTTGCAATAGAAACAATAACCAAGCACAAGATAAAGACAGTTATTATGAACGGAAAGGACCCGAAAAACATACTCAAACTAATCAACGGAGAAAAGATAGGAACTCTGATACATTAACTGTTTCTTAAAAAGATTGTCACAATAAGTGTCTTATTTCAGGGCTTGTAGTCTAGCGGCTATGACTTTTTATTAGTAGAATACGCTACCCTCACATGGTAGAGATCCCCAGTTCGAATCTGGGCAAGCCCATACATTTTCAAATACTTTCTTTTTGAAAGAGCTTGTTTTATCCGTTTTTTATTTTTGAATCCTATATTTACAATATAATTGTGAATATCTTGTTTTCTTTGCAAGGATATGCGCCATATAACCCTTCTTTTATAATCACGTTTTTTATTGGTAAAAGAATATATTGTAGGAGAAAATCCTAACATTTTTAATAGAGACTTTATTTCGTAAGCAAAAATTTTGTTTGTGCAGTTCCACGATAAAATCAGATAATAACTATTACCACTTTCACGCCAATATACAGTCCCATCTGTATCAATTAAACCACGTAAAAAGTTTTTACCACATATTTTACTTGAAAATACAAATTTAGGTACTCTAAGTTTATCTAACTTTGGGCCTTTTGGAAAGCCAGTCTTTAATAAAAGATTGTAAGTATTTTTACAAGCTATTCTTAATTCAATGACATTATAAGGATCGCCTCTTTTTACAATACGAAAAATATGGAAATCAAAAACTTTCGCATATAACTTCTTGACGTAATTGAAATATTGTTTCTCGGTGCTCGATGTTCCGTATCCGACTTCATTTGGTTTAGATGCAAGCCAACCATCACCTGCATGAATACCACATAATTCAGCATAGTTTCCTATTAAGCTTCTATCGACTAATCTAACCATTTTATTAAGATTGATAAAATTTGATATAAACTTATAGCCTTTTTATTGTACAGATTTCAAGATATAAGCTAAACAGTTCGAATCTGGGCAAGCCCATAAAACCCTTAAAAACTCTGGGTTTATCTTGATACAATGGCTGTTGCTTCTGCGCCCGGGAAAGTTCATTTGATAGGTGAGCATGCGGTTGTCTACGGAGAACCGGCTATATTTGCAGCTGTTGGAATGCGAACATTCGTTACAGCAGAAAAGTCGGATAGAGTCGGATACAAAGATAAACGATGGGGCCACAACGATTCCTGGTCTCTTGAAGACGTCGTGGCTGCAACAGATGAAGTTGTTGGGTTGTGGAACGCGTGCGCGCAAAAGCAAGAGTTTTCTGAGCTTTTTTCTAATATAAAGGCAAACAGCTATGAGAACTACAAAAAGGCCGCTATCGGGGCAGCTATGAAAAATCTAGGAATTAACGGCGGAATTTCCATCAGTATAGAGTCCCAGTTGCCAGCAGGCGCCGGCCTAGGCTCTTCAGCCTCTCTTTCGGTAGCCGCCGTAAATGCAATAGCCGCCGAATACGGAAAAAGCGTTTCGAAAGAAGAGACAAACCGAATCGCCTACGAGCTTGAAAAGATTATTCACGGCACGCCCTCTGGAGGCGACAATTCGGCCTGTTGCTATGGTGGCCTTATATGGTTTCAAAAGCCGAATACAATTCTGTCGCTTAAAGAAGAAATACCTTACAAACTTGAAAACTTCATCCTGGTTTATACAAACCAGCCGGAAAAAACAACCGGTGAATTAGTACAAAGTGTAAGAAATCTGGAAGAAAACCTCAGAAATCACTGCGTTCATGAAATAGGCAGATTGGCAAAAGATATGCGCGAAGCACTGAAAATCAGGGACCTTGAAACAATGAAAAGAACAATAAACAGGAATCAACAGATACTTGCAAAGCTCGGCGTGTCAACACCCGAGATTGATGAGATGGTTTCAGCGATTAAAGAAAAGGGCGGGGCTGCCAAGCTTTGCGGTGCGGGCGGCGGCGGCATGGTTCTTTGTTATCACGAAAAGAAGAATATATTGCTAGAAACAATCCGCGACTTAGGTTATGAACCTTTGGAGACAGATTTAGCTGTAGAAGGCGTGAAAATTGAAAATGAGAACAGCAATACCTAAAGGCTTTGAAAAAGAATCCAGAGAGATGAAAAGCCTTAACAATAAAATTCTTGCCTTTCTCAGGAAAAGATATAATGTAGAAAAATACCCAAATGTGCCAAAGAAGAAATCCCTTGAAGGTGAAGCATGCGTAGAAGCTTTTCCGATGCAGGGGATTCTAAAGTATCATGGCATGGCTGACTGGCACTACCGCACGGCCTTTTTCCCTTCAGTTTCAATGTGTAACGATGCAGCAAAAACCGTTACTTATGTCAGGTTTGATCAGAAACTTGACAAAGACCATGCAATAGTAAACGGCAAAAAAATGGAAGGTCGTGAACTCGACAGGATAAAACAAACACTTGACTTCATTCGTAAAATCACCGGCGCAAAAACAAAAGCCTTTGTCTATTCAAAAAATATCCTGAAAGCCCAGAAAACAGGAAAAGGACTAGGCACAAGCGCATCCGCTTCTGCCGCACTTGCCCTTGCTACGATAGAAGCCGCTCTTGGGGACGATTACTCTTCAAACAGCAGATTTGTTACAACATGCGCCAGATTTCTTTCGGGCTCTGGATGCCGCTCAGCAGCCGGCGGCGTAGCGCTGTGGCTTTCCTACCCGGGCATCGACCACGAGGATTCTTTTGCTATAAGGCTTGATAGCAAGCAGCAGTTCAAGGATGTAGATCTAATAACAGTCCCTGTAGACTCAAGAATAGGCCTGAAAACAGAAATGGCACATAAAGACGCACCGAAATCGCCTTTTTTCAAGACGTGGATGAGCCTGAGAGAAAAACACATCTGGAAGATTTTTGATGCTGTAAGCAAGAAAAATTGGAAAAAGTTGGGTGAGCTTGCTGAGCTGGATACAATACTTCTCCATGGAACGACAATGAGCGGCGGCGACAGGAAACTGATTGGATGGGAACCCGAGACTATAAAATTAATGCGCGCTGCAAATGATTTGCGTGAAAGCAGTGTGCCTGTCTATTATTCTATTGATACAGGGCCTACAACCGTGCTTATTACGCAGGAAAAATACTCAAGAGAAGTTGTTAGTCATATAGAATCTCTGGGTTTCACCGACATCGTAACGGGAAAAATAGCCGGGCCTGCAGGAACTATAAGTAAATTACAAGGAGAAAAAGAATTTGTTATTTCATTAGATGATGTTTCCGGTCAGCTTAAATAAGCTTTGAAAAATTATCATTATCAACAACCATCGTCTGAAAACGATGGTTGTGATACCAGGAAACCACAGTTATATTTGTGACTTACTGGTTCCATATCTAAAGATAGGTGGTATCCTGAGTATGACAAAGCCAATAATAATTTTGAAGATTGGCGGCTCGCTTATAGCGCCGAAAACGGCAAAAAAACCCACGGTTGATTTTAAGACACTGAAAAGAATATGCATGGAAATAGGCTCAGCGTACAAAAAAATAAAAAATAAGAAAAATCTTGTCATAATCCATGGTGCCGGCAACTTTGGCCACCTTATTGCTGCACGCACTGGAATTCATAGGGGCATCAAAAGCGAAAAAAATCTTATTGATTTTGCAGAAACGCAGCGATTACAGAACCAATTGAATGTGATAGTTACAAAAGAGCTTATCAAAAATGATGTACCCGCTTTTCCTTTTCAGTCTTCAGGACACGCAGTTATGGAAAAAGGCAGGCTGAAAAAATTCTCCTTGGCAGCAATAAATCAGCTTCTCAAGACAGGCGTTGTTCCTGTTGCTTATGGCGTGCCAGCCTGTGATATACACCAGGGATGTTCAATACTTTCTGGCGATGAGATTGTGCCATATCTTGCAAAAAGACTGAAAGCAAAGGAAATAATCCACGCAACAGACGTAGATGGTGTTTTCACGATTGATCCGAAAAAAAGCAGGAAAGCAAGGCTCATAAGAATGATAACAAGAAAGAATTTCTACAGCGTCAAGAAAGCACTTTCAGGTTCATTGGGTGTTGATGTTACCGGTGGCATGAAAGAAAAGGTAAGCCTTTTAAGCCTTAGGGTAAGGGCGCAAATTATAAACGGGAAGAAGAATAACCTTATAAAGAACGCCATACTCGGTAAAAGTAAGCAAGGTACAGTGATAGAACTGTGATGCAAACAGAGCATATAGAAGTTGAACGGAGAGCCAGAGGAACATTCCTTCCTCCCGGAGCAGAGCCGCTTTATACTGCACATATATTTGACGTTTACACTGTTGCTCAGCCTTTTTTAATGGAAAGAATCCGCTGGGCAAGAGTTTCGTATTTTCCACTAGTGAAAAGCCGAAGAGAAGTTACAAGAAAAACATTCACTCATGGAGAATACGTAGAGTCAGAATTGGATGAAAAGCCCACGGCGTATATTGCCCGTCTTCTTAAGAAAGGAGGCTGTCCGCGCGTTATTGTTGCAGGCAGAAGGCACGCGTATAATGTGCATGGTCTCACCGTGTGCAACGATAGAATTATCAGAGCTACCATGAAAGGAATTGAAGATTTAGGCGCCTGGACAGAGATGGAAAGGCTCGTGCATTCAGCAGATGAAATACCCGATGCAAGACAAGAAGTTTATGACGGGTTTTTGAGGGTTGGCGTGGCAAGGGACAGGCTAGTCATAGAACCTTATCCTGTCTTGAACCTTAAAGCCAACGGCCGTGTTGCTGGCAGATTAGTTTCTACTTCAACTTCTTCCCAAGAGGATGCTTTAGCAGCTCCTCGACTGAAACAATAAGCCATGGCGTGTAGATTTTCTGGTTTCTTATTATATCTTTCAGCAATTCGCCAAGAGAAACCCATTTGTAGCCATAAGCGTGCTGTTCACTGGGTTTCAGTTCGCCATTAAACTCTGCTATCAGCAACCGGCAGTGCTCGTTTTCGCATTTCTCGCCGTATTCAGCAAAATAATTGAAACCGCCTATATCTTCAACTTTCAGGCTTTCAATTCCCCATTCGCCTAGAAGGAACCGGCTGGCCGCTTCCTGCATCGTCTCGTCCCTGTTGCCAAGGTGTAATGGATGGCTTGCGCCTGCCAGGTCCCACAGCCTGTCAAAAAGCCTGTGCTTCCTGTGCTGGAGAAGTATTTTCCTGTCGCTGTTGTAAATCAACATTGTGAAGGCCAGATGCCGTTTTCCTTTACCCGTATGACAAATGCTGCGCGGGGCGTATTTTTTTGTGAAATCCCCTTTTTCATCTACAAGCAGAAGCATTTGTTCTTCCATATAAGCACCAGTAACGATTATAAACACAATCCACCACAAAAATGTGGTGGTATTTCTTTGAAATACCACAGATCATATATGTGGATTTGTTTATACAGGCAACCATTGTTTAAAAACAACGGTATGCCATGTATCAATAAGGTTTTTATCTTTAAAGGCCTTCCTTTTAGGATGCAGAAAGTTCAGTTTGTAAATAACAGGGGGGAAAAACTCGCCGGCATATTTTGCAGGACAGAAAAAGAAAAAGCGCCGTGTGTAATTATATGCCACGGCCTGGGCAGCAGCAAGGACAACAAAGAGCCTCTGATGAAGGCCTTTTCAGAAAACGGTCTTGCTTCCATGGCCTTTGATTTCTCTGGCCATGGTGAAAGTCAGGGCAGCTTTGAAAAACTGACAGTTACAAATGCAGTTGCCGATTCAAAGGCAGCAATAGATTACGCCTCCTCTCTGGCTTCTGTTGATGCAAGCAGAATAGGTATTATGGGCCACAGTTTCGGCGGTTCTGTATCATTAATCGGAGCAGCCGGCGACAAACGGATAAAATCCATCGTTGTTTCCGCACCGGTGACAGATTTCTTGGAAACGCTCAAAATGCTTTCAGACTTTGACACAAAGATTGGCAACCTGGCAGTCTGGAAAGATAAGGGCTATACACATTATCTCAATGCTGGCCAGAAATACATGAAACTCGAATATCCATTCTTTGAGGACGCAATGAAATTCGATATGAAGAAGATAGCAACAAAGATAAAGTCTCCGGTGCTCTTCATTCAAGGGAATAAAGACAGGGTATCGCCGATAAGCCAGTCCAAGAAAATGTTTGATATTCTTTCATGCGAGAAGGATATGAAGATCCTGGAATGCGGCCATTATTTCGAAGAGCAGGACCTGGAAAACCTTATAGAACTTTCACAAAACTGGTTCATCAAGTGGCTTGGCTAGCTTTTTCCTCTTTACAATCTTTGTCAGGTATCCGGCAACCCTGTTTCTGACCCTTTTGTGGGGTATTATAGTCAGTTCGCCAAGAACTTCCTTGTTTTTCCCGAAGTCAGCACTGAATTTCCCAGGATAAGATTCAATGAGGCCAAAAGTCAGGCGCTTTATGCCCTTTGTTTTTATTCTTCCCATACAACCAACAAATAATTGCAGCTCATACTTTTAAACCTTCCGTGTTTAGATTACCCCTATGAAACCAAAGGCGTTTTTATGCAGATCGCCCATAGGCTTATTTGCGTTCTCCGGGACCGGCGAG
>Ga0209541_10005874_pt1 | contig 21246 bp, 25 predicted proteins | sample RifCSPlowO2_01_FD_184027 | JGI IMG/M metagenome (GOLD analysis project Ga0209541, IMG submission 184027) | Groundwater microbial communities from Rifle, Colorado - Rifle CSP2_plank lowO2_0.1 (SPAdes) (version 2) | ecosystem: Environmental > Aquatic > Deep subsurface > Groundwater | place...
GGAAGAAATCGAGGCCTTCGCCCTCCACGAGTGGAGGCTCTCCGCGGGAGGCGGGGAATTCGACGTGGAAATCGGCGACGGGGAATACCGCAAAAAACTGGGGCTGAAAGCAAGCCCACAACTGGCGATTCCGCCTTTCACCTTCACGGGAAAATTCGCGTTGCGGTTGACGAAAGAAGGCGGTTTCGTTTCCGGCTCAATCGTAGAGGGTAATTGAAAGCCGGCCGAGGGCGCCGGAAGGCGCCGCATAATAAATGGACTCCGTGAACGCGTTCGAAGCGGGTTCGCCGACGGCAACGAACTCGTCGTTGAAACCGATTCGCCCGCTAAACCCCGGGAACACGCGCCGGAAGTCGGACTCCATTTCAGGCAGGGATGGAATTCCCTGGCCGACCCAGACGACGAGGAGGTCGTGTTGTTTTTGGAGAAGATAGAGGGGCTTCAGGTCCGGTGCCTCCGCTGGCTTGGTGGATAGGAGCACGAGCACCAGCACCGCGAAGCCCAGCAAGGCTTCCAGGGAAAAGTAGAGCCCGCGTTCATCCATGCGCTTACGTTCATCCATCGCAGAACACCCCGATGAGGAGGGCCTTTTCCTTGCCGACGAGGACCAGGCGCTCGAACGAATAACAGGTAGTACTGGCCTGGTTGGCTGGACCGGTTAGGGGCTTGTCTGCCCACTGGGTTTCAGGGCCATTGAAGGGAACGAGGCGCAGGGACTGGAGGAGGGGAAAACCCTGGAGTTCCGGTGCGGTGGGTGCGGGGGACAGAAAGTTCGGGGTCACCCGGTGCAGGCCGGAATCGAATGCAGCCAACCCCGGAAAAGACTGGGAGGCATCGTTTTTGACGAGGGCATCCAGGAAGAAGAGGCCCTGCCGCTGCAGGCGGTAGGCTGGCAGGGCGGAGGCGGAGTGCAGGGCGAGGCTGGAAAGGAAGGCGAGGCCAGCCAGGGAAGTAAGCAGGAGGATGACCACGGCCAGCAGCAAGTCCGTGGAAAAGAGCAGGCCCCGTTCACTTGTAGTGTTCAAGGACGTTCACCCGGAGTTTTTGCCCGTCGAATTCGGCGTGGGCTGAAAGAATGGAAGCGGAATGGATGGCTTGACCGGAGGAGGCGCTGGCCGCGTGGTCGGAGAACCCGCAGGGCAAGGCTGTTGAGAGTTCGCCTCCGGCGTTCGAGTAAAGGGAGTCGGCCAGCGTCGCGCAGGACTCCGCTTCGAGGAACGAGTGGAGGGCATGCCCTGCATCCATGGCCTGGAAGGAAATGTCCTGCCAGGTTCCCACCATCAGGGAGAGGACGGCAAGCAGGGCCGCAAGGGCTGCCATGGCTTCCAGGCTGAGCGCGCCTTGCTGCTTGCCCACGCGAACCGGGTTCAAGGAGTGCACGCTCCCACCTTCAACGCGGTGACCGTGTAATTGGGCGGCAAGGAAAAGGATTGCATGTAGTCGTCGAAGCGGATGCGGGCCTGGATGGTGTCGTCCGCGTCGCGGGCCGCGTTATGGAATTCCGCGAAAACGATGCCGTTGACTTCGTGGAGGAGAACCTTGAAGCGGCTGCGGAGGAACGCATAGTCGATGGCGCCCGCGTTTGAATGGAATTCCACGGCGGGAAAACCTGGGTGAACGGCCTGTGACTGCTGGACAAAGGCCAGGAAGTTTGCCGCCAACCGGTCTTCGATGGCATTGGTTTCCCTCGCACCCTGGTCGAGTTGTTCTTGGAGGGTGCCGCGGAGGACGCGGTCCGCGTTGAGCTCGAGTTCCGATCGAACGAAGTTGGTTTTCTCGGCCTGCACGGCAAGCGTGGTGGCCTGGCCCAGGGAAGACGCAGCCAGGGAGGAAAAGCCGAGGACCAGGAAGAGCGTGAACAGGATGGCCAGGACCAGGGCAGTCGAAAAAAAGGCACGGGAAGTCATGGATACCACACTTAATACGAGGAAAAAATAGTTAAATATTTCGTTGATTGACGAATTATTGGATTATGACTTTTTCGGGGGTGGTGAGGAAGAGAAACGGCTTGACGCCCACTTTTACCTGGGCGCCGCGCTTGCACGGGGTCTGGCACGAAACCACGTAATTGCCGGCGCTGACCCCTGCCAGGAGGTCGAACTCCACGTGGACGGCCGCAAGCTGCCCATCGCAGACGATGACCGTTGCATCTACCACGCGCTTGGAGAAAAACAAGCGGAACCAGGCAAAGAAGGCAATGAGGCCGGCCAGCAGCCACACCGAGTAATTGAACTGCGCCAGCAAGACCTGGGACTGGAAGAACCAGGCGGCCTGGGCGAACAGCCAGACCCCGGCAAAAAACAGGAAATAGGCCTTGAACTCCCGGCCGGTGACGCGCCGGAATTCAACGACCAACAGGAAAAAGTAAACCAGGGAAAGCACGGCCTGCGCCGACAAGAACATGGAATCGGAAAGCGTGTTGCGGGCGAAACCCAGCAACAACAGGCCGATGACCATCACCTGCAGGGACGCCGCAAGCAAAGTCTTGCGGCTCACGCCCTTGAACCATTTCCCAAGAAGAGTCCTGGATGCACGCATGCCTTCACCCCTCTCCCTGGAGGACTTCCACGTGCACGGACTTGTACCGGGTCCGGTGCCGGATTTTTTCGGAAAGCGATTCCAGGTCCTGCTTCACGCGGGCTTCAAGCAACGGCGCAAACGGTTGGAGGTGCAAGGACAAGGCAATCGATTCAGGGCCTTCCACGAAAGCGATGCGCTCGATGTGGTAAGCGGAAGCCGAAGCGGAGAGTTCCGCGGACGCGAGCGCCTTGAGGGAGGCCACGGCCACGGTGGAATCGCGGACTTCGAGGAAAGCCGAAAGCGATAGCACGGCCAAAAAGAGCACGGCTGCGGCCACGATGACGAGTTCCAGGCTGGCCTGGCCACGGGAACGGGTTTTCCCCCCGTCTTTCCTCCCTTCACTCAACGGTTACCACCCCGCTGACTTTCTCGATGGAAACGGTTTTCCAGCCCGGGCCCTGCCAGGCACGGGTGCGGCACCCGAGCTTGAAACCCGGGCCAAAGGCCTTTGAGTGGCTGCATTGGAAGTCGTCGTTGTCCTGGTCCTGCGCGCATGCCGGAACCCGTTCCAGGGAGGGGTCCAGGGAGACCGCAAAGGACAGGCTGGCCTGGCCGGCATCACAGGAAAGCCGGGTCTGGGCTGGCAGGAACACTTCAAGGGTGCGCCTGGATTCCCCGGTCGAGTGGCCGACCCAGGCAATGGAGTCATGCACCGCGTCAAAGGCCAGCCGCGCCTTTCCAACGGAGCCAACGTCTTGGACGGCCTTCGAGGAAAGCTGCACCATGGGAAGGGTCGAGGTCTGAAGGTAGAGCAGCATGGCCATGACCAGCAGCATGAGTTCCAAGGAGACCTGGGCACGCGCGTTCAACGGAATACCACCCGCCACAAGACGTCTCCCACGGATTGGAGGACCAGGTACGCGATGAGCACTGCGGGAACAAAGGGCGCACTGCGCTTCACTTTGATGGTTTCCGGGAGGAGTTTCCTGGCCGCGAGTTCCCTCAATTTCCTGGCTTCCTCGTCCGTCAAGCCCGCAGCCCGCACACTATTGGCAACGATGCCGCCTTCCGGCAAAACCATCCGGGCCTGCAAGCCCCTGAAGTCCAGGCGCCGGGCAAAGGAAAGGATTTCACTGGGGCGAAGGGGTTTGACCACCACCAGCTTGCCTGCCACGGATTCGACGATGGTCTCGGCCGGAATCATGCCTTCCACGAGGCTCGCCGTTGGAACGCGTTGCTTCAGCACTTCCTCTTTGCTGACCAGGTAGAGTTTGAAGAACACGTAGAACAAGAGCAGGGGCGCAAAGTATTTCATGGCCTCAAAGAAGGGAATCAGGTAATAGACGTAGGAAGCATAGGCGAACGAGGCCAGGGTGAAGGCGAGCACGACGAGGCTAGGCAGGAAGGAAAGTGCCAGGAGCAGGGGCCACACCGAGGCCTCGGGCAAGCCCAGGGCATAGGTCACGGCCAGCAAGCCGACCCCGAGCAGGCTGAATTGAAGCAGTTGCCAGCCTCGCTTCACGAAGCCGGAGAGGAACTGTTGGCGGAGCAACGCGCTCTTGTAGAAGCCCATGAGGCTGAGCAGCACGCCGTACGGCATCATGGAGAAAACGCTGAAAACGAACAAGGCCAGGGGAAAGACCGGCAGGGAAAGGGAGGCAAACAGTTCGGGTTTCCCGGGCCATAGCAGAGCATCCAGGGAAAACGCGTCCCGGATGAAGCCATAGTTGACCGGGTTCAAGGCCGCGAGGGCCGCGAACAACTTCACGTCGCCCCCGGCCCAGACCCCCACGTGCCACAAGGCATAGGCGCCCAGGAAGGAGAGAACCGTGACTGCAAGGGCCTGGACGAAGAGCATGTAATCATTGCCCGACACAGCGAGGAAGAAGTGGCCGGCCAAGCCGAACGCAATCAAGGCATAGGTGAGCTTGTCCGGGATTTCCCTGGACTTCAAATCGGTGTAAGTGGCCAGCACCAGGCCGGCCAAGGACGCGGCGAAAAAAACGGTTTCAAGCAAGGCAATCAACTCATCAGCTGCGCAATCATGTTTTCCCGGTACTCGAGGATTTTGGCCTTCGCCTGCTGGGACAACCCGGAGAGGTTCAAGGCCAGCACGGCGGCTGCGGCCGCCAAGATGATGGCGAACATCACGGTCAACAGGTATTCAAGGGAAACCTGCGCCCTGGTTTCACGAAACATTGAAATCACGCAAGAACCCCGGCCGGGCCTTTGCAAGGCTCAGGACGTACAAGCCCACGATTACCGCGATGACGAGGAGCAAGGCCAGCAAGAGCAAGACCTCCATGGATGACTGGGCTTTCTGGTCGCTCAAACGATTCCCCCGATCAACGCCTTGCCAAGGGCCTTGGAAAGGGCGTATACCCCGAACGCGATGAACAATAGGATTGGCAGATATATAATGCTTTTGCCTGGCCGGCCCTCCCGCATCAGGGAAACCATGACGCTGGTGGCCAGGATCTCGATGAACAGGTATGCTTCAATGAGGAGGGAAATGAGGGCCGTGGCCTGGACGGACTGCGCGAGCACTTCGGCTGGAACGGAGCCTGCCGCAGCCCCGGAGAGCACGCCCAGGATGGTGGACACGAACCCGAAAATGAGGGGCGCGACGAATGCCGCGGCCGTCACCAGCAACATGGACTGCATCAGGGTGCTTGACTTGCGCTCGCGGTTGATGCGCTGCATGGCGCGCAGGTCCTCCGCGATGTCATCCAAGACCTCAGCGAGGCCAGCACCGCTGCGCACGGATTCCACGACCAGGGAAACCGTGCGCTTGACCAGGGTCGAGTCAACCGAGTCGGCAAAGGACTTCATGGCGGTTTCGAAGTTCTCGCCTTCCTCGAGTTTCCGCACGACCTGGGCGAACCCGGTCTGGAGGGGGCCATGCCCGGAAACCACTATCTCGCGGAGGCTGGACTCATACGTCGAACCCGCTTTCAGGGTGTCGCTCATCTGCTTGAGGGCATCCACCAGCGAGGCCTCGACGGACTCGATGCGCTTGACGGCCTGGAAGTAGGGGAAGCCGATGCAGAGGTCGGCGAGCACGACGAACAAGAGCACGGCGAGACGCGCATCCACCGGAAAAACGAGGAAGGCGGCGGCCGCTGAAACCAGCAAGGACAACAGAATCCAGGCCACGGCGTTGAACCGGAACCCCGAGTGCCGCAGGTACTTGGAATAGCGTTCGAGCAGGGTTTGGGGAGAGGAGGGCATGCATTACACCTTGGGCTGGGAGTAAACAAGGTAAGCGATTAGGTATAACAACAGCACGGGCAACGCGACGAGGAACGCGAAGGCCATGGCCTCTGGGGAAAGCACGGCCGCCCCGACCCCGATGGGGGCGTTGGTGATGCCGGCAATGATGGCGATGAACACCGGCAAGACCACGGCGGTGACGATGAAGATGACGCCGAAGAAATTCATTTTCTCGGAAAAGTCGCGGGTGCGCATCCGCAACTCAAAGGAAACGTCTTCCGCTATCTGGCTCATGGCCTCCGAGAGGTTGCCGCCCATGCGCAGCGCGCGGTTGACGTGGAGGAGAGCGCGACGCAATGCCGTGGACTGGGTGCGGCGCGCGAACCGCTCGATGGCGTCCTTCGTCTCGGCGCCTTCCTCGATTTCGTTGACGGTCCGGGAAAATTCCTCGCTCAGCACGCCATAGTCCGCCGCCGCAATGTCCTGGAAGGACTTGTACAAGCCAACGCCCGTGTGCAACTGGGTGGCCATCTGGCGCAAGGCAAAGGGGAGTTCCCCGCTCGCCTGTTCCCCGCGTTTGATTGCCAGGGCCTTCGGCAGGGACAGGAAGGTCAGGGCCGCGGCCAGGAAGACGACGAGCGTGGAAAGGATGACGGCCAAGGCCTTGGCCTGGAATTCGGCCTGCCAGGGGACGGCGAAATACGCGGAGACCAGCAGGGCTAGCAGCCCGGCCAAGAACGAGGCCGCAGAAACCAGCACCATGAACTGTTTTTGGGTGAGCGGGAGGCCCGCGCTCGACAAGAAGTAACCCGTGTCCCGGGCCTGGGGCAGGCTGGACAAAACGAAGTCAATGGAAGCCGTTACGGGCCGGCATAAGAGGTAGAACCGCGCCAGGAAGCGGTCAAAGAAGTGCCTGGATTCCAGGAGCCAGGGAATGGCCTGGAATTCGAGTGCCTGGGTTCCGGCAATGCCTTCCCGGAGCACGCCGAGTTTTCCTTCCACGGCGGCTTCCTCGCCGAAAGCCATGCCCTGGGCGGCATACTTTTTCTTGATGTTCTCCACCAACCGGTCCACGGCAGGCAAAACGGTTTCAGGTTCGTCCCTGGCCGGTGCGGTGCCCTGCCTGGGCGCGCGCTGTTCCACGATTTTCTTCTTCAACTCGCTCAAGTCGGCCATTCAAACCTACTCTCTTTGCCTTCGCGTCAACAGGAAGTCCTGGCACCGCTTGGAGACCTCTGCAATGCCGCGCACGCCCTGCCGGGCGAGGCTCGCAAGGAAGGTGGCACGGTCCGCCAACTCGGCATCCAATTGCTTGCGGTTGAAGGCGCTGAACTTCTCGAGTTCTCGCAGGAAGCTGATGGGCGTGGGCGTGCGCCTGAAAGAATCGCTCGCGGCATCCCACTCGAAAACGGTTTGCGTGGTGGTTCGGCCTTCGAGGACGCCCAGGACTTCCGCGACTTCCGTGACGCGGCGGATGGTTCCCTTCTTCTTGTCGTGGATGCGGTGCTCGATTACCACGAAGTCAAGGCCGGAAAGCATGACCTCGGGGACGCTCATGGGCGGGCTCGTGATGCGGACGATGGCTTCCTTGGGCGAGTTCGCGTGAACCGTTCCCATCGAGCCCCGGTGCCCGGTGTTCATGGCCGTGAACAGGGAAAAGGCTTCCTCGTGCCTCACTTCCCCAACGATGATGCGGTCGGGGCGCATGCGCAACGCGTTCTTGGTGAGGATGTCCAAGGCCAGCTCCCCCGTGCCCTCCAAGCCAGGGGGCCTGGCTTCCAAGCGCACCCAGTGCATCAGCGGCAGGGCGAGTTCCGCCGTGTCCTCAATCGAGACAATGCGTTCCCGGGCCGGGATGAACGAGGCCAAGACGTTCAAGGTCGTGGTCTTCCCCGAACCCGTGCCCCCTGCAATCAGGATGTTGGCCGGCTTCACGCCCAGGCCCTCGACGCACAACCAGAAAAAGGCCGCGAGCCCCGCATCCACCGTGCCCAAGCGAATCAAGTCCACAATAGAGTACGGGTCTTCCCGGAACTTCCGGATGGTCAACGTGGAACCGTCCACGCTGGCCGGGGGAATGGTGGCGTTGACCCGGCTCCCGTCCGGGAGGCGCGCGTCCAGCAACGGGCTCGAAATGTCCACTCTTCGCCCGACCTGCCGCGCGATTTTGCTGATCAGGTCCTGGACTTCGTTGTCATTGTAGAACTCGATGTTGGTCAACATCATCTCGTGGTCGCGGTGGTAGACGTAGACCGGTTTCTGGGGCCCGATGACCATGATTTCTTCGAGGCGGTCGTCGCGGACCAAGGAATCGATGATGCCGTAGCCCACCATTTCCCGGACAACCGCTTCGGCGTAGAAGCCATAGCGGTGCTCCGGAATCTTCAGCTCGGGCGAAGCCCGCAGGATTTCCATGACCTTCTGGTAGTAGACGTTGCGGCGTTCTTCCGCGTCCCGGATGCGGTACGGGGAAACGCTGATGAGCCTCGTCGCGGCCTCCTTGATGGTGTTGATGACGGCTTTCTCGGCTGCGGTGGGACGCGGGACCGGGACCTGGTAGTAAAGCATGGGCTCGCCGGCCACCCGGTAAACCGTTACCTCGCCATATTTTTCGACCACGGTTTTCTTGGCCTGCTCGAAGGCAGCGGTTGCCACGGGCCTGGCCCTGGCGGCGGCCTCGGCAGTGGTCCCGACCACAACCGGTTCAGGGCCTGACTCCAAGGGGATGTCGGCTTCCGCCGTCTTCCCCGCCGGTGCCGGCGCATCCCGGGCCCGCTTTTCCTTGGCCCGCTCAATCATTTCATTCAAGTAGTCAGCCACGCCCAAAACCCCGTGAAATAAGGGATTTAAGTAATTTAAACCCATTGGCGGGAAGGAAAAAAGCGATAATCCTATTAAGGGGGAGAAAAGAGATACTACCATGGCCACGGCCTCCGAATTGGTGGCGGCTGGCTTCAGCCCCGAAGCCGCCAAACGGATTCTGGAAAGACGTCATGCCAGTTTCAAGAGCTTGTCTGCCACGGAACTCGACCACTGGCTGAACCAGGCGGCAAAAACCTATGGCGTGGCGCGTGCCGCCATTGTCCATGCATGCGTAGCCTACCCGGAGTTCACCGGCCTCAATCATGAGCGCGTGCTCCGAGACATTGAACAAGCATACGGAGCAGACCGGGAACGAGCGGCAAAGCTCGTGATGCAAGTGCCGCGGTTCGCCAGCGTGAACCATGCAAAGGCCCGGCAAAAGGTGGAAGAAGGCCTGAAACTTACCCCGGAAAACGCCGCCAAGCTCGTGCTAAGCTGCCCGGCACTGGCGGGCTTTGATGTAAAAGGAAGGTTAGCCTCCCTAAGACGGGCGCTCGGCGTTACTTTGGAGCAGGCGCTGAAAATGGTGCTGACACAGCCGTCCTTGCTGGGACGCAACCCGGAACGGTTGAAGCATCGCATCACCCGATTCGCTGACCTGCTCCAGGTTGACTTCGAAAGCCTCGTGAAACTTCTTGAGAAAGCCCCCCGGTTGGCGTCCCTTTCCAGCCGACGTCACGTCGCTGCCTGGGAAGCCGCGCGGAACGCCGTGCAGCGCTTGAACGATGTGCGTCAAGCGAGAGGCGAAGTGCCCTATGTACCAAGCACCGGCGAGTTACTGGAAATTTACGCCAAATACTACCCGCTGACCCCCTACCCGATTAGGGGGCTGCGACGAGGAGAGGACTGGATAAAACGCCGCATCGTCCAGGCAGGCCAGGAAAAACGCAGCACCCGCGCACGACGCGCTCGCACGGCTGCATTCAGGAAAGCGATGCCCAGCAACCGCACGGCACGCATGCTGCGGTTCTTGCACAAGAAGCCAAGCCCTTTCGGGCGCCGCGTCGAAGGAACCCTGAAACGAAAACTGCGCCTGGCTAGAGCCGCGTAAGCGCGGCCTGCACGATTTCCCGGTGGTCGAAGCCCATCTTGGCGGGCAGCTTCTTGAGCGGGAACCACTTTATCTCGGAGGCCTCCTCCTTGCAGAGGGTCAGCTTGCCCCCAACGGGGGCGCAGAGGAACGCCACGGCCACGGTTCCCCGCGGGTCGCGTTTCGGGCTCGAGAAGACGCCGATGAACGACTTGATTTTCACGCGCAGGCCGGTCTCCTCCCGCGACTCCCGGACAACCGCTTGCTCGACGGTTTCACGCTTTTCCACGCGGCCGCCGGGCACCACCCAGCAGCCGTTCCACGGATAGCGGTTACGGCGCATGAGCAGGACTTTGCCTTGCTTGACAACGACGGCATCGACCGCCACGGTGCGGTAACGCTCGTTCATTCGCGGCATGGGAATCAGCTTAGTTTCCGTTCGCGGATTTCGGCCAGAAGCCGATCCAGGAAATGCTGGACTTTCAGGGTCTCCAGCTTGCCGGCGCGGTCGCGGACCGTGACCGTGCCTTCCTTGGCCTCCTTTTCGCCGACGACGAGGATGTAGGGGATTTTTTCGAGTTGAGCAGCGCGGACCTTGTAGGGAACCGTTTCATGCTTTCGGTCGACGTCGCATCGGACCATGTTCTGGCGGAACAACTTCATGAGCTTGTCCGCGTCCTTGAAGTAGTCCTGTCCCACGGGAACAATGCGCACCTGGATGGGCGACAACCAGACCGGGAAGGCTCCCGCAAAGTGCTCGGTGAGCACGCCCAAAAAGCGTTCCACGCTGCCCAAAATCGTGCGGTGGTTGATGACCGGCCTATGCTCTTTGTCGTCCGAGCCGATGTAGGAGAGGTCAAAGCGTTCCGGCATCTGGAAGTCCAACTGGATGGTGCCACACTGCCAGGTTCGGCCAATGGCGTCCTTCAAGTGGAGGTCGATTTTGGGGCCGTAGAAGGCGCCATCGCCTGGATTGATTTTGTACGAAACCTTGTTGTCCTCCAAGGCCTTCTTCAGGGTGGCCTCGGCTTTCTCCCAGAGCTTGGGGTCTCCCATGGACTTCTCGGGCCGCGTGGAGAGCTCCACGTGGTAACTGAAACCGAAGGTCTTGTACACGCGGTCACACAATTGCAGCAACTCCTGGATGATGTCCTCCATCTGGTCCTCGGTGTGGTAGATGTGGGCGTCGTCTTGCACGAACTTCCGCACCCGGAAGAGCCCGTTCAGCACCCCGGAGAGCTCGTGGCGGTGGACGAGGCCGAACTCCGCCAGCTTGAGGGGCAGGTCACGGTAGCTGCGCCGCTTGGTGCGGTAAATGATGGTGCTGGGCGGGCAGTTCATGGGCTTCAACGCGAAGTCCTCTTCGTCGATTTCCAGGCAATACATGTTCTGCTTGTAATGCTCCCAGTGCCCGGAGGTCTTCCACAAGGTGTTGCGCAAGACGATGGGCGTGTTCACGAAATCGTAGTTGAGCTGGAACAACTGCTCGGACATGAACTTGATGAGCTCGTTGTACATGGCCATGCCCTTGCCGTGCATGAACACGCTGCCCGGGCTCTCCGCGTGCATGCTCCACAAGTCGAGTTCCTTGCCGAGCTTCATGTGGTTGCGTTTCTCGGCTTCCACGCGTACGTGCAGCCACTGCTCGAGTTCCTTTTTCTCGAAGAAACTGATGCCGTAAATGCGTTGGAGGGAAGCGTTCTTCTGGTCGGCGCGCCAATAGGAACTGGAAGCCTTCAACACCTTGAAGGCGCCGATGCGGCCCGTGCTGGGAAGGTGCGGCCCGCGGCACAAGTCCACGAAGTGCTCGCCCTGGCTGTAAAACGAAATCTTTTCCCCGGTGGGAAGCTCGTTGATCAACTCGGTCTTGTACTTGTTGCCCTTCTCGCGCTTGAGGGCCTCGGCCTTGCTGACCTCGACCCGCTTGAAGGGCTGGTCGGCTTTCACGATTTCGGCCATCTTGGCCTCGATTTTCTGGAAGTCCTCGGGCGTGAACGGCCGGGGCATGTCGAAGTCATAGTAAAAGCCTTCCTCGATGGTGGGGCCAATGGTTATCTTGACTTCAGGGAACAACGTTTTCACGGCCTCGGCCATGACGTGCGCGGTGGAATGCCACAAAAATTCCTTGTAGTCCTTGGACTTGGGAGTGATGACTTCAAAGGCGCCGGAAACCGAAAGCGGCCGGTGCAGGTCGAGGAGTTCCTGGTCGAGCTTGACGCCGACCGCGGCCTTGGCCAGGCCCTCGCCAATGGACTTGGCTACTTCGAAGCCGGTCGTGCCAGGCTTGAACTTGTGCTTGGAGGCATCCGGGAAGGTTAACTCAATGCCAGGCATACGCTATTCCTCCAGTACGAGAGAAGTTAAAAACCGTTGGTAGGGGAAAGGCAACCGGCGGGCTAAAAAGAACGAGGAAAACGATTTCACCGACGAGTTTCTGAATCCCTTCTATGCATGGAACATATATTGGCGCTGACCTTGCTTAAATTCGTTTCGGGGCAGCGGATTTGGCACCGGAAACCCGGCCCCCGCAGGCATTTAAACCCTCACCCCCCCTATTCTCGTATGATATCGCCCCAGCTCTGCGTGCGGTGCAAGGGAAGGCTCTGGTGCGGGCCCAAGTGCTTCATCCTCGAAAAGTTCGAGGCCCACCGGAAAGTCACGCGGAAGCTCGTGGGGAAGTTCTTCCAGGGCAGCAGCCCGCCCTCGGTGTTCGTGGGCTGGCACGGCTATCCAAAGGTAACCATTGCCCCGGTTTCGCCCCCGGAAATCCTGGACAACGCGGGGTTCATGGACGAGCCAGACCGGTGGTTTGGGTTGTCCACCGAGAAAATCGTGCAAATGCGTGAGACGCTCATCCAGAGCAAGAAACCCATCGACATCCACCAGGCCGCGAACCCGGACTACAAGCTCATGGAAATCCAGGAAGTCGCGATGAGCGCCGAACCCCTCGACATCGAAGTCGAACTCGAGAAGGCACCCGAAGCCCGGCTGTCCTTCCAGGAAAGCGCGGCCCCCATCGGCATGAGCGCGCCCCTCAAGAAGTTCAAGTTGACCGACAACCCGAAAGTCCTCCCCAAGGTGGAGTACCTGGTGTCGGACAGCGAGGCCAAGTCGGGCACGGCTTTGCTGGAGTTGTACCGCGCCGGGGTCTCCGTGCACTCGCTGACCAAGCTGTTGTCCGCGGGCCTGCTCGGCGTGCAAAAGCGGCGTAAATTTGTTCCCACGCGGTGGAGCATAACGGCGGTCGACAGCAACGTCAGCAAGCAATTGGTGGACGAGAAAGTAAAGTTCTATCCCACCATCGACGAGTACCAATTGTTCCAGTCGCATTACCTGGACAACCACTTCTACGTCCTGCTCTTGCCGGAGAAGTGGTGCTTCGAGCAGTTGGAGACCTGGGAGCCGGGCGGGGCCTGGGCGGTTAACGCCTCGGAACCCATCATCATGGCGGACTGGGAGGGCTATCGCGGGAGGAAGGACTATGCGGATGACGTGGCCGGAGCCTATTACTCGGCGCGTTTGGCGGTTGCCGAGCACCTGGTGAAGGAAAAGCGGCAAGCCGGCTGCATCGTGTTTCGCGAAATCGGGGAGGGGTACAGTTTGCCTCTCGGGACCTGGCAGATACGCGAGAACGTCCGCAACGCCTTGAAGTATCCGCCCATGCGGTTCGGCGACTTCGCGTTGGTGCAGGCGTTCCTGGAAAAGAAGCTCAAGACGTCCTTCAAGGCCTACAAGGCCAAGTCCAAGTTGCTCGACAAGCTCACGAACCAAAGAAAACTCACGGCATGGTTGCAATGAACGACGAACAAATCAAGAAGATTCTTGCTGAGAGCAAGGTCATCGCCGTGGTCGGCTGCTCGCGCGACCCCGCGAAGCCCGCGCATTACGTGCCCGCCTACCTGCAGGCACACGGGTACCGGATTATTCCCGTGAACCCGGGGGCGGACGAAATCCTCGGCGAGAAGGCCGTGAAGTCGTTGGCTGACATCCACGAGGCCGTTGACCTGGTGGACGTCTTCCGCCCCTCCCCTAACTGCCTGGCCGTGGCGCAGGACGCGTTGAAGATGCCGCACAAGCCGAAAGTCTTTTGGATGCAGCTCGGCATCCGCAACGAAGCAGCGCGGAAGCTGCTGGAAGCGAACGGGGTCACAGTGGTGGAAGACCGGTGCACGATGGCCGAGCACGCGCGGCTGGTGCGGCAAGGCTAATAAACCCGGAAGCCAGTAATGGATAGATATGAGGGAACCCGTTAGTAGGCTGTTAACCGCGAAAGCGACTGGGTTAAGCCCAAAAAGCTTGCGAAGGGCCGAGAAACGCTTGGAAGAATTTAGGCCAAGGAGAATCGGCCCATATGAGGGGGTTGGAGGCTATCCACTCGATGTCCGCTCTTATCGCGAGATTTTGGCTGTGCTGCAAAAGCAATTGCATGGCCTTCGCGGCAGGCACATCCTGGAAATCGGGCCCGGCAGCCTCATGTCCCTTTTTGCGCTCAAGCGCGAGGGCGCGGAAGTGGCGGGGCTCGAAAAATTCATGGATTCCGACCGTGTTCGGGTGGCAGCGCGTGGAAAAATTCCCGTCGAAACCCGTGACCTCGAAGAGTTGCCGCACGCGTTTGCCGGAAGGCAATTCGATGCCGTTATTTCCCGGCTTATATTCGAGCCAGGCGGAAAAGTCAAACTCTTTGACGACTACAATCGGCTTTCAGACCCGCAATGGCAGCAAGCAGCAACCCGCCTTTCAAACTTCGCGAAAGCATTGAACCAAAAAATCAAACCCCGTGGGCTCCTGGTCATGCAAACCATTAATTCCACGGACATCGTTCCACATCTTGTACCAACCGCTGGATTTGAATTCGTGTACTCGGGATGGCATCCATCCAGGCACCGGGGCCAGGAAAAGGAAATGCAGTTAATCGTGCTCCGCAAAGTCCGCGACGTCTGAGGGGTGAGCGCCCCTCCCCAGCGCGGTTGAATGCGAAGGGGAGGGGCCGAAAGCTTCAAACCGAGAAGCACTCGCAGACCCCGGTCCAGGTGCAAGTCGAGGTGCTCTTGCCCGTGGCCTTGCCGTCCTTGCCATGGTCGTTGGTGCAACCCCAGGTGCCCGCTGCGTCTCGTTTGAGGGCAGCATAGGGGCATTGGGGGTTCTTGGCGCACAACGCGTCGCAGGCCTTCTGGACGTTGGACTTGGCCGCGGCGCAGACCGCCTGGAAGGAACCGGCCTTGTCGCAAGTGCTTGCATTGGCCTGGGATGCCCCAGCCGTGACCCGGAACTCCTGCGCGCACTTGGGCACGGCCGGCGCGACGGGCGGATCCGGGAAATTGACTTGCACGAGGCCGTTGGCCGTGACGACGTAATCGCCGGGTTCGGCGTGCGGCTCCCCGAAGCTCCCCGACTTGGAGAAGTCGGGTTTTGGCTTCTCCGATTCGGGCGCGGGTTGCACGGGTTCGGGGGCAGCGGGTTGGGGCGGGGGCGGCTGCTTGCCTTCCTGCGCCAGCGCAAGCCCCACGATTAGGAGCAGCCCGACGGCTAAGATAAGATATCGGTTCATTCTCGTTCACCTCACGTTGGAATGCTATTTCAAGGAAATTTTCTTTCCCAGCTACAACACGCGAAGAGGTATTTAAGAGTTGCCAGGAAAACAGGCGGCGGCAGAAAGAAAAAATTCCACCCGGAAAAAATTCGGTTCACGAAACAGGCAGACGGGAAAACGGGTGGGCGGTTCGGGTTCCGAAAAAAGAAGGCCGGCTATTTTTTGTATTTCATGAACTGGGCGAGCAGGGCCTCGAGTTGGATGCGCTCGCTGGCGCCCTCGACGAGGCGAAAGTTGTATTCGCCGATGACGTCCACCAACGCGATTTTTGTCTTGGAGTCGAGTTCGGCTTCGGGGAAGTCAATGAGCTCCCGGTATAACTGGGTGATGACGTCTTCGCCGGCCATACCGTACTCGTATAAGAGGGTGTCCAGCTTCTCGCGGGCTGGCAGGAACTGGCCGGAAAGCGCGAGCCGGATGAGGTCCTTGATTTCCTCGGGCCGCGCGCGGCTCGAAACCTCGTACACGGTTTTCTCGTCAATCGCTTTTCCCATGGCAGCGGAGGCCTGCAAGACGTTGATGCTTTTCCGCATGTCGCCTTGCGCGACGTAGATGATGGCCTTCAAGGCCTTGTCATCGACTTCGACTTTCTCTTTTTTGGCGACGTCCACCAACCGGGCCTCGATTTCCTTGGCGGCAAGCGGGCGGAAGCGGAAGACCACGCAACGAGACTGGATGGGCTCGATGATGCGGCTGGAATAATTGCAGGAGAGGATGAACCGCACGGTGCGCGTGTACTTCTCCATGGTGCGGCGCAGCGCCTGCTGGGCGTCGTCCGTGAGGGCATCGCTTTCGTCGAGGAAAATTATCTTGAACTGCGCGTTGAAGGCCAGCGTCCTTGCGAAGTCCTTGATGGTCGAGCGCACGACGTCAATCCCGCGCTGGTCACTCGCGTTTAATTCCAAAAAGTTCTGCTCGAAGCCGGGGCCGAAGAGTTCCCGGGCCATGGCCACCGAGGCAGACGTCTTGCCCACTCCCGCGGGACCGGAAAACATCATGTTGGGCAGGTTCCGGGTCCTGACATAGGACTCCAAGCGCTTGGTGATGTCGGCCTGGCCAACGACTTCCTTGAGGGCCATCGGCCGGTATTTTTCCACCCACGGCAAACCCAGTTCCAAGCAAGACCCCTCGCAATAACCCTGGGAGGCAAGGAATTTAAAGCCAATGGAGCCCAATCCATGCCATGAAGGGCCTCACCAACCAGCGGCTCAAAGTATGGTTCGTGTTCGCGGTGACCTATGCCGCGCTCTACGCGTTGGCGGTGGCCACCCCCCTCCGGGACTGGGAATTCAATGGCAGCCTCTTCCAAATGGATTGGCTCGCGTTCTTCCTGCCGCTGCCGGCCTTCGGCCTCATGTACCTCTTGACGGGCTGGCTCAACCAGTACTTCGGCGAAAAAACCGGTCACTCGTACTGGGTGCCCTTGCTCCTGCTCGTGCTCGGCATGCTGGCCTGGTACGTCGTGCTGTTCTGGTACTACAAGAACGTCGCCGACCTCCGGCAAGTCAAGGAAATCCAATTCGATTTCGCGGCCAAACTCCTGGACTCGCATTACCCGGAATTCCTCGTGGCGGCCTTCGGCGGATGGCTTGCACACGTGATGGTGGACCGGGAATAAGCCCTTAAATTCCTTTCCACGGGTTAATTAACTATGAAAGCCTACGTCGCCACCTACGGGTGCAGCCTCAACAAGGCGGACGGCGAGCAACTGAAGGGGTTCCTGGCCGGCAAGGGCGCGAGCTTCTGCAAGCCTGGGGACGCCGACTTGCTGGTCATCAACACCTGCGCCGTCAAGCAAGTCACCGAGCAACGCATGCTCAGCCGCATCGAGCGGTTGTCCAAGTTGATGGAGAAGACGGGCAAGAAGCTGGTGGTCACGGGCTGCCTGCCCAAGGTCAGCCCCCACAGGATAGCGGAAGCGGCGCCGGACGCCCTGCAGGTCGGACCCAGCCTCGCCGAGTTCTCCGAGAAAATGGGTTGGCCGCGCACGGAGGGCGGGCCGTTGAACCCGAAGCTCCGCGACAACCAATTCACGTCCATCATTGCACTCAACAAGGGCTGCGCCAGCCACTGCAGTTTTTGCGCGACCAAGCTTGCGCGGGGGACTGTGGGGAGTTACGACGCCGAAGAACTGGTGCAACAGTTCCGCCACGCCGTGGCCGAGACCCCCGAAGTCTGGCTGACGAGCCCGGACACGGGAGCCTATGGAATGGAAAAGGGGACGAACCTGCCGAAGCTCGTGCAGCGGCTGCTGGAGACGCCGGGAAAGTACCGGGTGCGCGTGGGCATGATGAACCCCCAACACCTGCTGCGGTGGGTGGACGACTACCTGGACTTGTTCGAGGACGAGCGCCTCTACCGGTTCTTCCACGTGCCCGTGCAGGCGGGAAGCCCGCGCATGCTCGACCTGATGCGACGCGGGTATAAAGTGGAGGACTTCCTGGAAGCGTGCGGGGCCATCCGGAAGCGGTACCCGGACGCCATGATTTCCACGGATGCCATCGTGGGTTTCCCCACCGAAACCGAGGACGAGTTCCGGGAAACCATGGACGTGGTTGAACGGGTGCAGCCGGAGATGGTGAACGTGTCCAGGTACGGGAAAAGGCCGGGCACCGTTGCGGCAAAGATGCCGGGGCAACTGACCGAGGAAGCGAAGAAAGCGCGGAGCCGGGAACTGGCCGCCGCGTGCCACCGAATCGTGGCGAAAAGGAACGCGGGACTGGTGAACCGGGAATTCGAGGTGCTGGTCACCGAGCACGGCCTGAAGGGCCGGTTCCTGGGCAGGAACCAGGACTATAAGCCGGTCATCCTCGAAGACGACTGGAGGGGAACGTTCGTGTGGGCGCGCGTGAAGCAAGCGGAAGGAGCGTACCTGGTCGGGGAAACCATGGAAAGCCTTTTATTCAACGCAAACGCGAGGTAAGCCATGGGCAAAAAAACGAGGGCAACCAAAAAAAACCGGGACACGCGGAAGAAGGGACGCACGGCAAAAAAACGCGCGGCCCCAGCCCAACGCATTTACCCACCAGGGTGGCCAGTCAAAGGAAAAGTCCTTTCGCGTGCCCACGGCGTCACCCAATGGCGCTGGCACTTGGGCAAACGCGAGCTCATGGAGAAAATTACGATGAACCCTGAGAGCGCCATGCCCGTGAGAATACTGGTAAGCGAACACCAAACAAAGCTGGCCAATGCCAGGCTCGAACGCCGGCAAGGGCCCTCGCTGCAGTCGGTTCCCCAACCGGTGCGCAGAATCATTGGCAACCGGGACTGCCTGGAAGCCAGCTGGTACCTGGACGCGGGTAAACGGCGCAGGGATGCGCGGCTGGCGGCCCATGGCGCGCTCCCCGCCCTCGCCCAGGTCACGGGCAGGGGAATCGCGGGGCGAATCCTGGGCCCTGCAATCACGGAAAACCTGCAGGCGCTGGTCAACCAGGGGAAGAAAAGCGTGGTCGTAATGGCGGCCATCCAGCGGGGCAATGTCCCAAGCGAGCGGATTGCCAAGAGACAGGGGTTTGCGCTCAGGCACGTGACGCGGGAAGAAGCCGAGAACCAAACAATATACATGGGCTATTGGCTCAAAACCGTGCGCCCTCACTAAGCCTTTTATTCCCGTGAAACCATAAGATATTCCTATGGGACGGCCCCGACAACGCATATTCCGGTTCAAGCCCCAACCAGGAGAGAAAGCACCCCGCATGGAGCGGCCCACGGAAAAAAAGCGCGCACGCGCAAATGGAACGCGTGGCGGGCATGCCAGCGGGCATGCAACGCCAAGGGAAACCCAGCGCCAGTTCGGCTTCTTGTGGCCGGTGAAGGGCAGGCTGCTCGGCACCCGCAATGGAACGCGGCAGCGGCTGTGGCACCTGGGCGAGCGCGATTTGGTTGAACATGCGACGCTGAACTTCCACCCTGAAGCGCACGTGCAAGTGAAAATCGAAGTGAAACCACGGGATTCCTCTTTCGCCAACGCCCATGGCAGCCTGCAGCGGCGATGGGGACGCGGCATCGAAGAGTTGCCGCCGGAAGTGCGGCGAATCGTGCGCGGCCAGGAGGTCGTGGAAGCGGCCTGGCACGTTGAACCCGAAATGCGGGAAGAGGATGAAGAACGCCGGAGGCGGGGAAAACAAACCCTTGTGCTGGGGCGTGGCATCGCCGGCGGCATCGTGGCACCATCCCTAATGGAGACCGCGCAGGAACTCGCCAACCACCGCAAAAAACCCGTCTGGGTGCTGGCCTCCATTTGGCAGGGCAACGAGTACAGCGAAGCAATCGCCAAGCGGCAAGGCTTCAAGTGCCGGCACCACGAATTGAAAGAATACGACCAGGATTCCCGTTACATTGGTTATTGGCTGAAGAAAGTGAGCCCCCACTAAGCCCAGCCAAACAGTGAAGCTTAACTAGGGGGTCGCCGGTTGTTATTAGGGGGGTCACGTGGAGCTTGCAAGAAATTTCCGGCCTTCAGGTAAATGGGTGGTGGTTGCCGTCATCCTAGTTATTGACGTGGTGGCAATAGGGACAAACTTGGGAGCCACGGGAGAGGCCATACGAAAGGCCCTTGGCCTAACGGCTTAGGGAACTAAGAATTCCAGGCTTTTGGTGCCGAGGCAACGGAACCGTCGCACCAGGACGTGGGGAAAAGCAAAAGGGTTTTATTCCCTTTAGACACCAATATAGGCCATGCAGGACGTCCTGGCAGAGGCGTGGAGAGAGTACCGGCACAACTTCAAGACCGGGCTCGCCTTCCTGTTGCTGCTGGTGTTCGTGCTGCCCTTCCTCTACCTGCACGGGTTCTACTTCTCGAGCGGCTCGGTCTTCGCGGACTACGACTTCGCGAAACTCGGCGTCGCGGAGCTGGTGGTTTCCCTGCTGGCCCTGCTCGCGTTCCTGTTCGCGTACTCTGTTTTTTTGACGCTCACCGTGTTCGCCGTGCGGAAGCGGTACAGCGCCGTGAAAGTGCATTATTTCTTGAGCGAGCAAATCCACAAGTTCGCGTTCAAGGTGTTCGCCTACCTAGTCATCGTGCTGGCGGCCGCGTGGCTGCTGGGCTGGGTGTGGCTGAGCCTCGGCCTCCCCATGGCGTGGCTGAGCGTGCTCTGGTTGCTGGTGGCGGTTGCGTTGATGTTCGTGCCGCAAGCCATTGTCATCGACGAACAAGACCTGCCCACGAGCATCGAGCGGGGCATTGAATTCGAGGCCAAGCACAAGAAGGACCTGGCAACGGTGCTGGCAACCGGGTTCGGGTTGACGATGGCGTTGGTGGGCGTGGAGTTTGTGGTGGACTACTATTTCTTCGTGGGCCGGTATGCGGCCCTCGTGCTCTCCCTGTTGTTCGTCATGCCCTTCTTCGAGGTGCTGAAGTCCATCCTCTACCTGCGCAAGTTCGAGTTGGTGCGAAGAGCCTACCACGCGCACAAGCCCAGACACCATAAAAGCCGTTAATTCCCTGTCTTAGGGGCTTCGGCAGGGGTTGGCGCTGACACGGGTTGCTTCATGAAGGTGATGAGCCGCGTGTTCTCGCCGAGGAACTCCTCGAGTTCCGAGCGCGTGGAAGCCATGTTCCGGAACACGAGCCGCTTCTTCGAGGTCGCGTTGAAGCGCTGGAACTCCTGTTGGACTTTCCTGGGCTCGGCGACGAAGCCGAGTTTCTCGGAGAGGTGCGCGGCAAACCGGTTGGTCGAGGCGTCATTGCGTTGCGCGGAAAACGACCAGGACTCATCGAGGGCCCCGCACAGCTCGGCGAGGATGGACTGGGCTTCCTCCGCGTACTCTTTCTCAGAGAGGCCCTCCCGGAACGCGCGCGGTGCGTCAAACAAGCCGAACAAGTCCAGGGAATTGCCCGCCGAGGAAATGCCTGGCTCCAGGTGTTGGAGGTACACCCGGGACTTCAGGGTCTCGGCCTTGAGTTGGGCGAGCGAGGCCAGCGAGGAACAGAGTTCGTTGAGGCGGGCGTCGAACTGCTTCCGGCTGTCCTTGAATGACAGGGCCTGGAGGAGGAGGTTCAGCGAGGCGTCGAAGGCGAGGAACGAGCTGG
>Ga0209541_10005875_pt1 | contig 21245 bp, 33 predicted proteins | sample RifCSPlowO2_01_FD_184027 | JGI IMG/M metagenome (GOLD analysis project Ga0209541, IMG submission 184027) | Groundwater microbial communities from Rifle, Colorado - Rifle CSP2_plank lowO2_0.1 (SPAdes) (version 2) | ecosystem: Environmental > Aquatic > Deep subsurface > Groundwater | place...
CTTCACTTAGGTGCGATAGACCAGTCAGATAATGACGAGCTTTCGCTTGTTTACAGATTCCTGCCACAGGACCATCGGGGCGAAGCGCCAGTAGAGCTAAAGTTCAGAAAGAACAGCAGGTTTTACTCTGTTGTGCCAGATGACCGCCGAACGGGCTATTATCACAATCTATACAACGTCTCAGACCACATCATAGGCCTTGCAGTCGAATGGGAGCCGAGTAACGAATAGCATTATCTTCTAGAAAAATAAATTTTAAACATGAAATGTGAAGAACCACTGGTCAATAGACCAGTGGCATCTTGAAGTTTATGAGCCACATTATTACAGTGGTTCTTACACGCCACAAACCATCAGTCAATAGACTGATGGTATTGTTACGTATAAAATTATTTTCTAGTTTTACCCTTAGCGTTTATTTTGTCCCAAATGTTGTCTTTCTTGTCCCATGCGTTCCTCATTGATTCTTCCGAAAGACCTTTCCAGAACCCGTCCTCGTTTACTCCAGAAACGACTGTATTTTCTTTTTTGATCATCAATATATTGGCTTTTTCGACCTTTTTAAGCACATTAGTCATCTTATAGAGCTGCGATTCCTTTCCTTCTCTCGGCTTGTCCTGCCGTGTCTTTCGAAACCTATATATATTTACTACTTACTAATAGTGACATCTTATAGGGATGTGGAACATGCAATACTCATTAAGGCCTGATACGCACAGCGTGCTGGACGGAGTGCGACTTCCGAATGACGGCAGGGTAAGAGGTGTTGTCCTTGATGGCGACCAGAACAGAGTGGGCAGGTACATACAATCTGGCGACAGGCTGCTTATCTACGCTTTTGACCCTAAATCAGCAACACCAATTGCATCTGAATTTCCTGAAGCGAGATTCGTCATGCCTATGACCAAGCCTGAACCTAGACAGTGATTACTATGACAAATGAATCTACAAAAAAACGCCGGCTAACTGATGGTGAGAAGGCATACGTAAGAAAACAGGTCGACACAGGCGACCGCGCACAGATTCTGACCAGGTTTAATGATATGACTTTTGACATGTTAAGAAACGGCTACGGCGGATACACTCCAGAGGACCACTACTTCAGTCGAATTGTTATGGAAAGAATGCGAGATGACCCTGCATGAAAAATGGAATAGGAACTAATAAGCGGAACATGAAAAATGCCACAGTCGTGCCGCCGGCATACTGCATAACACGAGAGGAAAGCTCTTCACTGGAAAGAGCGGAGAGGGAGACCACCAATCCAGGCTACTGGGTTCGCCAGCCGAAAAATTAGGTGACAACAATGATAAGAAAAAAATTTCAGCCCCCGTCGTGCGTGGTCATACATCTTAACAGGGACGGGCTTGACAACGGAGAAACGGTCACATTCAATGAGATGTTGCTGCGGCTCAATTCGAAACTGGATGACTATCCGACAATATTTAGAGTTATGACAGGAAATTATTCAACCCTCCAGTTAGGAAACCTGCGCCACATATATGAAAAGTTTATGGAAAGGGCGTGGAGGGAGTCTGGAATGCCGGGGTTTTTCCGCCCTTTCGTATCAAGGGGCAGCGACCACGTCTTGTTTCTTTCGGAACTCTACAGGAACGGCAAAAAAGTGATCGCAGACCCGTCGGGCATAGCCGTGAATGGGGCGTATGTGCCGTATTTCGGGCTTCTCGGACACGCGCCGCCAGCCCACGCGCATGCCTACGAGAGAATGGAAGACGTGCGGAATTGGGGCGCGGCGATCCGGTCTCCCATAAAGAATCCGTTGAGGACTTATCGCGAATTGCAGAAGCGGAGCGGGTGATAAATTATGATAGAACTAAAAGAAAAACTTTTCACTGACGAAATCACATCTTCCTTATATCCCACGACTAAAGTCGTGGGTTTGTTGGAAGATGGGATCCCAGATTTATTGTGTTTCACAGGGATTTCACAAGAAATCCTGTGCAGGAAAATCAAAGCTTTTCCTCGCATCACACGACTAAAGTCGTGTGTTTTCAATGAATCTAAGATAAAAAAGCTGACGGCTGTATTAGGCAGAGAAACAGCTGAAAGGCTTTCGAAGGCATATTTGATCGGTGACGAGACCACAAGAAAAAGGATAATTGTCATGCTGTATATCATGAAGGCCTCTGTTCTTGCAGACGGAGAGCTGCGCGATGCCTCGCTGCTTGAGCCGCCGGAAACAAAAGGAAACATACTTCTGCAGTGCGCGGCGAAGCACGCGACAGACATGATGAAGATATCGGCTGCACTAATCGAAGACCTAGACAAGAAAGGCTTCACGGAGTTTGTTTTCTAGGGTGATAAAAATGTATAACGAAACAGAAGTCAGAGAAATTCAAGACGTAATTTCAGGGGCCAGGCAACTATCTGATGCAGAAAGAGAAGCTGTCATAAGGCAATTCAATGGCACCAGTATAAAACGCTACTTAAAACCTTTTGTACCGCTATTCGCTACAAACCCAGATCTTTATGCAAAAGTTTCTGTTGATGAGCGTGCCATAAATTATTCTTTTCTTGGGTTCTTCCCAGAAACTTTTGGACTAGTATACGGCAGTGAAACTTCGCCAGATCTAACTATGGACCAAGGCAACAGAGGTTATATTTTTATGTTGAGACATCCCAAAAAAAGTATAGTTATAAAACCCGTACAAAGTCCAAGGGAAGCCAGTATCGCTCAAACTGCAAGTGATATTTCAGCAGGTCCAAAACAATATCCAACGCTTCCAGGATTCTTGACAGAAGAATTTGTTGAAGGGACAATGTTTTCTGCATTAAGGGGCGATGCTGCGTCTTCGGATAAAATGTATGCTCTAGGCAGAAGAATGAGAGATGTCATGGCAAGTCTTCATAGAAATGATATATTTTATAACGATACAATACTTTCTGACGATTTTGGAAGGTCGCATGTTGTAGTAAGCGATGATAGACCCGCAGTATTGTTCGACTACGGCGTAGCATTAAAAGCTGATAATCATTTGCAATTCACTGATGAAGAAATGTTTGATTATGTGCGAACATTCCCAGGCGGACAAATGCTTTCACATTTAGGAATAGACGACGAAACATCCAAGTCCATGATAGCGACGTACAGACAGCAACTCAAAGGTATTACAAAAGACGGAATTCTGCAAAGAGATATTGATTTTATTATGGAAGGTCTCTTCTTCGGATCAGTTAGAATAGGCATTCCTATAACTGAGCCTTTCATAAGAGGTTTCAATGAAACCTATCAAAGGTGATTTTTATGAATTGTCCAAAATGCTGTGTCGAGAGTGTGAAGCGCGGATTCAGGCAGACGAACCTAGGCAAAAAACAGCTCTATCTCTGCGGCACGCACGGGAAATTCACTCCCGACTGTCCTAAGATGAGGTTCAGGCAGAGCAACGTCATGCATGCGGTGAAGCTATACAAGCGCGGGCTGTCATCCTCGCGTGTGCAGAAGATACTGGAGGGCGAGGACGTCCGCGTATCGAGGTGGACAATAATAAAGTGGCACAAGAAATTTGCCGAAGGAAAAGCTTAAATATTAGTGTCACTATATAGTAGTTAAGAAATAAGAATTGGTGTGGTTATGGTCGTAAATATGAGAGATACGGGTTCTGGGCATGGTTCTCCTGTAGATGCGTCTGATATGTGGCACGAAACACTAAGACGTATAGTGGGAAACAATATTGGTTCCATAATACAGGATCGCGGATATACTCCAGACGGCGATGACGGGCTTTTCTACCGTATGGTAAGAAAACACAGAGGACGTGAAGTAGATTTAGTTCTTAAAGAATTTGACGTGAATTTAGACGGACACGGAAGCCCGTCAACAACTAAAGATCATGGTGCTCCTCTTATATTGAATTTCTCGAAAGGTGAGAATCTAACAGGTTCGTATATTCCAGAACCGGATAATTGTCCCGCCGCAACAAACGGACATGCTACGTCAAAAGCTCTGGCTCTTATTCGTCTGCCAGCAGGTTCTATGTTAGGATACGTAAAAGCTGAGAGAGGGTACAAAGGTATGATAGACCTGCCTCCCGAATGGGACGGGATTGCAGTAGAAACTAAAAAAAGAAAAGGACCATTTTTTAGAAGCGTCAAAGATATGGCCAGTATACTTGGTGCTGTCGCGGCAATCGGTGTGGCGGCTTATTCGTCTTTGGTGTCACCGGCATATTTCAACAGGCAAAACGCTCCTACTGCAATAGTTGAAACTGCAAAACCTGCTAAAACAATTGTTCCGCTACAAGCCATGCAACCTGTTCAGGAGCCTGAGTATAGTCTTTTTACTTCGCCAAAGGGCTACAGTCACTGGAAAATAGCAACCCAAAAAATGGGGGCAAAAAGCGTCGGGGAAGTAAATGCCGCAATCAAAGAACTCAGGGCTTACAACGGGCTCGATCCAAATTCTGATCTTCTTCTGGAAGGCCAGGTAGTAAAGATCCCAAGAAAAACAAATATCAATGATGTTGTAGATTTCAAATATACTGTAAAACCTGACGATGTGCTTTCCGGTATATCTGTAAAGTTCTACGGGACAAACAAGATGGTAAATGACATAGCCAGAGACAGCGGCATTGCGGATCCAAATAAAATTAACACTGGAGATGTACTGACCCTCCGCATGCCAAAGTGGAAGGCAGACCAGATTAGCACGAACACAATAAACACGCCGACTAGCGATCCGAAAAATTATGTTTCTAACATAGGCCGCAAACACCTCAACGAGTCGGAGCTGGCAAGGGCAAGTATAGATATATCGGCAGCCTACAAGAGCGGTGTTTCCGCGTCAAGGCTTGCAGACGATTATGTTGGCCTGAACACAAATGACGTTTATAAAATGGTTGCCGAAACAAAGCGTTCCGAAGGCGGAACATACAAGTGGAACAGAAGGCTTGCCGAGGCGACGGGCGAACTTGGAACTGTAGAAGACATGATTTATAATGGCAGAAAGGCAGGAAAATCAGCGTCTGTCATAGCAAGGGAAATAAAGGACATAACAGGCTTCGAAATGAGCACAAGCACAATCTACAGGATGAACAAAAAAGCCTCTGATGTTTCATACAAGTCAACATTCGGTTACAGCAAGGACGAAGTCGCAGACATGTACAATGCGAACATAGCGAAAGGCATGAACGTCGAAGATGCGTACATGAGGGCTATAGGCAAACTCAAGAACGCCTGATTATTTTTATTCCGACTTTAATCCAAGCGGGTATAACTTGCTACGGAACTCTGTGATTGTCTTATTTTGGTATTCTTTGTCAAGCCCGTCGATCATCATACCAAGAGCCGCTTTAGCGATATAGAACTCGATCCTGTATTTGTATATGCGCAACATGCCGGGCAATGTCAGTTCCATTATTATAGACGATATGTTATCTTTTTAAGTGGTAAGGAGAAACTCTGTAGAGCAGCCCTTTCTAAAAGAAAGCGCTGGCGGAAAGAAGCTAACACTCTTGTTATGTAACGCCGATGTAGCTCAATCTGGCAGAGCATTAGTTTTGTAAACTAAAGGTTGGGGGTTCGATTCCTCCCATCGGCTCTTTTCTTTCCATATCTTATTGTCCATTTTTATGGTCAAATGTAAATATTTAAAGTTTACATATGTATAATTTATATGCAATTCAGAAATTTCGCGGAGGACTTGCTTGGTTCGAAAGTCAAGATAAAGATACTGCGCATAATGCTTGGCGAGGAGACCATCACAAGCGAGAGAGAACTTGCAAAGATGCTGAACGTCTCCCACGGTGCGGTCAACAAAGCGATGAAAGATTTTTATGAGCTTAATCTTGTGAGCCCACTTAGGATTGGGAACGTAAATGCGTGGCAAATAAACAAAGACAGTCCTGCATTTTACAGGTTAGACAAGCAGTTATTCTTCCCGCTTGAAGAGCTCAAGAACTTGATTAGAGGCAGCTTAAGTCATTTAAGGGCAATACAAAAAGTAATAATTTATGGTTCAGTTGCTGAGGGCAAAGAACTGCCAAACAGCGACATAGATTTATTTGTTCTTATAAGAAAGAAGGAGAATAAGAAAAGTTTACTTCCAATCGTTTCCGATCTCACAAACACTTGCATCAAAAAATTCGGGAACAAGATTTCTCCCAACATATTAACGGAGAATGACACTAAATCTAAAAGAAACCAGAAACTTATGGAAAACATATCCAAGGGCATAGTGGTGTTTGAGCGTGAAGACTAGAAGCGTGGACAGGTTCAGGGCAAAGGATTACCTGAAAAGAGCCGAGGAGTGCAAAAATTCTATGGATAGAGCTTTCGAATCAGGATATTGGAACGCGTGCGTTATCAACGCTGTTCATTGTGCCGTTTCGTCGGCAGACGCATTCTGTATTTTCAAGAAAGGCGTGAGAAATGCCAGCGAAAGCCATAGGGATTCTATTGCATTACTTCTGAGCATAGAACCGAACAGCGAAGAAATTAAAAGAAACGTAAGTCATTTGTCGCGCCTGCTTGACATAAAGACCGATGCCGAATACGGCGAACACCTTTCCACCGAAACGGACGCCAAATCCTCAAAGAAGCACGCCGAAAGGCTTTTTGAATTTGTGAAATATAGACTGCAATAGTTCTATTCAGGCCAAGGTATCTCTTCAGTGGCTAGCAATAATCGCTCGTCTTTCCCTCTGCGCCGCTGCCCGGCATATTTTTCACGACGGTTCTGTCCGGCTCGGGCAGATAGTCAAGCCAGCAGATTCCATGGAAGGCGTGGCCGCTTTCGTCTTCGTGTTCTGCCCTGTACGAAGGGTTCTTCGACGCTTCGTTCTCTTTCCTCAAGTCGTATACACCCCAGTCGAAAAACACGTTGCCCGTCTCGCCAATTTTTGTAGCTAACGTACCACCTTTTTTGACGAAGAAAGGTTCGATTCTGGTTGTCCTTGTATCGTCTTTCTTGGGCTGTGGAAGTGTTTCTGCCAGAGCCTGAATATCCGGGGATAATTCGAAGAAATGGTCGAACCTGTACATGACGCCGCATTCGTTCACAATATCAAACATATACTGAATATCTCCATTCTCTATGTACCTGACTCCGTCAATTACGTAGCCGTCGAACGGGGCTCTCACTTCAATATTGTTGCCCTGCCCGTCCAGCCGAAATCCTCCATGCGGCTTGTAGTCGGTGCCCCTGTATTGCCCTGGGTACAAAATCGAGGTAACTTTATTTATATCGACAGGCGAACCGAATATCAGCTCAGGGCATTCGGGCGGCGTTCTGGAATATACCCATACCGTATTATTCACGTAATCCCATCTTACCATGCCTTCTGCCTGCGGTTGCTGGACAGTCTGGTTGGCAGCGTTCATGAATTCGGTTTCCGTTATTTCCAGCAGCAGGCACCCCGGCAGCGTCCATTTTTCTTCCTGATAAATATTTTTCCCTTTGAATTTTTCCCAATCTGAAACAAGGTTGCTGATTTTTTCCGCATAAACGGGCTTGATGCTTTCTTCCAGTGCGTCGAACGGGCAGCGCTTCAGTATTTCCCGGCCGCCTTTCCATACAACAAGTTCCGCGAATCCTGTTCCCCCGTTCCATGGCGCCGCTTCGCCAATGATTTGCCCTGCATTTATTCTGTCACCCATTGCGACATTAAGATTTATCAGGTGCTCGAAGCTGACCATCCATTCTTCATCCCTGGACGTCTTCAGATGAACGGCATAATCCTGCGACCATCCTATGACATTTATGTTGAAAACTATTCCATCTATGGGCGAAACAACAGGGGTTCCCACGGGAAGGATATATGTAATCTCTGGCAGGCGCTTGGCTCCGTTCTCGTTTTCAACCAGATACCCAAAGGGCACAAGTATATGTTCGTCAAAAGTGCCCTGCATAAAGAGAAAATCCCCAGCGCGGTTCGTTACAGGGTCCCATCTGTCAAAATTTACGCCCAAGTTCTTCAATACAGGCATACTTGATATTTGTTGTATTTGTTGTGTTTGTTGTGGAAGAGCATTTTCGTTATGCTGCTGGCCGCCGACAGCCAGCTGTGAAAGCATTTGTCTTAGCTCCCTAGTGTCGTAGCCGCTGCTCTCGAGGGAATTTATTTTGTTATTTATCTCGCCGTACGCTTCGGGTGACATTCCACCAGACGCCGTGGCTATCTGCAGCTGCGACCTAATTTGTTCCGCATCCGCATAAGCATTTGTTCCAGCTTCGTTGGAAAGCGGCGCCACGGCCGGCACGCTTGAATTCGACACGCAGCCGGAGGCGACGACAAGAACTGCAAGCAATCCAACAAAAATCGGCGCCTTTTTCATATTTCTATTTTTCGCGGGCGGTATATATAGTGAACCCAGTAAATAATCTGGATATGTTATGACTGGGTTCACATACAAGGATAATCGAAGATTATCCTGTACAGGTGAAGCTTCGCTTCACCATGTATAGTTCCCAAGGAAGTAATACACGTTTGTTTCCTTGGAGAACTATATAGCGGAAGACAATGATTTGCCGCGGGGTTACTAGAAAACTCTATACGTTCTGTTTTTTCTTCAAATATATGAGGAACGTCAGCACAAACACTACTATCATTAAAGCCGTAATCCACCATGCGCCTGAAATAACTCCCCATATGAAGGCAATGATAGCAACTGGAATCCACCATTTATTCTTGATCTCGGCCACTATGTTTTTCATTTTTCATCTAGTCCTTTATTCTCGGCACAATTACCTCAAGAAGCCCGCCGAAAAAAGTCACCTTGATATTCTTCATGTCAACCTTTTCTGACAATACAGCAGTTTTGTCGTAATAAACAGACTTTAGGTCGATGTCGATATTGCCGTCCTTGCTCTTGTCTTCTATTTTATTATGACTGGCAACAACCCTTATCGATTCGCCCTCAGCCTCGACGTGTATGTCTTCTTCGCGTACGCCCGGAACTTCAAAAACCACGACTATGTTCTCGTCCCGGACGTCTATGTCTATAGAATGCATACAAATGACTTAGCAAGAACGCTTTAATTCATTCCGTCAATGTCATACTTTTCTCTTTAAATATTTAGTTATACATCAGTTATACAGTGATTTTATGGAAACCGTAGCAAAGCCAAAGAAATGGGGAAATTCAATAGGCATTATAATACCAAAGGAAATAATCGAAGAACAAAAAATCACGTTGGATGATGAGCTAGTTCTTCGCATAGAAAAGAAAAAAGACAAGGAAAAAGCGAAGTTAATGAAGGAAGGATATATTGAAATGGCAGAGGAAAGTAAAAAAATAAACAAGGAATGGGAAAAGGCTGATGCTGCATGGCCGGAATAAAACGCGGCGACATAATTCTTGTCAATCTTGATCCTGTTGTAGGTTCAGAGCAGGGAAAAACAAGGCCCGCTTTAATAGTGCAAAATGATATAGGCAACGAATATAGCCCGACAACAATCATAGCGCCAATTACAAGTAAAATATTCTCAAATCAATTTCCGACTAACGTGGAAATAGACAAAACAAATTCTCCTCTAAAAGAAAAGTCTACCATATTGCTTAATCAGATAAGAGCAATAGACAAATCACGCATGATAAAAAATTACGGCAGGCTGTCAAATAAAAAAATAAAAGAAGTCGATGAGGCTATAATGAACAGCCTGGGATTGAAATAATTATGATAGATCGCGAAAAGGTAATAGATGCATTGAAGCAGTGCAACGACCCTGAACTGGAAATGAACGTCTGGTTCCTGGGGCTTATTTATGATATTCAGATCGACGGTGACAAAGTCAAAATAAAAATGACATTCACTACGCCATTCTGTCCTTACGGCCCCGCGCTGCTTGACCTCGTGAAGACAAAAGTCAAGGAAGCAGGCGCAGCGGACGTTCAGATAGAGCTGGTCTTCGAGCCCAAATGGGAGCCGAGCGAGGACGTAAAGCTGGCACTTGGACTGTGATCAATATGCTGAAAGAAGGCGACAAGGCATCTAGTTTCTCGCTAAAAGATGCAGACGGCAACACAATAAAACTTCCGGCGAAAGGCAAAGTATTGCTTTATTTCTACCCAAGAGACGACACCCCGGGCTGCACTACCGAGGCCTGCAACCTGCGTGATAATTTCTCAAAGCTCAAGAAAATCAAAATACTCGGCGTCAGCATGGACACTGTTGAGAGCCACAAAAAATTTGCAGAGAAATACGCGTTGCCATTTCCACTGCTCGCCGACACGACCGGCGAAGTCTGCAAGAAGTACGGCGTCTATGTGCAGAAGAACATGTACGGGCGCAAATACATGGGTATCAAGCGCACGAGCTTCCTTATCAACAATGGAAAAATCGAGAAGATCTTCGACAAGGTGGAAGTCAGCAACCACGCACAGCAGGTTCTAGAGACCTGATCCTTTCCTCTTTGCAATGCAGTCCATTACGGCGTTGGCAAATTCCATATCGCTTGGCGTTATTCTCATATCTTTTGGAACTTCGGTACCGCCGAACCGTGCCGCGCCGTCAAATGATAACGTGTCAGCTGTGCTGTCTATTATTCTATTGTTCACCGTCAGGACACCACGCGGCGTTCCGTATTTGATGATATCCTCCAGTGTTTTTGCTTTATATGTTGCGTGCTCCTGCAGTATCAAGAAAGTCACAGACCTTTCGCCACTCACGTAAGCCTTTATCACGGCAGAAAATTCATTCCCTTTTGGGTCTTTTATCGGCGCCCTGCAGTATGCTTCCTCGTTAGGCTTCAATGAAATTTCTTTTGGCATTTCCTGTGTTCCTGCCAGTGGAAGCAGTGATAATGCAAACGCAGCGCCAGAAACAAGCTTACCGATATAACTCATAGAAACATACTGAAAGGCAATTTATTTATAGTGAACCCACAAAAGAATCTGGATATGTTTGTGGGTTCACTTATACATGGAGAATCGAAGATTCTCCTGTACAGGCGAAGTGAAACTTCGCCATGTAGCGCTCAAGTAAGTATAATATCCAGAATGTTTACTTGGAGCGCTATAACATTTGTCTTCAATTACGTAAAAATCACAGAACCCCGCGTCAGTTTTTGCCCTTTTAAAATTATCCTATAATATTCTAGCCATGGTTACACAAATGCTAAAGGAACGCGATGCCGATTCGTGCCTGTTCTGTAAGATCATAAAAGGCGAAATATCGTCGAAGAAGGTCTACGACGACAAGGACGTCATAGCTTTCCTTGACATAAATCCGGCCAATCCAGGTCATACGTTAGTCGTGCCAAAAAAGCATGCTGAGGACCTCACAAAGTCCAGCGACGATGATATAGCAAAGGCAATGCACGTAGTAAGAAAAATAACAACAGCACTAAAGGAAAAAATGAATGCAATAGGTGTCAACGTGGTGCAGAACAACGGAAAAGCGGCGGGTCAGATCGTAGCCCATACACACTTCCATGTGATACCAAGATACCCGAATGACGTTGTGGTGATAAGCTACCAGCGCCAGCACCTCTCTGAAACAGAACTGGAAGAAATCCGCAAAAAGCTGGAAGACAAGCCGCAAAAGCATGATGATGACTTCGATTTTTGATCAAGGCAGAACTTTACTTCTACGTTAGTTACAAGGGACAGCCCGGGTCGTTCTTGATGCTCAGATCAACAATATCACAAAATACAAAATCAGCATAAAATCTATCACTGTCAGGATTGTTACCGCAAGCCTGACCTGGCTAAGGAACTCTTCGAGCCGCGTATAAACCGCAAGAAGCACAAGCGGCAAAAAAATCAATGCGGTGATGAGATAAAAATCGCCGTAAGCAAGCCCGAAACTCAGCGAAGGCAAAATGAAGAGCCCGAGGCCTGCAAGGAAGACGATGCCGTAAAGCACGATAACAGCAAGGAAATAATGCGGATATCTTTCAGTGTCCATAGAATTACTTGATTCTATCGGTATAAAAGATTTATTTTGTGAATACAGCCTTTAACGACTCGTATCTTTTTTTGCTCAATTTCCTGTAATAGGCAAAAAATATTTTCTTTCTGAAATCTCTTTCTATCTTTTCTAATACCCATTCGCGATAGCCCTCAAAATCTTTGGCGGCTGTAAGCCATCCGTTGAACGGCAAAATCAAATAAAAGTCTGTCATGAGATGGGCAAGTGCGTCTGCTGTTGTCAATGCTTTACCTTCCTTTGTTTTTGGTAATACTTTCCTGTAGCTGTGTGTGGCTATGGTCTCTTTTACTTTTTTAATTTCCTTGTCGTCGTAGCTATGTTTTCTCATTATTTCTTCAGCTTTGGATAGACTTTCGTTCATCAAGTCAGGGTCTTTTGTAGTACCCCAAGTCCTGGCTATATCATGGAAAAGTGCAGAAAGTACAACTATTTCCTTATTAGCACCAAACTTAGAGGAAATTTCTTTCCCATATTTGGCAACAACCTGTACATGATTCTCGAAGAACCACTCTCTCATGCATTCGTCAGAACTAGATTTGTATGTATTCTCCACTTCTTTACGGATACCTTCTAGTCTTGCCATGAAATTAATTGCAAAATCACATTTAAATTCGCCGGATCACAAGTCTAATCATGGAAAAGAAATTCATCGCCGCCACCCTTGTACTCATATTCTTCGTGCTGCTCGGCGTCGGTTCTGTCCTCTCGGAGAGGTGCATAGACATAGCCGGATGCAAGCAGTGCTGGAAAACGACTGTAACTGTCATAGAATCTGAACTATGCGGCGAAAACTCAACATGTTTGGCCCAGCCTGAAGACGTGCAGAACAATGCAATAGCTGATGCCGTTGTATGCGCATGCGACAAGGCAAAATCATCGAGCTATGAAGATACCGGCCTTAATGCGAATATAGAAGATGTAGTAAAAGAATTCGCGGGCTATGATATCAGCGCATCGCAGGTTTGTGAGCAGCCCGGACAATTTTTCGTGAAAAGGGCGTACACGTAAAAAATGCAGTACTTAAACATGAAAGCTTCTTCTAGTTTTACGCGCATACAACTAGTATCCTGTTTTTTTGCTTTCTTTCAACGCCTTTAGGTGTGGAGGGTGATTCGAATGGAAGCGCAGAAGTTTGACGAACTGACAAGGATGTTGCACGACATCACTACGGGCGATCCAGCGTTCCCCGCAGACAGCTTCACAGACCTCCCCGGCTTTTCGACCGAACAAAAGTTAGTTATGAAAAAAGAGTTTGGCAAAAAGACCGAAATATCCGTGCCTTACAACTACTTCGAGTCGGATTACTTTTAGGATGATGTAGCAACATGATAGACGAGACAAAAAGCACAGACGGAATTAGACAGGGGAATGTAGAACGGGTAAGGTACGCTTTTCAAATGGTGCAAGAAAAATACTCATTCTTCAGCAGGAACATGTCGGAAAGCGACCAGAGAAATCTTCGAAGATATGTGCACTATTTAATTAGACAAGAAGGAGTAGAAGCAATTGATCTTGCATTTGACATTATGCTCTACCAATCAAAATTTTCAAACAGCGGTCTCCCAGTTTCATAAAATCAATACGTTTTTGACACGTTCACCCTTATTAAACATATCTGTAGCGAAAGACGTACTTTGTACGTCATACGTTTTTTGGAAAATATGTTCTCAAGGAAATACTATTTCACCAAGAACTCAAAAAAATCTGATTCTAACCTACTTTAAACTACAGTATACTACGTTGTGGTTTAACTTTTTTGAAAATTTTTCCCAGAAAAATTATATTTCTGCGTAACAGAATGTTTATATATCGCTTATTTTATCTATACAGAGTTCAAAAAATTTTGACAAAATTTTCAAAAATAAAAATAAAATCGGAGGAATAAACCATGGATATAAACGACGAAGTGGCAAGCTTCCACGTAGAACAGGCCAGAATCATGGTTGTCGGAGCAGGCGGCGGTGGATGCAATACAGTTAATCGTCTAACAGAGATGGGAATTGCAGGTGCTAATACTATTGCTGCCAATACTGATGCCAAACATCTGGCAGTTACTAAAGCAGGAAAGAGAATCCTGCTCGGAAGAGAGCTAACAAGAGGAATGGGAGCAGGCGGCTTCCCAGAAGTCGGAAAAAAAGCTGCAGAAGAATCTAAAAACGATATAAGAGAGGCCCTTCAGGGATGCGATCTACTTTTCTTAACATGCGGACTTGGAGGAGGTACAGGAACCGGGGCAGCCCCAGTTGTTGCGTACCTTGCGAAAGAGATGGGCGCGATCGTAATAGCGGCTGTTACACTACCTTTCAAGATAGAGGGAGCGAGGATAAACAAAGCAGAAGAAGGCCTTGCAAAATTGAGAGAGGTATGCGACACTGTTATCGTGATTGAGAACCAGAAACTCGTTGAACTAGCAGGAAACAAGCCGTTGAAAGAAGCATTTGGAATATCAGACGGCCTTATAGCAACAATGATAAAGGGCATAACCGAAACGATATCCCAGCCATCCTTGGTCAACCTAGACTACGCTGACGTAAGAACCATAATGAGAGCAGGTGGTGTAGCGACAATAGGATGCGCAGAGAGTGACTCACAGAACCGTGCAAAAGATGCCATAACAAAGGCTTTGTCACACCCGCTACTGGACGTTGATTACTCAGGAGCAACCGGCGCGCTTATACAAATAATAGGCGGCGAGGACATGAAGCTCGAGGAAATCAGCATCATAGGCGAGACGGTGTCACAGCACATGGACCCTGACGCATTAGTGATGTGGGGCGCAAGGATATTGCCTGAGTTTTCCGGAAAAATCCAAGTGATTACAATAATCACCGGCGTAAAATCGCCATACATCCTTGGAAAGACCGCAGCAGGCAGGCTCGCTTCAAAGAGCAAGATGCAGAATGATCTCGGAATAGAGGTCATTGTGTAAATCAATTTAAAAAAGACCGCAAGCGAATGACGCACTCCGTGCGTCTGTCCGTTGGCGGACCTTTTATTATTATAATTCGCGAAAGGCGAAACGGAACGACGCCGAAGGCGTCAATCTTTCGCTTTCGGGAATCTTATAGTTACAGGAACGACAACGGGAGCCTAGAGTTCCAGTCGCATCGGCCTTGTAATCGCAAGGGAGACTTTGCGTAGTCAAGGGACGCTAAATAAAATTGGCAACCCGCGACAGGCAGCAATGCTTTGTGTTGTTTCGTAAAGCTTCGCTTTACGGAATCTTAGATAAGCTTTGCTTATCTCAAGACTGCAAAGAAGTTTGGCGGACGTCATGCACATCTCGTCTCCGCAAGAGACGGGATCTCGAATGTTTGCATTCAAGATCTAAGTGCAAAAGGCATAGCCTTCAGGCGAACCGCCTCACTTTCATAGTTCTTTGATCTTCGGATCGAGAACGTTAAGGGCATGACAACTTCGGTTGCAACTACCTTTAACATCACGCTCCGCAAGGGGCATGAAAACCTAGAATGCGCTTCGGCGCTTTCTGGGATCGAAGCGGTAACCAACCCGCTGAGAAGAGTTCACATCGGCAAGCGTACTATGCTTAGGCATATACCTGCTTGGTGTGGCTCCTTCATAGTTCTGTGGAAAGCCTAGAGCTTTCTGAGAATACTAGGAGCAAGATACGTTAATTCGATCTTGTCTTCTTCATTGTTATTTGCCAGCGAACTCCTTTTCGTGAGCAGCACGACATACTTCGTATGTCCATCGGCTCAAGGGTCCGGATGGAAGATGTATTTCCGACCGGATGGGCAATAACCAGGCAAAGGAGATGCCAAGAGGCAGAGGCATGACAAGTTGAATGCCAAGATGCAGGCTAAGGCAGACCAGGTGTTTCGAAAACGCCAGGTTTTACCCGTAACGTCTGATGAGGTCAATTCAGGTTGCCACACACGCCACAAGCCTTCCAACATCAACTAAGAGCCTGATGGATTGGAGGGCAGATAGTAATCCGGCCATAAAACAGTGGACCGGAGGATCGTATGCGCATATACGCGCTACCGAGTTATCTGCCTAACAATTTCCTTATTATAGTGAACCCAGAAAAGAAACAGGACATGTTTTCTGAGTTCGCATATAGTTCCCAAGGAAATAATACCAAGTTTGTTCCTTGGAGAACTATAACCCCGTGTCCGGCGGGTCATGTTCAAGAGGTCAAAAGGATGGAGTGTTCTGATGAACACTTCTTTTCAGCACCCGATGGTGTCAAAAATGAGGCTTGTAAAGGTAAAGAGAAAGCAGGAAGAGAAAAGTTTCGGAAACCTGAAACTCGTATTTACGCTTCTGAATGTGTGCGAGCTGACACAGGAAGGAAACGATACAACGCTAGATTTTCACCAGATTTACAATGTCACAGAAGTCTGGAATCTTGACATGGCGGAACAAACAGTAGAACAGGCGCAAGTGGAATAATCCTGTAATTCGTTTATATTCTTTTACTATATAGCAGTAATATGCCCAATTTTAGGTCACGTTTTCAATACGCCAAGCAGATGACCAATGAACATATAAGGGGTGCGTGGCGTGCAAAGGACATGCAGGACAAGGCTGTACTCATGGGAATTACATATCCTATCTGGTATGGTTTTCACTATTTTGATTCCTTCAAGAAACTTGAAAGACTTCACACCGACGTATTCCGTCTGAAGTATTAATTCTAAGCCATTGCGGCTACTTTCTTGACAGCATCCACCAGTTTGTCCGCATCCTGCTCGTTGTTGTACAAATAAAGGGACGCGCGCACCGAGCCGTTTATTCCGGATACATTAAACCAGTTGTGGCAGCAGTGGAATCCGCCGCGCACAAGAACATTGTAGGAATCAAGCATCAAGGCGGCTTCTTTCGAGTCTATACCCTTTATGTTGAAGGAAATTATCCCGCCTCTCTCTTCCGAACTTCCGAGTATCGAAACGTTCTTTACGTCTGCGAGTCCCTTTGTTATCCTACTATTCAGCGCAGCTTCATGTTTTTCTATGTTTCGCAGGCCGACTGATTCCAGATATTCTATAGCGGCCCGAAGACCAATAGCGCCTGCATAATTCTGCAAGCCGGCTTCAAATGAATGCGGATAGCCGAGGTAAGTAGGCTTTCCATCAGTAACATTCTGCACGGTGCCTCCGCCGACTATGAAAGGCTGCAGCTTTTCTGCTATATCCTTCTTGACAAACAGGCAGCCAATGCTGGGGCCGAGCATCTTGTGACCGGAGAATGAAAGTACGTCACAGTCAAGCTTCTTCACGTCTATCTCCTTGTGCGGAACACTTTGCGCGGCATCGACAACAAGTAGCGAGCCGTTGTCATGCGTTGCCTTTGCTATTTCGTTTATGGGGAAGTTCATGCCGTCTATGTTTGATGTTTGCAGAAGGGATACAACCTTAACCGATTTACTGAGGTCGTGTTCGAAGGCACTGAAGTCGAACCGTCCATTATCAGTTGGTATTATGATGTGTCTGAACCTCGTCCATGGCAGGAAATTGGAATTATGCTCCTTGTCGCTTGTTATTACTTTGTCATCTTTGCCCAGGCCAAGTGAATTGGCGGCTATATTGAGACCTTCGGTCGTGTTTTTTGTAAATATTATCTCCTCAGACTTGGCGCCGATGAACTTCGCGACCTTGCTACGTGCAGCTTCGTATTCCTCAGTCACCTGCTTGCCTAAACGGTGAGAGCTGCGCTCTCCGCACGCAGGAAATTCAAGGTAATAGCGGTTCATAGCGTCGACGACCTGCTTTGGCTTCAACGCCATGCAGGCGCTGTCCAAATATACATGCTTTTGCAAAACCGGGAAGTCCTGGCGAATTTTATCGATGTTCACACAATCACTATTAGCTGGTATAAAATCTATAAGAAAAGAACGTAAAGTTAAAATTCTTATGATTTCTCTGTAAAGGCATGGTCGGCCACGTTCTCAAAAAACATTTGTGTGGAAGTATTTCCATGATTTATGCCATCGTCAATCCATGAAACCAACTTCCTGGCATGAACGTTATTCCTGCTCATCCTTTCGGCGTTATATCTTGCTATCATTGAAGCCATCCCGGTCTGCGAGCGAAATTCCTGTGAATAAAAATATGCCTGAAAATCATGCAGTTCCCTCAGCACCGTTTGCACACGTTCACCAGAAGACATCAGCATACCGGCGGCGTATTTTGTTTCGGCGTCTATGAATCCTTTTACAACCTCAAAATCCTCTCCTTCCTTGCGCAACATTGCCATGATGTATTGAGGCTCGAGGTATGTTAGTTGCGCCAGCTTTTTCAGTTCCTCACTGTCCGGGTAGTCGTGTTTTAGCGCTTCTTCAAGAAAATTTGCAGGACTGATTTCATAACCAAAAACCTCTGACGTTGCAAGTTCCGCAACCGTTTCATCTACGAGTCTGCTGTACAAGTTTTCGCCTTCTACACACATCAAAAACAGCCCGTTTTGCCCCATCACATAATGGACTGCTTCGTGAAACGCGCTGCCTTCATAATCCTGCCTTAATAAGGCAATCCTGTTCAGCCCAGGCTGTGCACTTGGCACGAATGAGCCAAACCCCGCCGAATCGTCGCCATAAATGAGCTCAAAATCATATCGCCTCTCCGGCAGGCCGAGTACTGAACTGCAGCGCCTTAGAACTTCGTCGATGTAATTTCTATCGATATCGACAATCGCTGATTTATACGGTGAAACTCTTCCTTTCATCTTAAACACTCTCATGCTACTATATAGTCACTTAAAAGTGACTAACAAGTTTAAAAGGTTTATTGTTAATTTAAATACGATAATCATGTCGAGAATAGTAATAGTCGAGGACAACCCAAAATACAGGGCAGCGGCAGAGAGTTTCTTTGATTATATCCATGAAAGCCCGGTTTACGCTGTAGACCATGCTTCAGCAATCCAAAGTCTTGCAGATCCTACAGATTTCGCTATGATAGACTGCTTTTTTCCGAAAGAAACAGGAAGCGGAGATATTTCGTTGGGCAGGGAAGTGGTCGAAAGGATGGCACAGTCAGACCCAAGAGAGATGCTAATTAGAGAGGGATTAAAATCTCTCGAACCTTATGTAAACCTGAACGACCCCGAAATGGCAAAGTACGCAAGGTTCATGGCTGGAAATAATCACGACAGTCTAATTGACGTAATAAGGAAAATGGGAGAAACTTTCCAGCCGGTTCTTATGACGCATTTTGTCAAAAACGCTATGAGAGGAACATACAGGGAAGAACAGGCAAGGGATTATTACAAAGCGCTCAACGAAGCGATGGAACAATCGGAAGCAAATCAGCCTCTTGGAATAGAAGTCGCAGAGCAAGCAACGAGTTTGGGAGTGTCTCTGGTCTTAGTAACGTCTACATATCATCACGATTTACTGACACAGCCCGTGCAGGATTACGTAGGCAGACGGGGCTGGAGACTAATAGACTGCAATCCTGGCAGAGACGAAAAGGCAACACCAGAATTTTGGCAAAAGGCGTACGATGCACTCAAAGGCGTGGGTGCCAGATTCTAATTTTTTGAATCTTTCATAGTGATAAATTATGGCAGATTTCAACCCAGAACCCAACTTAGCAGAATGGCGACAAACTGTAAGAGAAATAGTAGACAGCCCGAGAGTGTCCAGATATCTTGATGCGTTAGACCAGCGTGCGAAAGACTATCTTGCATCATTGCCTGAAGAAGAACGGACAAAGATAGAATTTTCTGCTTCACAGAATCATAAAACTCACTTATATCAAACTGCTGACTTATTGCTGCCTGAACAGGATAAACAAATGAAAGGCTACGCTGGAAGTTGGGCTGAGGTATCACGCCAGCACGCAGAGAGCGGACTTTACAGGCAGGTTGTCAATTTCTTCAAGCCAGAACAAGGCTTGCTTGTGGATTTGGGATGCGGTGCGGGAAGATTCTTGGCAGAAATGCCTGAGCCTGCGATAGGCGTTGATATAAATCATTACAGCCTTCAGGCAGCCGAATCTGTTCTCTCTGAAAGAGGCAGGAGTGTGAGAAGGTATTCAAGGTCGTACATATCATTTGATCCTGACAAGGGATTCATCCTGAAACCATATCCAGTCATGGATGAAATTGACCTAACTGGAACTACTCTTCTGGCTGATGATATTGAGAATTTGCATAACACAATGAGAGTTCTTTACAATCAAGGAAGGAAAGCTGACATGGTCTCATTTACATTGAGCGGGGGCTACACGAACAAATCTCCACTGCAATTCATAGAATTCATGCAGCTTGGCGACAAAGAATTCTGGGAGCAGAGAAGAATTGTGCATGACAAAGACATTATGAATTCTGTTTTGGATAATGCAAGCAAAATTTGTAGGTCTGACGGAAGATTTTTCTTGGCGAGCCGATTGTCAATGTATGATGCTGAACGGAATGAATATGTTGACAAGCATGAAGAACTTGGACAAGAGATAGCAAAGCAACATCCGAATGTAGATGTTGTTAGAACTACATACATTCCGATGATTCAGGAGCAAGGAATGCATGGCATACAAATAGACAGCAGATTACAGCTGCCGGATGGAAGCCTGTTACCCATACCAATGGATTTGAAGGACGTTACATACAGCCTGTATCTTTTTGACATGAGAGTGAGATAATGATACCTTTCGAATACACTATGGTCAAAGAAGACGAAACATTCTTGGGCATACATGGAATAATGGCTAAGGATTTGGATAAGTTAAAGACTCAAGGAATTCCAGAATCTACTTATCCGCAGGAGCTTGACAGAGAAATAAGAGAAAACCTGACCAATCCTGTAGGATATGCAAAGAAATCCATGTGGTATCAAAAATCAAATCCAAGAGAAGCAATAAGAGTAGCAGAAGAAGGCTTGAGGCTCATAGGCGATAATCATCTTCTATACCACAGCCGTGCCATGGTTCTCGAATTAGCAGGGAGAAGAGCAGACGCGCTGTCAGACTTGAGAAAAGCTATTGAACTGTATCCTATATCGGTTGAATCTATAGTGACTATAGGCACATTATTGAACAGAGACAGGCAATACGAAGAAGCTATACAATACTGGAACATATTAATAGAAATGAATCCTGAAAGCTGGATGGCTTGGAACGGAAGGGCAAAAGCTGAACACGAACTTGGTGACAATGACAGGGCTGCAAAACACTTGACTGCTGCCATATACATCAGACCGGAAGAGCCGGCATTCCGCGAGAACAGGGGACAGATTTATTTTGAACTCGGCAGGATAGATGACGGCATTGCTGATTTCGAAGAAGCCGTAAGACTTGGCGGCGATAAGAAACATATTGTCAGAAATATGAGAGGTATAACTCCAAAGCTGTTACAATCTCAGGCTCATGAAGATTTAGTTCGAATATATGAG
>Ga0209541_10005877_pt1 | contig 21240 bp, 19 predicted proteins | sample RifCSPlowO2_01_FD_184027 | JGI IMG/M metagenome (GOLD analysis project Ga0209541, IMG submission 184027) | Groundwater microbial communities from Rifle, Colorado - Rifle CSP2_plank lowO2_0.1 (SPAdes) (version 2) | ecosystem: Environmental > Aquatic > Deep subsurface > Groundwater | place...
CGCAAGCTTCTCGTCTTATCCTGCTTCCCGCATTTCGCGGTCGCAAGATTTGCCGTATCGGTAGGCATATAGATTCGCGCGTTCTCCACCGGGAATCCGGAGGGGATTGACGCGAAGGTTCCCTTGATACCGGTCTCGAACTCGAAGAGTTCGGGGTCCGATATCGTCGCCGAGTAGGCGAGCGTGTGCTCCGGCAGCATCTTCTTGATCAAGGGAACCACATAGTAGTCCTTGACCACGATTTTGTACTGCACCTTGTCGTGCTCGCCCATCTCCGTTTTGCCGTACGCGAAGATAAATGAAAGGGGCGGTCGCTCCTTGGTCGCCATCGTGAACGAGAGCGCGTACCTGAAGCGGCGCACACTCCGCGCGATGTCCTCGACTTGCTTGATGACCTCACGGTCAGCCTTCTTGTCGAGTTTACCCTTCGCGATCGCCCGGCGGACTTCGCCTTCGAGCGCGTCAGTATTAACCGCAGAGAGTGTTTCGTAGAGACGCTGGATTTGCTCTTCTTCGAGCAGAGTCTCCTTGCCCATCGCGTAGTGCTTTACCGTGCGCTTCATGCTCGCGAGGAACGCCGAGAGCTTCGCGCATTGGCGAGGATTCACCTCGTCGAGCACATCCACCGCTCGTTGAACCTTCCAGTCGGTGATCTCCGTCTGGAGAACCGAGCGGATGGACTGTGCCATGCGATGCGCCTCGTCGATGACGACCCCTACCGGCGTAAACTCTTTCGAGAACAGAACCGAGTAGAGAAAGAAGGCGTTGGTGCAGACGATGATGCCGGGATTCTTCTTTGCTTCGTACTTCTGTTTGAGGTACGCGCAAGGCTTCGCCCCGGCCGTATGCGTCTTCCCAGTCTCCTGGTCCACCCTGTGCGGGCAGTCCGTGAGCATTGAGCAGGGAATTTCGTCCGCCTTGAGGTCCTCGTCCTTGTAGTAGAAGCACGGGTGCTCGTTGCGGCCGTAGACGACATTCACCTTCGGATAGAGCGTATGCACCTGTTCGACAAGCGCCTTGTTGGGCGCGATGTAGAACAGGTGACCGCCGAAATTCCGTTCTGCCTTCAAACGCTTTTCGAGCGCCGAAAGATAGGTGATGCCGACAGCGGTTTTACCCGTGCCGACTGGTGATTCGATGATTGCCTTACCTTCGACGCCCCTGAGTTCTTCAAAGGCGATCTTCTGGCCGTCTCGCATAACGCGGTGACGATCGTACGGGAATGACCCCATGAGATCGAGATTTTTCATCTGGATTTTCCCTCTGATGGTTCGGTGGTTCGTACTCAAAGAACTTCTGTTTCATCCTTTCGGACTCGTCAGCCAGGAAACACATCCTGGGACAGTTGGCGGGAGAATCTTGGTTCTCCCGCCCCATACACTAGTAGGCAGTGCGCCTGTTGGGCGTACAAAACCAGACTAGATATTTTGGCGAAGATTTCTCTCCGCCCATTACCACACCCTGTTTAACTTTGCTCAACGCCACGGTGCTGAACAGTGGCAAAAGAGTAGCGAGCAGATTTCTCAGCTCGCCCAGGACCATACGCTACGGGACTCTGTTGGAGAGGATCTAACTCGACGCTACTCAATGTTATTAAAGAACTTCCGATTTCGTCCTTTCGAACTCGTCAGCTCGGACACATCCGAGGATCGGTGGCGGGGAGTTTCTTTCGAAACTCCCCGCCCAGTACTGTAGTAAGCGTCGTCGCACGGTACATCAGTGCACCTGACCCTAAAGAAATGACGAGAAAAACTTTCCTCGTCCCACACGGTGCAATGGGACGCTGTACTGAACGCAGCGTGGCTCAAGAGGAATGCTTGGCAAGAATCTCCTCCTTGCCCCAAACCAAAGTTTGACTGACTCCACGGCACGACGCTCAACCTGACTGCATGGATGTGTACATAACAGCGGCGGCAATCTCTTGCCGCCCCGAACCTGACGAAACGGCGCAGAACACCGCGACACATATCTCTGGCGGGCTTTATGGATGTCAGGAATGGTTCGCCATTCCTGACCAAAACCGGTGCGCACCATGCATTACGACACTTTGCCGTGGCACACGCCAAATATTAAAGAACTGCTGTTTCGCTCTTTCGAGCTCATCAGGGAAGATACACATCTCCCGACAGTTGGCGAGGAAACCGAAGTTTCCTCGCCCCGCAGACGAACGCACAATCGTGTAGCGTTGGTGACCGGTCTTCACAACACCGAGCCACAGTGATGGCGGAATCAGAGTTCCGCCCCAAACTCTTGTTTACTACAGTCAGCAGAAGTGAGCCTGACTGCTCCTGACCGGAAGATTGGCAGAGATTCTCACTCTGCCCCAAACCAGAGTTAAGCGTACTGCACGCAAGCTAAGCCGACTGAACGGTACTCTACAGAATTATGGCGGGTAAGGTTACCTACCCGCCCCATACGCCAGGACAGACTACCCAACCGAACGCGACCTAGCTCTTGGCAACTTCACTATGCAGAATGAAATGCCGCACTCAAATCGGTCGACTCTAGGAGTTCCTTAAGCTCAAAGAGGTCGGTTCCGACCCGAAAGGTGACCGTGATGAATTGCAAGGCATCAGAAGCTGTGCAGGTCATCTCGAGCCGGCGGCCTTTCTGAATGCACCGAACACCGATGTGGGTCCACGGGTGTCCGCCTTTCGCGCAGACGATGCGGCCGAGATCGATCTCGACCACATCCTTGCGCTCTACGAGTTGGTTCACGAGTGTCCAGGCGGCCCGTATGACCGTCTGGTGCTTGCCGAGCTTCGCGTGCGCGTACACATGATAGGAGTGCGCGCCGCGATCAAGACCGTCTTGCATAAGCGACATGCTTCCCTCCCTTCGCTGATATTTGTCAAGAGATATAGAACTCTTGAACCGGACTTGGCATAGGATTTGGGTACCATTCTGGGCTGGAGCGCACCCTACGTGACCGGAGAAGCAGATTGTTGTACTGGATAAAAAGAACTTCTGTTTCGTCCTTTCGGACTCATCGGGCGAAGTGCACACTTCGCGACAGTGGCGGGAAGTTCCTTTCAGAACTCCCCGCCCAACACTGGAGTTTATTTGACGACGGACTACGACAGACTAGTGCACCCTTGTGCAGAGTGGCACGCCGGAAGTAACGGCGGCGGGACAAAAGGTCCCGCCGCCCATGACATTGCACGGACGCTACGACATATCGCGCTAGTTAAGCGAAATGTGCATTGCCGGTTTACGCCGCCGCCGCGACCTCCTCGGACTTCTCCTCGACCACCGCCCACTTGGCGATGCGGAACCGGCCGAAGGAGCCCTTCTTGCGGTGATCGCCGATGCCCGACTGCCGGCCCGCCTCTTCGAAAAGCTGGCGAACCTGCTCGAGCTTCACGCCGCCGGCGTGGTTGATCTCGATCTCCACCTCGACCTCCCACTTGGCGAACTTCGGCCGGATGACGCACATGGCGCCACCGGTCGCGGGGTTCACCGCGCGCCGCTTGTCGACGATCCACGACTTCTTGTCCTGGTCCTTGAAGGCCAGGAACTCGTTGTTGATGGTGAGAAAGCCCGGGAGAATCGACATCTCGGCGTTGGTGAAATTCTTCTTGCCGTCGAACTTCACAAATTTGCCGGCGTGCACGAGGGCAGCGAAGAGGCAATCGGCCGGGAAACCGAACTCGTCACCGGGACCATGATAGCGCGCGAGCTCCGCCCGCTCTTCATAGGTCATTTCCTTCAGATTGGGCTTCGTGAGCTTGCCCGAGCCGCCGGGGAGCCCGTCGAGGGCAACTTCGGACAGCGCGTTCTGGAGCATCGGTTGGCGGGATATCAGAGTGATGGCAATGATGGAAATGGCATTCCTGCCGCCTCCAGCCATCTTCCTCGCCGCCGGCTTGCCGGTGTCGAGAGCGGTGACATTGCTTCCGGTCTTGCCGGTCGTCTTGGTCGTCTTGGCCATGTGGCCACCTCCGTAGATGTAAGAACGGAATACCCACACACCAGAATGGCATGTGGGCTCCTAAAGTCGAGGTTAGCACTACATTGACGTACTGTCAAGAGCCTTTCATAGATACAGAAAAGGGCGGTTCTGACCGTAGTCAGAACCGCCCTTGTTTAGTGAATCCGTTGACGAACGATCGAGAGCTCGACCTGTGCATCCGGATTATCCGGTTTACAGGCAGGACATCTCTTGGTGAAGGTGAGAATCACGTTGTAAACCCCTGTGGCAAGACGCTTGTCGAGTCTCCTCGCGAGCGGCTTGGTCAAGAATTTTCGGAGCGTATCTTCCGCGACCGGATACGTTTTACCGCATGCGGTGCATCGGAAGAAGAACCAGTTCGGAGGAGGAATGGTTGTGTGAATCATGCCGCCCTCCTCACCAGCCGCGAGCGAAGCTCGCGCGCGACCCGGCCAGCAAGTGTCGGCACGTCCGCGACATCCTCGGCGTCGACGAGCAAATCGGCCTTGCACACATCCTTGTTGGGATCCATGGTGAGATCGATCGTCACGACGATGCCCTGAAACTCAAAGAACCCATCAACCTTGTGTATCTCGTCGAGCGCGGAACGCACGGCGGTGAAGAACGCGACCGGAGACCCAATCTGTGCGCTCACTTCTCTCTCGAGACGAGCGACAAAGGGAGTCTTCGTGCGCGGCTGGTTCTTGCGAACCACTTCCACAGCCTCCTTCCACCGCAGATGACCGCGGTAGGGAGCGTTACAGCGTCCGAGCTTCTCTTCTTCGAAGAGATGGCCGGTATATCCGTCGTTAAAGCGGCTCATGGCCACCTCCTTGTTTAATGGGTTAAAAGTTCAGTTAACTAAAATCTGGTTTAGCATATATGAACCGATTTGTCAAGCCCATTCGGGTATAAAGCAAAAGCGCCCTTTTGGGCGCTTTTGTGAAGTTTCTGAAAAATACTTTTACTTCACTGCTTCCTTGAGGGCCTTGGCAGGGCGAAACTTCGGAGTACGGGTTGCAGCGATCTGAATAGAGGCGCCCGTGCGCGGGTTGCGGCCCGTGCGCGCGGGGCGCGCTTTAGCAACGAAGATGCCAAGCCCGGCAACAGAGACCTCATCGCCTCCCTTGAGGGCCATGGTGATGGACTCAATGACCGTCTCGACGGCGCGCTCGGCGTCGGCACGAGTCGTCCCAAGCTTCTCCTGCACCTTGCCTGCAATGTCTGCTTTATTCATAGAGAGAGTTTAGCTAGTAAAACCCGTGCCGAACGGTAGGCGGGGTATGGAGACAAGTATAGAAAATGGCTTATTTTGTGCAACTCACCCCCTAACTACCGAGCAAACTCCACCACACGATGCTCGCGGATCACGTTGACCTTGATCTCGCCCGGATATTTAAGCTCTTTTTGGATGCGTTCCGCAATATCACGCGCCATCTTGTGTATTGCAAGATCAGAGACAAGCCCGGGATTAACGAAAACCCGTATCTCCCGCCCAGCAGAAATTGCATACACCTTCTCAACGCCCTCGAAACCGCCTGCAAGGCGCTCGAGATCACCGAGCCGCTCAAGGTAGCGCTCGACGGTGTCGCGTCGCGCTCCCGGGCGCCCGGCTGACACCGCATCTGCGACCTGCACAATGACTGATTCGGGCGTCTCGTAGGGGAACTCTTCATGGTGCGACTGCATCGCCTGGATAACGCGTTTATCAATACCAAATTTCTCGAGGATCCTGCGCCCGATCTCAACATGCGTACCCTCAACCTCATGATCGACAGCCTTGCCAATATCGTGGAGAAGCGCCCCCAGCTTCGCGACATGAACATCAGCACCGAGCTCAGCTGCCAAAACGCCAGCGATGTGCGCCATTTCGATAGAGTGAGTAAGTACATTCTGCCCGTAGCTTGTACGAAAGTGGAGGCGCCCGAGGAGCGCGATAAGTTTCGGGTCGAGCCCCACAATGCCAACCTCATAGCAGGTCTCCTCGCCCTTCTTTTTTATCGTCTCACTCACTTCCGCGCGCGTCTTTTCAACCGTCTCTTCGATCTTCGCGGGCTGAATACGGCCTTCAGCAATGAGTCTTTCAAGGGCGATCTTCGCGATGTGCCGACGCAGAGGGTCGAATGAGGAGAGGGTGATCTTGAGTGGCACGTCGTCGATGATGACATCGACGCCAGTCGCACGCTCGAAGGCCTTAATGTTGCGCCCTTCTTTGCCGATCACCTTGCCCTTCATCTCTTCAGAGGGGATCGAGACCGCAAGCGACATCACCTCGGCATTGACCGCGTTCCCCAAGCGATGGATCGCTGAAGTGAGAATGGCGCGCGCTTTATCTTGGAGACGCTCGTGACCATGCGCGTCAAGTTTTTGGAGACGTAGCAGGATCGCCTCTTCATGTTTGCGCTCAATTTCTTCAAAAAGTTCGCCGCGTGCTTTCTCTGCCGAGAGATTCGCCGTGCGCTCAAGGATCTTGATGCGCTCGGCAATCAAGGTCTCGGCCTCTTTTTTCGCGCGCGCAGCCTCAAGCTCGCGCGCACGGATATCCTCATCCTTTTGATCGAGGTCTTGCTGGCGTTCGTCAAGCAATCCCTCGCGCTTCACGAGACGCTCTTCTGTTTTATTGACTCTCTCTTCGCGCTCTTCAATCGGGGCAAGCCGCTCCGACTCGATCACTTTCGCACCATACTCGGCGTCGGCAATGATCTTGGCCGCCCTCTCCTGCGCGGTGAGCATTTTTTGCTTGATCTCGAGCTCCAAAGAGCCGCGCTGCCCGAGCGCGATAAGCCAGCGAAGCACATAGCCAAGCAAGATGCCGCCTGCGCCCGAAAGCGCAAGCAACACCAAAATAATTTGCAGAGACATACGCCCGTTTCATTAATCCCCAATAAAGGGAGCACTAAAGCAAATAAAGTGAGGGTGCGGTCAGTCAACCGTATTGATCGTCTCAGTTTTCAGCCGTATCTCAATACTAGCACAGACCTGACTATTGACAATATCTGGAGATGGATTACAATATCAATGTTCTTTGTTCTTGCCAAATCTATCCCTATCTATCTCTTTCTATTGCTATCGGTAAAACACACCTATATATAGGTGTGCGGGCGCGGGGCTTTCTTGAATTTTCTTGGACTTTCTAAAGACTTTAGAAACTACTGAAATCTTGAACGGAGGGAGGCGAAGGTAATGATAATGACACTCACAAGGAGATAAAGGGCGCTGACCCATTGAAAGACCTGCTCGGGGTAGGGGGAGAAAAGGTCGCCGCCTCCCGGCTCTGGGTAGAAAGCAAAAAGGAGCGCGGCGAGCGGCACAAACCATATCGCGAACCTCCTCCACGCCCCCCACGCGCGCGGAACAAAATATAAGATGACAAATACTATCGCCAGCGCCCCCATGCCGTAATAAAGCCCTTTACCCAATCTAACCAATAACTCGCCAGTAGACCCGGCCTGCAAATCCGCATGTAAAATCAAGTAGCTAACACCAAGACCGAGTAGTGAGAGCCCGAGGCCGATGAGAGTTTGTTTTTTGTTGCTCATGCTTGATAAATTATAGCGCATTTTCTAATTGCTCGAGCAAGAGCAAGATTTCTTCGACATCGGCGTCAGAAAGTTTACCCTTCTCCTCGTTCTTGACGATCTTTTTTTCAAGATTCATCAACACCCGCACGGTCTGTTTATCTTTTTGCTTCGCAATCTTCTTCTCCAGCTTCTGCACCTTTTTTAAAAGGCGTTGTTTGAGGTTCTTTTTCACATCAAGAACTTCGATTTTTGCCTTGAGGAGAGCAATGATCTGCTCGATCGAGGGTTCAGTGCCATCTGGGACAGCAATAAGATCAGTGTCCCCGTCTCCGTTTATGTCTATCCCTATCTCGGTAGTCTCGGGGGTGGCACTGTCAACAACAAAAGTAGCGTTTGTCCCGGGAGAAACGGGCATTTCAGAATAGGAGGCGAGAAATGTCTCTGCGTCGTTCGCAAAATTAGCGATCTCGACCGTTGTGGGACCAGTGCCAATACCTCTAAAGGTGGCTGTATATAAGCCCTCGTTAGGGAGGAAGATGTATTGACTCTCGCCGAAGGAGAGGAACGAGCTACCAGGGATATCTTCGGTGACCGAAAGAATCTCTGCCTCTAGATCTTGATCGAGGTTAATGCCTGTAAAGTTGTCATTTTGATCGCGGACGCCAAGAATAACCGGCGAATGTGTACTTATAACTAGTTGAGCCCCGATCTCAGACGTTTCCGGTTTTGTACTGGTTAGATAATTTATACTATCGATAGTGTCGTCATTGATAACTAATCGAACAGTTTCTTGCACAGGAATGACACTTAACAGGTCTCTGTGTTGATTGCTATGGTTCAGATTTGTATTGTAGTGGAAAAGGTCAACATAGTAGCTTTCTGCAAGTTCTGTTGAAATTGCACTGGGGTACACAACCGTTTTATCGCCTTCGGCGGTTTTTATTACGCCGTAACTCGGCAAAGAATGTCGATTTAAATATTTGATTGCTTTCACGGTCTGAAGACCCCACCCGGCGATTTGGACAGTGCGGATCGCTGCGGGGATTTCGTAATTGTCGTAAACCGTGTGGAAATCAGCAGCGTTCTCTGTCAAATCACTCCGTAGCACTTCGGGGATTCGGATGATATTTAGATCCGGTTTTGAACGCGGCACGCCCGTGCCAGTTACAAACTCAACAAACTCGGTGTACGAGTCGACGGTGTCGTCCCAGTATTCGCGCCACGTATCAGTAAATGAAGCCGCGGAGTCAAACGCAATGACCGGATCACTGACCTCCTCAAAATAGCGTGGGGAGGGGAGGAGGTCGTACGCGCTTTGAAAATTCTGCGCGACAGTTCGCGAAGTCGCTGGGTTCACGATAAATATATCGGCGAGAATTCCCATACTGTCGCCGTGAAGAAGGGCGACTACGGCCTGCGGAGTGCCTAGCTGCGGCGCACCGACCATGATGAACGAATCAATGAGACTTTCTTTGCCTTCGCTTTCGAGCTTTTTAATAAGCGCCTTGCCGACGAGACCGCCCATCGAATGGGCAACGATAACGACTTTGCCAGAACTCGCCTGTGCCGCGAGCTCTTCAACCACCGCAATGGGGTCAATATGCCCGCCCGGCGTCTCGATGCCATCAGTAATGACTTGTTCGGGAGAGAAACGCCAATCGTAGGGGAGCGACTCCCACGCTGCGACCGTATCGTCTGCGACTAAGCTGTCCGCAAACGAGGTAAAACCGCTGTAAATCGGCGTGCCGTAAAAAGTCTCGACCAAGCCATCTACTACAACTGGATTTTCGCTCACCCCCTCGCTCGTGAGCGCAAGTCGCGACACATCGTCACTCCAAATTGCGGGCGGCCAGACTGTATCAGCACCGATTTTCAGCTCGCTCCCCTTAAGACCGGGGATGAGAAGCATGTTGGGAAGAGCGGGGCCGCTGTTTGCGCCGACCAACGTAAAGGCGAGGTCGGCGAGACCGCCCGCATTCGTCGCGCCACCCGGATAGGTATCGATGGCTGACCCGTATATACGAAAAGAGCCGCCAGAATTTACCGCATAGTTGCGAACGACAAAGTAGTAGTAGCGCGACGGATTGAAATCAAAACCGCCGGAACTCTCGAGCTCGATTGAGAGCAGCACATCCGTTTCAACACCTGCGGTGCCCAACGGAGTAAGCGTGAAGTGGTTGTTGTTCGAGACTCCAGAACAATGGAGATATGCAGGATCACTGCAAGTTACAATTGAGATCCCAAAGTTTGGACCATAGTAGATCGAGCGGGTGAATCGAATGGGGAATGAGGCGTCGGTCAGATGCCCGGAGAGGCCGGTGCCAAGATATTGAGTCCAGCCGCCATTTGAGTGCGGCGGATCGGAAGTCAGAGTGTCGTGAACATTTTGCACGACATCGGCACGCGCCGCGAGCGGATTACAAACAAAAAAGACAATAGCCGCGGCGAACAAAAACGTGTGCTTATTCTGCGGCAGGTTCATCGGAGATGCCGAAGTGGAATTTAAGGGAAGAGGTGATGGCGTCGCGTTGGTGAGAGGGGAGGCGTTTCCAGTCCTTGTGTTTTGCTAAGAATTTCTCTGCGATGTCGTAGTGATGCGAACCCATGCCAGAGCTCGTGTCAGTCTTGCTCTCCACATGCTCTATCGCCTCGCTCATAATGCCCTTCGCACGTTCAAGCTCGGCATGGTCGAAACCGTGCTGATAGCGCAGATCGTGGCGGACGCTCCTGTCAAAGTTATTTGGGGTGAGTCGTTTATTACTCATACGCTTGGTATAGTACCACTCCATGAAAGCGAAGAAGTCATTGGGTCAACATTTTTTAATGCACCCGCGTATCGCTGAGCGCATCGCAGACACTGCAAAGCTCACAAAAGATGATGTGGTGTTTGAGATAGGGCCCGGCACCGGGGTGCTGACACGCGCGCTTTTAGCGCGCGCGAAAAAAGTCATCGCGGTCGAAGCCGATGCCGAGCTCTACGCAAAACTCGCGGCCGACTTCGCCCCAGAAATCGCGCGCGGGCGGCTCATTCTTACCAAAGAGGACATTCGCGCCACGAATATTGGTACCTTGCTCAAAGATTATGTCGTTGTTGCCAATATCCCGTATTACCTTACGGGCGAAATCTTGCGACTCTTCTTAGAAGCGCCGAATCAGCCGCGGACGATGACTCTGATGGTGCAAAAAGAAGTGGCAGAGCGCATCGCGCGCTCAAAGAAAGAGAGCGTTCTTTCGCTCTCGGTGAAGGCCTATGGCACGCCGAAGTACGAATTTACCGTACCGCGCGGCGCGTTTGTGCCTGCCCCTAAAGTTAACTCGGCCGTGCTCTCGGTTCGCGACATCTCGCGCAAACATTTCGCAACGGCGACCGAAGAAAAGCGCTTTTTTGAGCTTATTCACGCCGGGTTCGCTCATAAACGCAAAAAGCTCGCGAACAATTTGCAAGAAATAGACGTTGCGGTACCGCTTGCTCTCACCACCACACGCGCTGAAGATCTCTCGCTTGCGCTCTGGCTTGCCCTTATCAAAAAAGGGGGATAGCGAGGCCTTTCCTTATACCCACCCCGAGCGCAAGCGAGGGGTGCTTGGGCGATATAATGTCAACAAACTATCTTGTGGCATCTTTTATAAAAAACTGGAGGATTTTAGCCGCGCTTCTCCTTGCGGGGGGGCTTGTCGCCGGCGCCTATCTTACCGCCGTCTCTACCGCGCACCCGCCGCTTGCCGCCGCATCGACTGAAACCGAGCTTCTCGAGGCAATCGCAACCAAAGATTCGGACGGCGACGGTCTCCCCGACTGGGAGGAATATCTCTACGGCACCGACTCGAACAAAATTGATACCCGCGGTCTCGGCCTGCCCGATGGGGAGGCCGTCGCCAGAGGACTCATCGTCCCTGAAGTGGTCGTCGATCTCCCCCCACCAAGCGGGAGCCAGTCGGCAGTGAGCGACCTTGGCGTGCCCTCTCCTGCGCCAGGATCTCTCACTGCCGCTTTCGCGCGGAACTTCTTCGCCCTCTACCTTTCGGCAAAACAGCAGAAGGGCGGAGCGCTCTCCGAAGAGGATACGGCGGCAATCGCCAAGCAGGCGGTGAGCCAGCTCTCGGGTAGTATCGCCACGACGCCGGAATTTAAGACGATGAACGACCTTGCGGTCGCCGGCACGGGACCGGAGGCCTTGCGCGCCTTCGCCGCTCTTGCCGAGGCAGTCCTCACTGCTCACACAATCGACGCCGCGCAAAGTGAGCTCCTGTATCTTGGAGATATCATCCACGAAGGAGACGCGTCAGCTATCCCGCATCTCCTTGCGATAGCTGAAGGGTATCGCAAGATCGCCGCCGGCCTCTCGGTACTGCCGGTGCCTCAAGAGCTTGCTGGGAGCGTCCTCGCGTTCGTCAACGCGATGGCGCGTATCGGAACCATCGCTTCTGACTTCGCCCGCGTCGAGGGCGATCCTCTCTCGACCATGCTCGCTCTCTCGCAATACCCTGAGACCGTCCTCGCGCTCGGGAACGCTCTCATCGAGATCCACGACTCGTACCGCTCAGGAGGCGTCTCCTTCACGGCAGGAGAAGCTGGGGCTACTTTTGTGAATCTCATCCTAGAAGTGGCGGCCGAGCAGACGCCCCTTACGCCATGAGATACGGCACGAGACTTCTCGCCTTTCTTCTTGCCGTGGTCATTATGACGTCAGCTCCGCTTTTCGTTACTCCACCCAAGGCTTATGCGCAATTTGCTGTCGTCGAAACGGGTCCTCAACTTATCAAAAACACGATCACCTCGATAGCCGCCGTCTCAAGCGCTGCGTCGGAACTCGCTCTTCAGATCAAAAACTATGTGCTTGACCCTTTGGCCTTCGTACTCTCGGGGAACTTACTGCGCTCTATCACGGCTGGCGTCATCGATTTCATCAACGGCAACAACAGCACTGGCCGGCCGCTCTTCGTCCAAGACCTGCGCGGCTACTTACTTGCCGCAAGCGATGTGCAGGCGGTCGCCTTCTTTAACGAATTCAACAACTCGAACTCTCCGTTTGCGCCCGCGATCCTCTCCTCACTCCGCACAAACTACCTCCAGAGAACGAGCGCGACGGGCTTTTGGTCGGCGAACCGCTCGACCCTGCCGCAGTACTCGGCCTCTCCAAGCGCGTTCATTGCCGGTGACTTTTCGCAAGGCGGATGGTCAGCATGGTTCGCACTCACGACCCAACCGCAAAATAATCCCTACACCTTTTACTATCGCGCGCAAGCCGAGCTTGCCGCGCGTGTAGAGGGTGCGACGACGAATCTCTTGAATGAGCTCGCGTGGGGTGAGGGCTTTCTCTCGTGGTGCGGCGACCAGGCCTCGACTGGCGGTACAACTGGCTCGTCGACCGGCATCGAAGAGGTCGCCATCACCTCGCCCTTAAATTGCACGAAAGCCGACGGCACTCCGGGCACTATCAAGACGCCCGGCTCGGTGATCCGTAACGCTCTTGATAAGGTCCTCGGCGCCGACATCGACAAGCTCGTCGATCTCGGAGACGCGGGCACCGAAATAAACGCCATATTCGAGAATCTCGCCACGGTCATACAGGTGGGGAGCTACGGCGCCTCTCTCCTTGGCGGCAACGGCTCGGGCGGCCTCTTCGGGGTTTCGCAATCGACGGGCGCCGCGCCGATCGCCCCCCTCGATCAATACCGCAACCAACCAGGGTACTTCGGCGTTACCGAGACGACCATATCGCAGAACGCGGGTTCGATTACTGCGGCCTCGGACACGCTCGTGACCCGCATCAACAAATATGAAGCGGCATTGGTGAAGATCGAGAATGCCGCGAAAGCGGCTCAATCAGCCGTAGCGAACGCGAGTTCCTGTCCGACCGTCGCGAACCAGAGGAGCGCCGCGGAGGGAGAGATACAAGAAGTGCTCGACCAAGCGGCCGCCGCGAAGGCGCGCATTGCAAGCGCGCGCGCCTTCGCGGCGCAAAACCCGCCGACAACTGGTTTTGCAAATAATATCGAGATCCTCCTCAACGCCTTCCCGACCACGATTGATGTCGCAGAGGCCGAGGGAGAAGCGACGAAGACCAACGGCGCATTCGCCGCGGGAGGAGCATCGCTCAAGGTCACGGGCGGCACCACGCTCGACCGCATGAATCTCATCGAGAAGAACGCGAGCCTCGCCTGCTCCCCCTTCCCCTTCATATGATGCACGCTCGTCTCATCGCTTTGCCAGTCATCGTGCTCGCCATGAGTAGTATCGTGCTCGCCATGCCTACTGTTCCAACTGCTTTTGCGCAAGAGGTATGCTTCAACGAAAATCAAGAGACTATTCCGTGCGTCCAAGCGCCAACGGGTACTGGGGAAGTCCCCACGCGCGCGCAGAACGCCGGGCAAGGCGTTGACGCTGACCTCTCAAAGATTTTCGGTCCCGTAATGGGCACTATCATGTCGCTGTTCGCGTGGCTTATGGCCGCCGCGGGTGTCCTCCTCAACATCAGCGCCTACCACACCGTCATCCAGATGGGCGACTATGTGAACGGCCTCTCGGCCGTGGGCGAGGTGTGGAGTGTCATGCGCGACATCGGCAATATCATCCTTATTTTCGGCTTTCTCGCGATCGGCATCACGACGATCCTCGGCGTTAAGTGGTATGGCGGCGGCACCAAAATGCTCCCCATGCTGCTCGTCGCGGCAGTCTTTCTCAACTTCTCGCTCTTCATCACGGAAGCGATCATTGATGTTGGCAATGTCTTTGCGACGCAATTCTATGCACAGATCAACGGCGGGGAGCTCTCGACCTCGCAACAGCTGGGGAATATCGGCGGCGATAGCGGCATCTTGAGCATCCAACACGAGGGCATTTCAAACACCATCATGCAGTCAATCGGCCTCCAGACTCTCTACAACATCAATGGCGGCAAAGAGATTGGCTTGTCCAATTGGGATTCAAAAACGATGTTCACCGGCTTTTTGGGCATCATTCTCTTCACCATCGCGGCGTTCGTGATGTTCTCGCTCGCCTTTGTCCTCATCACACGCTTTGTCATACTCCTCTTTCTCATCATTGTGGCGCCGATCGGATTTGCAGGACTTGCGGTCCCTAAGCTCTCCGGGGTTGCAACGATGTGGTGGAACAAGCTCTTCCAGCAGACCCTAACTGCGCCGATCCTCCTCCTCATGCTCTACATCGCTCTCAAAGTCATTACGAGCCAACAATTCTTTGCTGGGTTTGGCGGCGGAGAGCGCGGGGTCGCCCAGGCCGCTTTTCGTGATGTGCTCTCAAACCCCACGACCGCGACTGTCGCGAACTTCGGGAACATCCTCCTCTCCTTCATTGTAGCGATGGGCCTTTTGATGGCCTGCGTCATTTTCGCAAAGCAGCTGTCCGCCTTCGGCGCCTCGTGGGCGACCCGTATGGGCGGCCGTCTCTCCTTCGGTGCCATATCGCTTGCCGGCCGCGGCACACTTGGCCTCGGAGCATCTGCTCTCCTTACCAACAAGCGCATGCAGTCGTGGGCAGAGGGGACTGGGGCTGGCGCACTTGTTGCTCGTCAACTTGTGCGCGCCGGGAGAGCTACTGGTGCGCGTACCTTTGACGCAAGGAATATGAGCCTTGTGAAAACAGGCTTCGGCGCGCTTGGCGTTCAGGCGGGAGAAGGAGCAAAACTCACCGGACAACAAATGTTTGACAATCGTCTTGGATACAAACAATACCAGGAGGCGCGTCGAAAAGAACAAGAAGGATTCGTGGCCGCACGGCGTGAAATGGCATTCAAAGACTCCCAAAAAAGCATGCGCGAAGCAGAAGAGGCGTATCAACAGGGCAGTATTACCGCAGCAGAGCGCGACGCCCTTATTGAGCCCCATGAGCGCGTGGTTGCTCGCGAACTCAATTCAATGTCAAGTAAACAGATTGTTGAACTGCAAGGTATTAAAGATGGTGTCGCAACGCTGGCGCGCAACCTATCGCCTGAGAAGTTCGAAGACGTCATGAAGAGTGACCAGCTTACTGACGTTCAGAAGACTCGCTTGCGTGAAGGACGATTCCGCTCTCTGAATGACGCCATCGCTTCAGGCAATCGAGAAGAAGTTCGACGCTGGTCGGTTAAAGATTTGTCCGTTGCCTCATCAGACATCTTAAGGGATCCCGCACGCACTGACAAATTTGTCTCCCTTATGTCTGACGATCAATTCGATACCTTGGTCAAGAATGACAAGTTAACAAGGGCCGAGCAACAACAGCTGCGTAACTACAGTTCGTCTGGCCGCATCGCAAACTTCATTGAATTTGTGCGTGGGCGCCCGTCTAACGCAACGCTGATACCGGCAGGCATGACTCCCGCCGGGGCTGAAGTTGAGGTGCGCGGCCGCGTAGCGGTCATGAGTGAAAAGAAGGTGGCGAAACTTCCCGTGTCCGTCCTTACTGACCGGACCGTAGCCGAAACCTACACACCTCGAAATCTTGCGGCCATTATGGCGGAAGGCAAACTGAACCCCACGGAGGTCGGGCGCATTACCACACTTATACGCAGTCCTGCACATCCGCACTTTGCAGCAATCGATCAATACCTGAATCCAGCGACAAACCCAGTGGCTGCTGCGTACTGGCGATAACTACTTATGAACAAACCCTCGCAAGATCAAGTGGTCAATGCATTCAATCGTCTGCCTGAAGCAATCCGCGAATATCTTTCAGGCCCGGAAACAGGAAAGGTGATGACAGAAATCCAGAAAAAATACAACCTCCATGTCGATACGGCAGGAAAGGTGAGCGAGTGCACCGGGTACCTCTTGCTCGGTCTCATGTCCCCAGCAGAAATGTCTTCAACTCTTGTTACCGACGCGGCACTTCAAGAAGAAGGCGTGCGACAACTCATGAGTGAGATAAATCAGAAGATCTTCGTACCGCTTCAAGCGAGGATGCGTGGGGGAGAGGAACCAGTAAGGGTCGTGCCGCAGGTTGGCGTGCCAAGTTACCAACCCCCGCCAAAGCCGCTCGCGCCACCACTCGTGAGGCCAGTGCAACCGTCTCCTCCACTGCGGCCTCAAGCAATGCCGAGGCCTGTACCGAAGCCGCCGCCAAATTTGCCGGGCGCAACACCCGACCACCTCTTACCTGATCACGAAGCGGAACATATACATGTGCCGACGCCGCAGCCGCCCCTGAACAATTTGTCAAACAAATTGTCAGGCGACCGTCCACAGGACGGTTTAGCCAAACCGTCCGCTGCCTACAACGTCGACCCGTACCGCGAGCCGATAGATGAGAAGTAACTGCTATACTGATTTTGATGGAGTACCAAGTTCCTCAATTCATCGAGGTTGAAGACAAGATCGTCGGTCCGCTCTCTCTGAAGCAATTTATCTATCTTGCGGGTGGCGCGGGGTTCGCCGTCCTTACCTTTTTCTACCTCCCCTTCTTACTGTGGGTCATTGTTGCCGCGCCCGTGGTTGCCCTCGCCCTCGCCCTCGCCTTTTACAAGATGAACGGCAAGCCCTTCATCGAGATACTTGAAGCGGCCTTCTCTTACTACATTAGCGGCAAGCTCTTCTTGTGGCGCAAAGAAGCTAAGCCCGAGGCTAAACTCAACCGCCCCGCAGTCGAGTCGCCCGACGCCCCGCATGGCGGGGCGTCTAGGGGCGGCCCGCGCTTGACGCGCGGCAAGCTCCACGACCTTGCGTGGTCGCTTGATGTCAAGAAAGAGTCGGGAGAAAAATAGAGATATGGCGACCACCACCGCGCAAGCGACGCAGAAGTTCGTCCCGGTCAAGGAGGTCAGGAATGGCACCATCATTCTCAAAGACGGCGGATATCGCGGCGTCCTCATGTGTTCATCAGTCAATTTTGGCCTCAAAAGCATCGACGAGCAGCGCGCCATCATTTCGGGCTTTCAGACTTTCCTCAACACGCTCGATTTTTCCCTCCAGATCCTCGTCAATTCGCGCAAGATGGATATCCGCCCCTACCTCTCTCTCCTTGAGGGAAAGATGCAGGAGCAAAAGACAGAGCTCTTGCGGATACAGCTCCGAGAGTACATTGATTTCATACGCACCTTTGCCGGAGAAGCGAACATCATGACGAAAAACTTCTATGTCATCGTCCCTTATGCCGGCGCACCGTCCGTGAAGATCGCAAAGGCAGTCGGGCTCTTGAGCGGTAAGCCCGCCGCACGCGAGGCGGGAGAGGCGTCGTTTGAGGAGGCGCGCGCGCAGCTTGAACAGCGCCTCGCTCTTGTCGAGGGCGGGCTTACCGCCGCAGGAATCCGCGCGGCGCCCTTGGGGACTGAAGAGGTCATCGAGCTCCTCTACCGCGCCTTCAATCCGGGCGAGCTTGAGAACCCCATCCGGCTTGAGGCCTGACATTCTTTATGGCGCTCCTCGACTTCCTCAAAAAGAAAGAAGCGGCACCGGAAATCGTCCCGGTGTTGCCAAAAGACATCTACCAACGCGGCGCCTTGGATCTCGTCGACACCATCGCCCCGACGGCCCTCAAGATCGGCTCGCGCGAGATAGAGCTCGGCGAGAAGTTCGCCCGCGCTTTTTATACAATCTCGTATCCGCGTTTCCTTTCTGACGGATGGTTCGCCCCCGTCGTCAACCTCGACAAGGTGCTCGACATTTCGATATTCATACACCCGGTTGACACGGCGCAGGCTCTCCGCTCCCTGCAAAAAAAGGTTGCCGAGGTGCAGAGCCAGATCGCCGAGCGTGAGAACCGCGGCCTCGTGCGAGACCCCCTCTTGGACGCGAGCTACCAGAACATCGAAGCTTTGCGCGACCAGCTCCAACAAGCTGAAGAGAAGCTCTTCGACGTCGGCCTCTATCTCGCCCTCTACGGCGATTCAAAAGACGAGATCGACAAGACCGAGGGCGATATCCGCGGCATCCTCGATGCGAAGCTCGTTTACACGAAACCGGCCCTTTTTCAGCAGGAGCAGGGATTCCGCTCCTGCTTGCCGCTCGGCACCGACGAGCTTGCCGTCAATACGAAACTCAACTCGGGGCCCCTCTCCTCACTCTTCCCCTTCGTCTCCTTCGATCTCACAAGCGACCGCGGCATCCTCTTTGGCATCAATCGCCACAATTCCTCTCTGATCCTTTTTGACCGCTTCTCGCTCGAGAACTACAACTCCGTCGTCTTTGCGAAATCAGGCGCCGGCAAAAGCTACGCCATGAAGCTCGAGGTTTTGCGCTCCCTCATGTTCGGCACCGATGTCATCGTGATCGACCCCGAACGCGAGTATGAACAGCTCGCCGAAGCGACCGGCGGGCGCTCATTCCATATCTCGCTTTCGTCAGAACACCACGTGAACCCCTTTGACCTGCCGCCCGTGAAAGAAGACGAGGACCCGAAGGACATCTTGAGGAGCAACATCATCAACCTCGTCGGCCTCTTTCGCATAATGTTGGGCGGCCTCTCGCCTGAAGAAGACGCTCTCGTCGATCGCGCTGTTACCGAAACCTACGCCTTGAAAGACATCACGGGCGACGCCGACTTCACCGGCGCCGAACCGCCTCTCCTCTCTGACTTTGAGACCGTGCTTGCCGGCATGGAGGGGAGTGAATCACTGGTCGAGCGGCTCTCTAAATACACGCGCGGCACCTGGGCGGGCTTCATGAACCAAGCAACGAACATCGATATCAATCAGCAGTTCGTCGTCTTCTCCATTCGCGACATGGAGGATGAGCTGAAGCCCGTCGCGATGTATGTCATCACACACTACATTTGGAATGCGATCCGCCGCGATCTCAAAAAACGCCTCCTCGTCGTCGACGAGGCATGGTGGATGATGAAGAGTGAAGACACGGCTTCCTTTCTCTACTCGGTCGCCAAGCGCGGGAGAAAATATTACCTCGGGGTCGCCACGATCACCCAAGATGTCGAAGATTTCTTGAAAAGCCCGTACGGGCGGCCCATCCTCACGAACTCCTCGCTCCAGCTTCTTTTGAAGCAGTCGCCGACGACGATCGATGTCTTACAGCAGACCTTCAACCTCACCGACGAAGAGAAATATCTCTTGCTTGAAGCAGGAGTGGGAGAGGGGCTCTTTTTCGCTGGGCTAAAGCATGTCGCCATCAAGGTCGTCGCAAGCTATACCGAAGATCAGATCATCACCTCCGACCCATCGCAACTCCTCGCGATAAAAGAGGAGAAAGCACGCTTCGCTTCAGAGGCCAATAAGCAGTAGCGGCCATGGCTCTCGCCCAAACTCCTCCCAAGCCCAAAATGCTCGCATGGCGCGTGACGCTTGCGTATACCGTTGCCGTCATTGGTGACGCCCTGAAACTTTTTTTCAACTTTTTCATCTTCACCGCGCCGGTCTTCGTCGGTCTCGCGACAAAGAGTTATCTCGAGGCAGAGGGATGGTCAAGCTGGGTTGGGAACATCGCCGGTCTCGTGACCGGCAGTGCGGGAGCGGCGCTTGAGATCGGCATCCCCGCAATCGGCGCCGCGATTCAGTTTTTCGGCATCATCATGGCAATCGTCATCGGTGGCGTAGGGTGGGCTCTCTTGCTCATCATTGTCGGCACGCACCTTCTTGCATCAAAGAATCTCCTCAAAGCCCTCCTCGGGCTTGGCGCGAGCATCATCCCTTTTCTGAATCTTTTCCCCACCCTTACCCCGACGGTGTGGCTCGTTGTGCGCGACATGCGTAAAGAGGATCATGAGGCGCGCAAACGCTGGGAAAAAGAGCAGGAAACTACGCGAAGTGCGCCTCTCCCCCGAGAAGTGCAGAGAGTATTGGCGGGGAACCCTATATAATGAGAGGGATGAAACTGGCTCTCGTAGTAGCGGCGTTTCTCCTCCCAGCACTTGCCATGGCACAGGTCGGGAGCGTCGGGGCACTCTCCCTCTCGATCGCACCCTCCTACCCGCGACCAGGGAGCACCGTAACCATCGCGCCAGAGAACACCCTCCTCGATCTCGCCAATAGCACGATGTCAATCTCGGTGAATGGTAAAAATATTTACACGGGGGCGGCGAAAGCCGTGCAAATTTCTCTCGGGGGCCCGGGGCAAACGACGACGGTGGGCGCTTCAGTCACTTCGCTCGGACGAACCTACACACGCACACTCGCACTAAAGCCCGGCGATGTATCGCTCGTTGTTGAGCCATTAGCAACTGCGCCTGCCCTCTACCTAGGGAAGCCCCTCGTGCCCTTGGGAGGGAGTGCTCGACTCGTTGCCGTTGCAGATTTCCGCACAACACCCGCAAGTCGCATCGACCCGGCGACGCTCTCTTACGCCTGGAGCGTTGACGGGACAACGCTCATCGGTGCCTCGGGTGTCGGCCGAAGTTCAGTCATACTCCCCTCGCCCCTTGCCTATCGGAGCCGGTCGGTGAGTGTTGTCGTGCAGAGCCGTGATGGCTCCTTGGTCGGCGGCGATTCCATCACTCTCACGTCCCAAAACCCCGTCGTGCGTCTTTATCGCAATGATCCCTTACAGGGTATTGTGTTTGACGAGGCGCTTCGAAACACTTACGCGATCACAAGCCCGGAGATCTCGTTGTTTGCCGTGCCCTACTCTTTTACCCTCTCGAGCGGAGCGCCCGTGCTCGCATGGTTTTTAAACGGAGGAGCGGCAGAGGCCGGCCCATCGATCACGCTCCGGCCCGAAGGCGCGGGGCGGGGGAGGGCATCGCTCTTGCTCCGATCCTCGGCAGGCGAAGCAAGCGCCGCCGCAGAACTCTCGCTCACCTTCGGCGAATCGGGTAGCACCCTCTTCGGCTTATGAATCTCTTCAGAAATCAGCTGCTCATTTCTAACGGGGCAAGAGCATTCGCCGTTGTTAGCCTGTTACTCT
>Ga0209541_10005881_pt1 | contig 21228 bp, 22 predicted proteins | sample RifCSPlowO2_01_FD_184027 | JGI IMG/M metagenome (GOLD analysis project Ga0209541, IMG submission 184027) | Groundwater microbial communities from Rifle, Colorado - Rifle CSP2_plank lowO2_0.1 (SPAdes) (version 2) | ecosystem: Environmental > Aquatic > Deep subsurface > Groundwater | place...
TCTCTCTCTTCAACGTCTCTTCGATATTGATCGTATACCGCCCTGGCTTCTTCATCGGTGCGACCAGTGCGATACGGAGCGACAGAAGGCCGATTTACATATCCTTCACCGATATGTTCCAGATCACGGACTCGAGTCGTTTTTTCAGGAGGCACCGGGGGACGGGGCGAAAAAGCCTGATGTTTTGCTTCAAAATGAGCTCGTGTTTCCAGAGGGATGCCTGGTCTGGTTACCTTCAGCGCCTCTTCGAGAGTATTTACTGCTCCAGTGTCAATGTGGTCAATGTCAGTCATATTAGCCTATTTTATTTATACCTATTTATGGTGAACCTTGTCAAGTTGAATTGAATCTGAGAAAATAGAGCAGACACCAAGGCTTTTAATATATATGATATATGGATAATAGACCTTTAGAACAAGCTATAATTGAAACGCTGTCGTATTTTGTCTATTTTGGCTTTGCCCCCTCATTTGTTGAGATCTATTGCTACATTTCAATAAAGACGTCTAAAAAGCGACTTGAGAAGGTTTTGGGCTCGATGGAAGGGAAGAAACTTCTTGTTTCCGGGCAAGACAAGCTCAATAACGAATCCGTATATACCCTCCGGGGGCATCGTATGTCTATTAATAATAGGCACATCAGGAAGGGCCAAACGGAAAAAAAACTAAAAAAATTGCAGAAATTCATTAAACTTCTAGCCAAATTTCCTCAAATACAACTTATCGGCATTTCCGGCTCATGCGCGATGGGAAATGCCGAGACAAAGGATGATGTCGATTTTTTTATTATCACCGCACCAAAACGAATGTGGACGGGGCGGGTCATCGGCTTATTTATTGCCAATGTAATGGGGGCTCGTCGAAAAAGGGGGCAGGTGACTGTACGAGATTTAGCCTGTCTCAATATGTTTTTCGACGGACGTAATATTTCAGTTCCGAAATATAAAAGAAATCTTTATACCGCCCATGAGGTGGTTCAGATGAAGCCGGTTTTTTCTCATCACGCCGAAGCGCAAAAATTTCTCCAAAAGAATCGGTGGATCAGCCACTATTTTCCCAACTATACAATTCCGACTAGTCGTTATCAGAGCGTTGGCAATCAGAATCGCCTGGTTGGAGATGTGTTGGAATGGCTCTTCCGGAAAATCCAGCTGGCGCTAATTAACCGGCACAAAACCAGAGAGATAGTTACTGAGACTCAATTATGGTTCTTTCCTAATGACTTTGAAATGCAGATTAAAGGGAGATTATAGCTCTAGCCACTCGGTCTCGAGGGACTGGTCCTTTTCGGAGAAAACAAAGCGAATTCGTTGGCAGGTGAGTGGCAGGGTAGCAAGATGGACCTGAGCCGGTGCTTCATTGATGACAATGGTTTCTTCATTATTGTTACAAACGATGTTAGCCTTGCTGGAAAGGGGAGTCTTAGTCGAGCAGGAGACAACGAATTGATTTTCTACCTGCAGCACCTGGGGGCCGCCGTCGCAAATGCTCGCCGCCTGAATGGTTTGCGACGTCGGCCCACCAATTCTAGAAGCCACAAACGCTACCGAAACCGTAGAAACGATAATGAAACTATAAATCAACACGGTACGCAATGCCGGCAAAGGAATATTCCAAGTTTGATAGTAATTAATCTTCGCTCCCTGAGCCTTCTTAAAATTGACTAAATCATCGCCAAAGGCAAAAATTTCTCCAGTGGTATCAGACTTGAGTAGTGTTACATGCTTAGGAATCGACTCGTCAGTCATTTTTTTCAGAGGACTGCGATCGGTGGGAGAAAACTTCTCGGCATTTGATATCGTATCACTCCGTTTCATCTTGGCGAGCGCTTCCGCATCCTCGAGAGAAATCCGATTGATTTGATTGGGCTGAAACAGCGTGCTACCGCAACTATCACAATGGTCGACTTTATTTTTTCCAAACTGCTTTTTTGCCAGAATATAATTACAGTTAGGGCAATTCATACCAACAGTATACAGTATAATGAGTCTATGTTTCGAAAAAAAAGGTCTAGCCAGCCGGTGATATTCGAGAAAGCCAAAGACGTGGAAAGAATGATAAAGAAACTGGTTAAAGAACTTAAACTGGACCATGTTCAGAGCCAAAGTATTTATTGTATGAGGAGTATCGGTAGTTCTGCTCGTGCTTATGCCAGAATCTGGGGCTTGTCTCGTATTTTTCAGATTGCCGCCGGATTCAAACCAACCTATGTGATTGAAGTACTGTCGGAACGGTACGACAAGCTTTCCAGAGAGGAGCAAATCAAAGTGCTAATCCATGAACTGATGCATATTCCCAAAACATTTTCCGGTGCGCTGCTTTCGCATAAGGGAAGATATCATCGGATTAATCATCACGAAGTGGAGAAGATTTTTAAAACGTTAAAAATGTCGGTCGTGTTATTTTTGGCACTGAGTATTAGCTCATTATTCTTTCTTCTCCACGGCTCTAAAGTATCCGCCCAAACGATAGAGCACATTGAATCATTTGACGTTGACGCAGTAATAAATACGGACGGGACTGTTGACCTATCAGAATCAATTGAGTACGATTTTGGACCTTTGGAAAGACATGGTATTTATCGGAATATTCCCTATACCTATATTAACGATCGGAACGAGAAATACCGCTTTAATATCGATAACATCGTTGTTACTGATGAAAACGACCAGGATTATAATTTTCAGGATTCTAAAGCTAATGACGAATTGTCTCTCAAAATAGGTGACGCCAATAGCACTGTAAACGGAATTCATACCTATGTGATTTCCTATCATCTTAAAGGAGCCTTATTTTATTTCTCTGATCATGATGAATTTTTCTGGAATATCACCGGTAATGGCTGGGGTATACCGATTAACGAGGTGAACGTGAAAGTAACTCTTCCAGAAGGTCAAATCTACACAGAAATTCCCTTGAAGTGTTTTACTGGCGCGTACGGCAGTACTGAAGAAAATTGCCAGATTCAACAACAGGGAGGAGTTATTACTATTCAAGCCCAGTCGCTTGGCGCTTATGAAGGCTTAACGATAGTAGTTGGTTTTCCCAAGGGAATTGTGGCGGAACTGCCGGCACAAAAAGTGATCAATTTTAGAGACACGTTGTTGGGAAAAATTCTTTTTGCACTGGCGATAATTGGGGCTCTTTTCTGGTACCTAGTCTACCCGATTTGGATTGCAGTGAAGTGGTATCGATACGGTCGTGACCCTGACGTCGGCTATGCTCCGACCGCCTATTTTGATGCTCCAGAAACTAAATCAGGCCGGTCACTCACTCCAGCAGAAACGGGAACATTGAGAGATGAGATGGTGAATCTCCGCGACGTGCTGGCTACCGTTGTGGATCTGGCACGTCGCGGCCACATAACGATAAACGAAAAGAAAAAAGATGATTTCTGGCTACAAAAAAACGATACGGGATCTAAAAAGGAACCAATCGTCTCGCTTAATAACTTCGAAATAAAACTACTCACCGATTTATTTCCGCCCGATAAAAAGACTACGGAAATCCGCCTCAAAGACAAAAGTCTGGTAACTACCGTTGCCGCAATCGAAAAAATGATTTATGAAGGCTTGGTCGCCGACGGTTTCTTCCCTAAGAATCCTCAGTCAATCCGCACTTTCTATGCATTAATCGGGGTACTCGGAGTGATGAGCTTTAACCTCCAATTGGCGCTTAGTGCCTTTATTTTTGGTCGCGCCATGCCGAGAAAAACCCTCTTCGGCGCTCAACAGGGGAATAAAGCCAAAGGGTTATTTCACTTTCTTAAAAGCCAGGAGCGCCAAATCGCTTTTGAAGCGAAGAAAAATCCGGAATTCAAGGATAAACAGGTTCTATTTGAGAAATTTTTGTCTTATGCGATCGCTTTTGGGGTGGAAAAAATTTGGATGGAAAGATTTAAAGACATTAACCTAAAACAACCGGAATGGTACCAGACGTATCACTTAGGGGCGTTTACGACCAATTCAATGATGAACGGGCTCCAGTCGTCATTCAAGAGTTTTAACACCGCGGCAACGCCGACACGTTCTTCAACAGGTCATTCCTCAGGCTTCTCCGGTGGTTCCTCTGGTGGCGGAGGCGGCGGTGGGGGCGGCGGCAGCTGGTGACTGTGGTATAATCCTCGTCAATATGCCCGTCGAAAATGTTTCTGTAACAAGGAATTCAGCGCTAAGAGCCAGAACTTCAGGTCTTACTACCCAGATTGCGCAACTAATTTACGAAAAAGCGTCTGGAGTTACCGCCGACCACCTGACTATTTTAGGGACTCTAGGTGTTGTGGTCGGGGCACACCAGGCCTCGAAAAATCTCCAAAGGCGAGCTCAAGGCGAGCCTAACACTTCAAATGCTATCCCAGCCGCCGTAATGGTTGCCGGAGCGCTTTTGGATGGCATTGATGGCTCTGTTGCTCGATACAGAGATTCCCTAGGGATAAAAAGAGATAAAAAAAAGGGCCCATTGAAAGATGCCATTTCTGATGGCATTCAGGAAGCCTACATGTATTTAGCACAAGCAGTCGCGGCTAATAAGAGAGGCGATAGACTTGGTGAATTTTCTGCCTATACCGCTGCAATAACCAGTTCTTGGGCACGGGCGATGAAAGCAGCCGCTGAAGCCAAGGGACGAGCGGTGCCTGAAGATGGTAGTGGACTATTGCAGCGTTTCGGAACGAGACAAGGACGAGTTCCTTCCGGTATAGCTGTTAGTGTCAACCCGAATCCAAATGGATTACCATTACAGGCCGCCGTTGCTGTCTTTACGGCGACTGCCAATGTGGCGACGACCTACGAACGTTATAAAATTGCAACTAATTCGAATGAATTTCCTCCGGAACTGGACAGTGATGCGATGGCTGACTCAGCACTAAGACGAGATGCTCTGGCAGCGGTGTGTGTCCTGGGTTTTATAGCAGCAGCAAAAACATACCAACACCTTCACAAAGACTCTTCCCAGTAATTTTATTCAGTAGGTTCGGGGGCGGCGGCCGCTGGTGAAGCAGCCTCTTTCGGGTGTCCATTTATATTGCAGATCGCCATAAAGGTCCAAACTCTGATATAATACTCTTCTATTTTCTTAATAATATATGACGGAACAGGATCAAAATTACACGACCGGGACGAATTTCATCCGTAGAGAAACAGAGGACGATCTGCGTACCCGTTATTTACGTAGTATCGCCAGGATTAATGACGTTCCCCTTGGGGAACTTGATGTCGACGAGCTTGCGGAGCTTCATTCTTATCGCGATAATCCCTTTCCCCATGGTAGGTTAGTGGATAAATATATTGGACCTGCAATTTAAGCGAGACACATTGGGGAAAGGAGTCATCAATTCCGCCATCTTGCGGAGGGATTTTTCGATTCCAGGACTTTTTCTGCCTCCTATGGTAATGTTGCCCCTGCTTATTTAGAAGCAATGAGGGAATATCGTGACAGGTTTAAAGATCATCAAACAGGCCCGCACAGAGCACTTCTTGCTGGGGCTTTATCGATTGCTACGATTCGTGAATTTGCTGCTTGTGTCGGGGCGGTTTTTCCTGATAACGAGCTAGTAGTAGGAGACATTGAGGGCATCGACACGAAAGCATTTGCAGAAGATGGCCCAGCGCAATTCCAATATGCCAATGTAATTAGTCTTGATGGATCGCTAGGTGAATTCAACACGATTCATACGAATTACTTGTTAAGGTCATTAATTGCAAAAGTAACAGATAGGGATACTGCTAGAAGAATTTTCTTTCAAGGAGCACATAGACTCCTTGTTGATAATGGGAGACTGATAATGGCCGAACTGGGTTCACCTGAGGACGCAGAGTTTCTAACCGAAGAGCTATTAGGGACGGGATTTTCTAGTGTAATGGCATACCAATTTAGAGGTTTCAGAGATAGAAGATCCCTGGATGCCTTTATAGGAGGAACTAATCCAATTCCACTACCAGAGGATATTGAGCTGGGAAAAAGAAGCGCTCTACTTGTTGCGGTGAAGTGAATTTTTGGCGGAGGTGGTGAGATTCGAACTCACGTGAGCTTTTGGGCTCGCAGGTTTAGCAAACCTGTGCAATAGGCCACTATGCGACACCTCCTGTACCTGCATAGTATACCTCATATTTTCGACACTCTCCACAGCGAGCAAATTTCTATCGGTCGCCTCCAGTTAAGAGAAATTTAATCTTTGTTTTTTATAATCATTGATTATGGTATCAAATCTCATTATCTCGGACTTTCTGGTCAATGTAGCAGCGGGCTGGTTTGGAGCTATATTTATAACTCAAACTTATCAGCAAATACCGAGGAAAAAAAGAACGTCGTTGGTTATAATTAATACTGGCGCAATGATAGCGTGTTTAGTGATCGCTTATAAGTTTAGGATTAGCATATGACAAATAAAAAGGATTTTTTTGATATAAATGTTCAAATTTCAATCTCTTTTTTTCTCATGATGATTACTTTTATATTGGTCTACTTTGTATTCTTTAAGTAGTTAACGCTAGGGGAGTTGGATAGTATCAGCAATAATCTTCGCAGTGAACTCGTGGCCTTCTACCGAAGGATGAATCCCGTCGGAAGGATTAATCAGCTCTGATTTGCCCTCCCTTTTATTTTCCTGGAGTGACGGGGTATAGGCGTCAATCAGCGGGACGTGTAAGGCGCTGGAGAGGCCAATGGCATTTTCTAGTTGCTCCATAATTTTTCCGGTATGCTCAAATGCTGTCGCTGGTTCCCAGTTAACTCCGTTGGGTCCAAAGCCAAAGCCGCGCCTTTTTGGGGCGATTTCAGCTAACATGTATACAGTCGGGGTAATTTTCTCCGCTTCCTCAACGAGGCGAGTCAGTCCCAACCAGTGAGCATTACGGTCGTGAGGCGTTAGCACGTTATATCCAAAAGATCCCATGATAATAATGTCTGGTTTGATATCCTTAAGACTGCGATAATCTCGGTCTTGGTAGACAAAAGGTCTGTTGAAACGGGCCATACCATCAAGGACGTTGTTTGAGCCCATGCCATAATTGTATAAATTGAATTTAGTATCGGGATATCGGGCGGTTAGTTCATGTTCTAAGTATTCCAACACTTCACCCATGGTGTCTTCCATAGAGTCACCGTAGACGGCGATGGTGTATTCCTCTTTAGATGGTTTGGGAAATGGGGTCGCTGTTGGGGTGGGCTGTTCAATTGGTGCTACTGCTTCCTGGTTATCAATGATGGCTGGTTCTGGAGTAGGGGAAGCGGCCGCTTCGGCGCCGAGAACGGCATTATCGTCAGTCGTGTCGGCGACAAGCGGCGACATAACGTCTTTTGGTACGCTCGCTTCTAATAAGCTAGCTTTAACTTCAAAACCAACGTAGAACGTGGCCAGGATAACTAAAAGTATCGCCTGGCCAATAAGCAAAGCGGCATGCTTCTTCACGATATTAATATGGGGTGCCGGCTGATCTAATATGGACATAGAAATTACATATTCAGTATGCCGGATAAAGACAGAGGAAGTCAAGTTTTAACCTGAATCAAACACCAATTAAGGCCTTCCCATTAAAAAGAAATTTATATTTTCCTATAATATCTCCCTTATAATCATTGAGCATAAATACTAGATAGTGGCGGTTTTTTTTAGTCTCAGACTTAACCCTTTCCACCAGTCCATCTATTTCAAATTTCTGTCCAAACCAATCTTTAAAATATGTTTTTTCTGGAAGGTTTGGTAATGATTGGTATGATAATACAGCGTTAGATATGTGTCCGGTTTTGAGACTAAGTAGCGATATTCCTTGACAGGAGGTTCCGCAATACCTAAGGAAAAATATATAGTTATCGCCTAACCAATGTAGAGTGCTTTTAATGTCCCAAGATGCATGACTAGTATGATAAATTTCCTTCGTTTTCTCTTCTTTTATATTAAATATTACAAGCGAAATATCATCTGATGTTTCGTCGCCGGACTTATAAAAGAAAGCAATCCTGTCATGGGATGGTGAAAATTCAATGGAAACTAGAGGTTTTGCATTAAAATAAACTTGCTTTGTTTCGTTGTGCTTGGTAAAAAAAACTTGAAATCGTTTTTCAACAATAAAACGATAGTCTAACATTGGTATGTCAGTAATATCGACTCCTGAAGTAAGTTGTCGATTTGTTACACCTTGAGCGGATATAGCAATACTTAATATTCCAATTAATGTAACCAGAAACAAGATTCCTGTAGCTTGCAATTTTTTCATAGTTTATAAAAGAAAATTGTGCCTTCCGTATCGAATTTATTTGTATAAGAAATAGTAAGTTTTGGCTTTTCGTTTTGAGCCCAGTCGGGGGTATTGATACTATTGTCAAAATAATGATTGGCTCCGTTAGTAGGATCTGATAACTGATTGGTCAAGATTTTTCCCGCAATATCATATGCATGTTCCCAGGCATTAATATCAATTTTTCTTTTAGTATATATTGGGTTTTCGACGTAAATACGGTTAGGATCATTTTCATTAAATGCACTAAACTGCAATGGTTGAGTAATAACCTCAAAATATTCTTCTCCCCATCGTTTACTCTCAACCCGATTTCTGATGACCCATCCAATCGCAATTCGGGCACTATCTGGGACTAAAGTATTTCTTGCCTCGCCAAACAAAGCCCGAGCAAGAATAATCTGATCAGTATCATCGGAGAAATCACCCGTCCACCTAGGATCCTCAACTGTAGGAACTTGTTTACTCTCATAAGGTCCTAGATTCAGGTTTACTTGATGTAAAATAGGTGTTTTATCAGCCCAAAGCTCAATATAATGAAGATCTGAAGGTAGATTGGGAGTGAATTCCTTGTATTCCTTTTTCCCTTTTGCTAGAAAATGCCACGGCCTTGCAGACCATGACCAATTTTTATGAAGAATAGATTGAGAATTTTTCTCGACTTTACCATCGATGATTAGTTTCATATCGTCCCCATCAAGAAAGTGCCATTTTGTAGTGGCTTCGGCGCCGATTGATCGCAATGGGATATTTACTAGCACAAATGTGTACCAAGGCCTACGATTACCCTCTTCAGCCTGAGTGTTCATTTTAAATACGATTTCATCAGAATCCTTTATATATTTATAATCAATTCGATTTATGGTAGCGCCATTTTTTGGTACAAAAGTTAGGGCATGCTTACCTTTAGAGAGAAGTAGAATAAAGATAACAGTTTTTTTAAGACTTTTAAGATGAGTCCCGTTCCACGCAGGAGGAGTATCGTAGTACTGAGGTTTGTCTTTAGGTGGAATCTCTCTTGGTTTAAAGTTATCAATCTCTACTCTTAGATCTTGCGTCGATCCGCATTGGCTAGTAATAGAAATATAATAGAGCCCAAATTTCGAGACACTAAAAGCATAGATGTATTTTTTGGAGATGGATTTAGGAAAAGTTTCAGGCATATACAGATTTTACTTTCAAATGGATTTCAAATCAAATCCAAATGGGACTATTTTGCGACACTGATACCCTGGTGGATATACATTTTTATCAACGATTGATAAGGAATATTCAGCTCATTGGCTCTTTCTTTTACCTGATTGAGCAGGTAATTAGGAATTCTAATTGAAATAGGGCTGGAACTTGGTTTCAGGTTAGGGAAACTGACAGGTTCCAAATCACTTGCTTCATAGTATTTTGATAGATCAAGATTTCCCCAAAACTCTCTTTCCTCATCTTCATTTTTGAATTTGGGAAGTTTAAGTTCTTTTTTCATATAGATACACCTCCTTTTTATTCATATCTCGGGCGGAAATAATTCTAACTCTATTGTCACGAAGAGTGAAAACAACAAAAAGCAAGCGATTCCTATTTGTCTTGCCGAGAATTCTATATCTTTCTTCCCCCTCAGAATGTAACTTGTCCTTAAAAATGAATTTCTTTCTATCAAAAAAAACTCCTTCTGCTTCTTGATTTAGCACTTCATGGTCAAATAGACTTTTATCAAAATTTCCTCCATCCCACTGAAAACCTTCTGGCAAAGCAAGCAATTTCATGTATATACTGTATTATACAGAGGTAAGTTTGTCAAGGGGCTCAAGCACATGGTATAATTCGGCATGCTGGAACATGACGGAGTGACTGGCCCATATGGACGGCCTGTGGAGGTTACATCGGTCAATGAAAGCTCCACCATTCTAGCAATTTCATGGTCTCATGGTATCCCCTTCAAGTTGGCTACCAGCGATGAACTCGCCAGAATCAGAAGGATAACGGAATTAACTCAACATCTTCTTGTAGAGGGTACTGCAGGTGCGTATGAAGCGTATGATAACACTGACATCGAGCCATTTATTATCCGTTATTTTCGTAAAACTCATCCAAAAGCTAAAAAAGGGAATACTAGCTTAGTGTTTCTTGAGGAAGGGGTTGATATGCCAAGACTGATGGGCCAATACGGTATGCTGCCACTCGAATCCCTTTTCTATGTAATGGGAAAATCAATAATTGCTAATATGAAATCGGGAGCTGAATTAAGTGATCGGGAATTAAATATGCTTTCAGCTATGTTGTTTAGTACAATAGGTCACTCCTCACTGGGAAGAGACTTGTTTAATTTAGGCATTCGCGCTTTTTATGACACTCCATTATTGAATAGGCATGGGATTACAGAAGAGTCCTTGCCGGTATTAGCCAAGAGAGTCAATTCCTTTCGTTCCAAGGTACGTGATAAGGCGGTTTTCCACGGTCACGTTCGCCAACTCCGGCATGACTTACCTGGACAGATGACTGTGGTTGCCGGTAACAGTCATGTTGCGGCGATAACCCTGGCACTTCAGAATAGAGACAATAACGTTCAACTACCATCTTGGCAGGGTTTTTGTAAAAACCTAGGTCAGGATGAGAGACAGACTGCTGTGGCTGTTAGTCAATTGGCTGCAAGTTTAGCCAATCATGCCTAGTGCCCGCGATTGGATTCGAACCAACACTCCCGTTTAAGAGAACTACGCCCTGAACGTAGCGCGTCTACCAGTTCCGCCACGCGGGCAAGACGTTGCCTTATTATACTGCAAGATAGGGGAGAAGTTCCTGGGCAATTTTGGGGAAAATCGTCTGTAAAGTGGCTAGTTCCTCGTCGGTGAAGTTAGCGAGGACGTAGTTGCCACCGGGTAAACGATTTTCCGGATCTCGATTATCAACACCAATTCGTATTCGATAAAAATTGCCCGCTCCCAACTCTTTTTCCACGGAAAGAATCCCATTGTGAACGTGAGGGCCCTTACCTTTTTGTATCTTGAATTCGCCAAGGCGAAGATCGAGATCGTCATGGGCAACAAAGATGTCATCCAAGGGAATTTTGAAGAAGTTTTTCTGCTCCCGAACGGCTTCTCCCGATTGATTCATAAAGGTTTGGGGCTTAAGGATAGTAATTTTATTTCTCCATTGCTGATCCTTTTCCTCAAGTTGTTGAGCGAAAAAATCGACGAACATGAATCCCACGTTATGCCGATTTTGGGCGTGTTTTTCCTCGGGATTTCCCAGTCCAACCACAAGTTTCATATTATTAGTATACTATAACTATGATATTCGGGGGTCATGTTTCCGTCGCCGGCGGATTACAAAATGGGATTAGCCGTGGCAAGAAGGAGGGCTTTTCAGCGTTACAGATATTTGTTTCTTCGCCAAGGAGTTTTCGTATTACAGAATATACGGACGAAGCAATAGCGGCCTTTAACGTGGGGTTCAAAGCAGAAAAATTTCAGCAGCTTTTCCTTCACGCCATATATTTGGTAAATTTCGGATCGGAGAAGGAAACTTTGCGTCGCTTGTCACGGGAATCAGTCACTCATTATCTTCAAATGGGAAGTAAACTTGGTGCCACGGGCACGATCGTGCATTTAGGGACTGATAACAACCGAGAACAGATAATTGATGATATTAAGGCGGTTCTTTCAGATGCCCCGAAAGACCAGTGTTTTATTGTAGAAAATATGGCCTCTCCGAAGCGATTTGGTTCCAGTTTGGAAGAACTGATATTCATTAATGAGTCGGTCTCTTCAGATCACTTGGGATTTTGTATTGATACTCAGCATTTGTTTGCTTCAGGCGTTGACGTCACGGACGGAAAAATATTTGCGAAATGGCTGGAAGAATTCGACAAGAAGATTGGAATAGGGAAATTACTGTGTATTCATGCTAACGATTCGAAAACGGAGCTAGGTTCGGGACACGACCGACACGCCAATATCGGGGAGGGAAGCATTGGTCGTGCCGGGTTCCGCAACATCCTGAAACAGCCACTGCTGAAAGACAAGCCATTTGTTCTGGAAACGCCCGGCGTTGATAAGAAAGGTCCCGATAAGAAAAATATGAATTTACTTATTGAGTTAAGTCAGCACTAAAAGGGTAGGGTATAATGAATCATATGTCATCAGATATTGAAATGTATTCTCAGGAAGATCTTGAAACGATTCGGGACAATTTTGTTAAGGAAATTGAAGCGGGTATCAGTGGAAAAGCCAGTAGTCTTCAGTGCATTAGAAATCCACTACCAAGCCAATCGGTGGTCGCCGATGGCGCGGTCTTCCAGGTGATCACCATCGGCGGCTCCCACATGAAAAAAGCCCTGATGAAGAAGGTCGGCAACAAGGCCGAAATCTTATCAAGGGAAGAATCATCCGTCCCTATATTCTCCGACCAAGAAGTCTTTTTCTCCTTTATTCAAGCCAATCTTGATCCGAACGTGAATAATTTGGTGATTAATTTAGCTCAGGCATTGGAACCGGTAATGAGGAATAATCTACTAGATGGCAAAATGATTCATGCCACCAAGGAACATCTTTTCGATGGACTTTTGGGTAAAGTCGTCGGCGAAGAATTAGAAAATTATCTTAAAGAAAAACACCAAAGAAAAATTCGCATTTCTGTTGGTAATGATCAGGTCATTTTAGTATTAGCTGGCCTGGCCGACCACAGTTGGGAAAATCTCATTGCCGGCATCGTTGGTACGGGCGTGGATTTTGGTATTTGCTCCGATCAGTCCACGATTATTAATTTAGAATCCGGCGGCTTCAGTAAATTTACTCCCACGGAAACAGGAATAATTATTGATAAAGAATCAGAAAAACCTGGCCAATTCATTTTTGAGAAGGAAGTTTCCGGTCGATATTTAATTTGTCACTACAACTTACTAGTTACTAATTCCCAATGTACGACAACAGAGGAATTATCCCAGATTGCCGACGAGGGTCAGTCCGATAATTCCCCAATTGCCCAGAAGTTGTTTGAAAGATCGGCGTCACTGATTGCAGCCCAATTGGCCGGTATATTTCAATATAAAAAACAGCCTAATCTCGTCTGCGCTATGGAAGGCAGTGTTTTCTGGCACGGCTGGCACTATCAAGATATGGTAAAAGACTATTTACAGAAACTGGCCGTGCCCGCCGAGTCAATTAAATTTGTCGATATTCAGGATAACTCGCTTCACGGCGCCGCCAGACTAATTATTTAGCTAGCGAAAGCAGATACTTTTTCAACTTATTTTGAGCGCTCCTTTGGCTAAACCCGGGAATATTATTTACCTCAAAGATATAAGGTTTTTGGGAATTCTTGTCAATGACAATGTCAACACCGCAGACTTCAATGCGGGATAATCGGGCGGCTTTTTCAGCAAGAATGCAGAGTTTTTTGATGGGCGCGAGCGGGACCTTAACGACGCGAGCGCCCTGGCTAACATTGTTCAGATGAGTTTTACTGCCTTGAAGCCGAATCCGCTTATAGGCGATGGCTGTTTTATAACCAAAAACGCAGAAACGATAATCAAAATTATTAGGAATAAACTCCTGAAAAATGAAATTTTTGTCATCAGTTGATTTTCCGAGGATTTTATTTATTTCACCAACAGATGAAATAAGGTAATTATCTTTCCCTTTATTCTCAAAATCTGATTTCATCACGAAGGGAAGAGAGAAATAATTAAGAATTAACGGCTGATTTTTCAGAATCGATTCTCGGGGAATAAACAACGTTTTTGGAAAAGGAAACCTATTGATGTGGAAACCCATGTATTGCACGAGTTTATCCCCGTACGAAGAAGAGACGGTTTCAGAATCGATGAAGGGAATTTTTTTGTATTGAAGATATCGTCCGATTATCCTTGATAGGAAATGCCGAGTTTTCCACGTCCGTATATACACTAAGTCATATGATTCAAGAGGAACCCCATCAATAGTGATCTTTGTAGTTCCTGGCTGTGGTTCCAGATAGATAATAAGATCTTTATAATATTTTAGTTGAAATTGTCGGCTCCGAAGCAATGGCGCCAAGTTTTTTTCATCACTAGGTCCATAGGTGGCTCTTAAAATGAGAATTTTTTTCTGCTGATTCATACATTAAGAATGGTTTTCGAGGGATCAATTAAAAATTCCTTCAAATCTCTTCTCCCCAATAACATGGGAAAGCGTAAATGGCTGCGATCCTTGATGTTAATTTCCAGGTCAACTGGTTTATCGCCGATGCGACATTTTACGGCGATAGCGATACGGTAACTATGACCGTTACTGCTGCTGATGGTATGAGTGTTGACGATGGAAGGCTCTTTTTCCAGCAGAATATCGTGTAATTTAGCTTTCCATTTTTTTGCTTCCGCTTCTGTGGTCATTGTTTCGGGTACCTCATAGCTTTTGAAAAGGTTGATGGCATCTGTATAACCTAATTCCTTGGCGATTTCGGTGTCGATGGAGGAATAATAGGCTCCGGTATCAACTTTGGCTTTAATAGTCACATTTTTTTTACCTGTCTTGGAGTATAACTTAACTGGCTGAATAACGGAAATCAATTTTTTTCCGGCAATGGCTTCAATTTCTTCTTCGACTTGACCGCCGAACAGGTCTTTGCCTAGGCGAATGGCATGGGCGATTGATTTTACCTGGAGATGTTTGACCTGCTCTAGCCGCCATTTTAGGCCGTCCTGGTTGGCCAGTTGAATGCGGAGGCCCGCTCGAGCATTAAGTTCGACAATGAGCGGGCCGTCTTCCTTATCAATAAGAAAATCGACAGCACAAAAGCCGAGACCAGCGGCTTTACTGGCTTTTACGCTATAGGTGAGGATTTTGTCCCAGTAGGGAATCTTGAACCCAGAATAGCGTACCCGTTCCCCCTGGACAAAATCCATAAAATAAATCTGCCCTTCTTTAGTTTCTTTAATAGTATGGGTAGTAATTCCAGTTGCCAAATCAATCCCACTGGCCGCCGCTCCCTGACTTAAATTCGCCTTCCCATTAGAATCCTGCGTCGGCCACCGAATCATTGCCATAATCGGCACTGTGCGGAAAATGATCACCCGAACATCCGGTGTTCCCTTATAAATATACGGACGGAAATTTTTGTGTGGCTTAACTCGTTCTTCAATTAGCACACTATCAGGGGAGTAATTATGAGAGAATTTTCCCTCGAGAATTTCTGCCATATGAAGTTTGAGATTATTTTCGGAAACCTTTTTCGATTGGGTGCCAATGAAGTTGCCCTCCTTGTCACGATTGTAGATTATCTCAATACCTCGACCCTCGACTCCTTTTACTGGTTTGATGACAAAATCGGCGGGAAATTGGGAGAAGTCCAATTCTTCCAGTTCTTGATGGTTCTTAACAATGCTAAATATCTTAGTAGTCGGCAACTCGCCTTTCTCCAGAATTTTCTTGGTAAGGATCTTATCATCAGCAATGCGAGTCGCTAACGCAGAATTATACTTCTTGATATACAGCAAATTACGCTCGTTAATACCAAGAATGCGATTTTTATTCCTTATTATATTCGGAATCATAGAAGCTGGTCATGTGAATATTTTTAAAGCGGAGGTATTCACTGAGCCGCAAACCACGCCAACGGCCAATGATAATATTGAAGAACACAGTAAACAGGATGACTTCCGGATGGGCCAGAACAAAATTTTTGACGTTTTCTTGAGCAATGACGAAAAAAATCAGATAAGCGAGGCCAACAGTATTAGCCACGAGAAACAGCGATTTGCGCCAGCCTTTGCGAATATAGCTCCTGATGAAGACCTCCATTACGATGATGACGATGAGAATGGCGATCGGGTTGAGCTTAATAAAAGTATCATTAGCCACTTCTCCGGCCAGATACAGCAACGCAAAAATCACGCCCGTAACCGCAGACATAGCGAGGCTGATTTTTGCGAGGTAATGGAGCCTGACTTCACTCATAATCATTTGCAACAGCAATGCTGTAATAGCAGAGAAAAAGATCAGGATTCCCCCCTGGACAAAGCCAGTTATGACGTCAATTTCGCCCGCTGCGCCTCGAGACAGGTGATATAAGGCAAAAGCGAGTAGGATAGTTGAGTAAATATTGAGACTTTTCCAGCCGATGACGTACCGGGAAAAGGTCACAAATGAGGCCACCAGGGGCAAATAGAGTAACAATACGATTGTATACTCAGGCACACGATTACCGATCAAATGCTGTATAAAGGCTTCGAACATGAGCATATTATATCATGAGGTGGCAAGATTTACTCTAATTGGTTATAATTGGCAAAACGGTCAATTCAAGTATGAAATCGATTAAAGACGTTCTGAAGAACTTCAACCCGCTCGAAGATAGATACCTGTCCCGGGAATTTCAGTCTTTTGGTGTCCATTTGGCGGAAAAATTGGATGACTACAAGCACAAAAGCCTCTATATCAAGTTTGCTCGGGATATTCCGCGCCCGATACTGGAAAAAGCGCTTCGCTTCGTTGTCGACTCGGGCGCGCGCAAAAAATCGGCCCTATTTATGTGGAAACTGAAGGAATTGGATGCCTTCAAGAAGAAAGCAGTCTGATTATTTATTGAAGGCGCAGGAATCGCCCTTATTCAGATTCTCCAGCGTGTAGATGATATCCAGCGAGTTAATGATGCCGTCACCATTAATGTCACCGCCATTTGACGATGTTGGCGGAATTTCCAGCGCATACTGATTAACCACTTCAGAAAAGTCGCTACCGTTAGTACAACCATCACTGTTGACGTCACTAGCCTGAAGCTCGGTGAAGCCACCGCCAGTAAGAGCGGTGGCGCCGGCGACCATTTTATAGATCACATTCTGTCGGACAGCGGAATTGACTTCAGTGGGACAGGCGACATCTTGAGTTTCCCCTTGATATCTGATGGCACATTTAATGGTATAGGAATTGATATCAGCGGGAACTTTGAGCTCATAATCTATTTGACCCCGCTGTGACTTGGCAATGGCGGTATCAATGGATTCTGTGGTACAAGGATTGGAACCGTAGCAGGTAGTAACTTTAACCTGGGAAATAGTTTTAGCGGAATTATTGTAAATCGCAAATGTGGTGTAATATCTTGTCGGGTCTGGTCCGGGAAGGGGAATTGAAGGCATTGGTGATGGTGTAATCGAAGGAGTGGCTATAGAACATTTTCCTTCAAAGATCTTTCTGACATTTTCTTCAGTTTCATCAGCCGGATAATCACTAAGATTAAACGTACAGCGCCGTGATTGATTTGCCGAAAGATCAACGGTGGCTTCTTCCTCGAAATTATTGTTAATATTAATTCCCCCCGCAGATCCGTTAGCAATGCAGTGTTCACCATTTTGTGACACCTTCCCATTACAGCGGCGCAACATCCAGTAAATTTTTTCTGTACCGGTTGAGGTATTAGTGTAATTAAGGATTATGTTCCCGTTGAAACTGGCGGTACAGGGTTGGCGGGTATTGTTCTTATTCTGTCCCAACGAATCAGACATAAACGAGCAATTTCCCAGCAGATTTTTCACCGTGGTCGCTTCACCAAAATAGAGCTCAAAGGTTCTGGCCGTTTTATCTGGTAAAGCAACATTTAGCTCGCGGGTTATCTTAGTGCCATTGACGGCGACTTTACAACCATAGCTACCGTAGGTTTGGAGCTTATTGGGGCAGTCAATTGCGCCCATATTGACGGCCACTCCGGTATTATCCTTCTTGCCATCAGCTCGGTGATAGCCATAGAAGATGACGAGCCCGCGACTGCCCCCCGGGACATCAACAAAGGTATGAGTTCGACCATGGGGGAAGGTAGTAATGGAAATATCGCCTGATTGTCGATCTTGATTATTGTCACAATCGGCAATGTTGATATTTCCCTGAGAATCGAACTTACAGGTTTTGATGGCGTAGTCCAGTTTAGAAAAACCTTCCTTCAGTTCTCCAGTAATATTTAATCTGATTTCGATGTCAGCTGGTTGTGCTGGGCCTTCGGTTGGGGTTGGTGTGTTGCTGGGGACTTCTTCGCCGGCGGCGAAAAGGGTCTTGTCTAGGGTAGCGAAAATGGTGCCACTAGTCATACCCCCCCAGTCACCATTACTGGTATTGAGACGTAGGCTTATTGACTCGATTTCATTAAAGGGGACGTCGGCATGGGCAACTTTGTCCGCAATGGAGGCAAGATTGTTCCAGTATGCGGCGGCGAATTGCTTGCGCCGTGAATTGGGGGCGCCGCAGACGTACCAACTAGGATTACCGGTAATGTGTTCTGGTACCGCGGCGCCGATTTCCATCTCAGTTGCAGCACTATCATTCTTTTTCAAAATCACCTTGACCTGATAAGTACCGTTCTGGGGTGGGGTTTTTCCAAGGCAAAGCTCGCCGGTAAGCACGTCCATCTTTGGATTAATACTTCTTCTTACCGGTGGCCCGGGATAGGTAACGTTGATGTGGCCACCGTTGTCCATCTCGGTAATGCCCGCTGGGGTCGAGGCTTCAGTAGTGGTGGCGCGACGCGAGGGATCGGTGACTACCGAAGAGCCAAGGACGATCCCGAGCGTAATCAGAAATAGCGCCAGAAATGTCAGTGATGTACCGATTTCCCCTCGTTTATTTATCATTAGTCAAAGATTCTGATAACAGTTCTATTGGTTTCACCCAATATATTTATACCACTTTCTGCGGCAATAGTCTCGTCCTTTAAGAAATCAATGACGGTTCCATCCGCTTTTCTCAGTGTTTTGAGGGAGAAGGTAAAGACGACACCATTCTGGGCACTGTCGTTGGCGGTAGAGCGTGCCGCCGAAAACTGGAGTTTTCCTGAAGATAAGCGGTTTAGTATTTCCTGATCAAAGGCGGCACCTTTCTGGACGTTGGTAATCTGGAGAAGAGACGGGTCATATTCCAGGATGATGTCAACGGCGCTGGCCGGCTTCCCAGACATCGCCAGCGCCACCGTTTTGGTTTCTCCCAGCTTCATTACCATTTCCTCCGGTGACAACGATAAATCGGTGGTTTTTGTCCTCAGCGGCAGACTTGCTTCAAGCGAATCTTGTTTTTGCACTTGCGTCTTAAACTTCGGCGAGAACATTACGCCCACTAAGATACTCAGAATAAACAGAATTGCGAGCTGAATTCCCAGAAGAAACTTAATCTGTGGTGTTAGCGTGGTAAAATCACGGAGATCGTATGATAAGGCTTGAGCCGGATTTTTCATTCTACTATGCCTCCTTGGGAGGAAACCATGATGGAAAAGTCGAGAGAGTTAACTTTGTTGTTATTATCCAAATCACAGGTTAAGCTCACTCCCTCTTTCCCATATTCATCAAGACAGACAATGAGATCGGCGGTGTTCACCGTCCCATCATTGTTAAAGTCCATTTCTCCAAAGGGAACACGAATTCCTTCAGTAGTCATGAAGTCTGATAAGCCAGGCCGCTGCTCCACAATCCAACCGTAGGAAATATCAGTGCCACAGGTAACACGTAAACCGTGGAAGTCCTTATTTGAATCGGCTTTGGAGTTGAAATTCTTTTCCCATTTAAAGCTTTCATTGGGACAAGCGTGTTGTGGGCCAAAACTGGTACATACCTGGCCCACCACGTCAAAATCGGGCGCAAACAGCCTTACGTAGGCGAGACCATCCTTTCCATAAGGTCCATAGCCAAAGTCAATGTCGGGATTATGTTCCTGGTCATAGAAATCATTCGAGACATCAAGTTGACCATTATTAAACGGAGACATCGGTTTGCCAAGGAAAGAAGCATTTCCCGAAACATTTTGCTGTTTAATTATCTGCATGTCGTTGGCTGAACCATACAAGGCGGAATTGTCCATTAAAGTAGTTCTAACCAGATTACCGCTTTGATCACGAACATACACATTAGAGACGGCGTGAAATTGGCAAGAACAAGTTTGCTCCTGACTATGAATCGTTAAATCAAAGCTACCGGGCGCCACCACGGTGGTATTCCTGGCGCCCTCAGAAACAAATGGCTTACCAATGATCCGGGCGTTGGCACTGTGAATCACATATTCTCTACCCCGGACGAGTGCGGCGCCATTCGCATCCTGGGAAATACTGTACGAATAGAGGTAAGAGCGATCGCCGGAACTATCATCAAGCCAGACACCGTTAGTCGACGGGCCGGAAGTAAATGGCACGTCTGTACATTTAGTAGCATTTTGCTTGTCGCAAAGAGTTATTTGTACGCTAGTCGGCTCAACGCAACTAAACACGGCAATCCTACCGGTGATCTTCGGCAAAGGCGAGGTGGTTGGAGTTGGCGTTGCCGATATGGGAGTGAATGTGATCGGAACAATCCTAGGAGTTGGAGTGCTTTGTTGGGGCTCTGGAGTAGCATTTGGTACCCCATCAGGGCAAAGAAAATTCTTATCAAGGGTGGCAATTCCTTCCTGGGGAAACGGTCGCCATGGTCCAGAGCTAGTCACCTTGATGTTGATTTCGGGACAAGCTTCAGTCCAACGATCGCGATCAGGAATATTAAATGGCGCATTGAAGTCTGCCCGTCGCAATGTTGCTGAACCGCATCTCAGAGTTGATGGATTAGTAATGATTTTAGAAACGGAGGCACCAATCACTTCTTCCACGATCTCAGTGGCATTAGATTCACTCTTCAGTCTCATTGATAATTCAACGCGGAATTTACCATTGGCTGACGGTGGAGAGGAAGTGAAACAGAGATTGCCTCCCAGAATATAATCCCAGATATCGGTTTTGGTGGGCGCTCGTAATTCAACATCGATATCCCGGTTGGCAATCTTTTTGATCGTCTCAACTTGAGCTTGAGAGTCGGGATTAAGCGATTTCTGAACCAGATTACGGCCAACAATCACTCCTACTGCGATCACAGAAATCGCTAAGATTGCCGTTAACGAGATGGCGCCTAATTTTCTGTTTGTTTGTAGTTTCATTATTTTATTTCCTTGCCAAAATTAACAATAAAGTAAGTTAGATCAACGGCGTTAACTACGCCGTCACCATTCACGTCCGGTGTTTTTCCGCTAGAA